>Ga0207065_1147_pt1 | contig 14872 bp, 15 predicted proteins | sample Alteio_BWMinCont_27_FD_153492 | JGI IMG/M metagenome (GOLD analysis project Ga0207065, IMG submission 153492) | Enriched cells from forest soil in Barre Woods Harvard Forest LTER site, Petersham, Massachusetts, United States -... | ecosystem: Environmental > Terrestrial > Soil > Temperate forest >...
AGGAATTTGATTACGTTATATGCTCCCACGTCCTTGAACACGTTGAGAATCCTGAAAAATTTCTGGCTGAGCAATTCAGGGTGGCAAAAAGAGGATATATGGAGACTCCGTCATTACTCGGCGAAGCATTATATGCACGGGAATCTCATAAATGGATCATTCAGGAGTTTAACGATATTTTCTATCTGGTAGATAAAAAGAAAATTAATTTTCAATACGGCTATGATATGGTAGAACTGCTTCAGGGTTACCTTCCCACGAATTCCATAGGATATAAAATCCTCGAACGCACTCATCCGAACATGTTTACCAATCGGATTGAATGGGTGGGAGATTTTAAATATGAAGTGAGCCCCGAAGATCCAGAACTATTAAAATATTTCAATGGTCCATGGAAGAAAGATTGGGCCAATGAATTCTTTCCTTCAAAAACAAAACTACAGGAACTGAAAGACAGCGGAAGAGCATTTTATGAGATATTCATAAGTGTTCTACGTTCAAGAGGCTACAAATGATAACGAACTTTGTATTTGATTTATTCGTAAAATCTTTGATATTCTAATAGGTAATGAAAAATCTATTAATTGTTTTTCTTTTTTTCCCTGGTTGTAACCGTCATGCCGCAAATAAATCATCCGGATTTCCAGTTCAAAAAACCGGTCAGCCCTCATCTATTATATCAAAAAAGCTCATCCTGTCGACGATAGGACAGCATATCATTCATCTGAAAGCAGGCCCGCAACCTGGAGTGAACGCTTCAGGTAAATCAAATATCACTTATCTGGCCGATCGGGGCCTGGTCATATTTACGAGTCAGATAATACTAGGAAAAACACTTCACATAAAATTTGACGGACCAGACGGATTTAAATTTACGGGCACGGATTACTCGGTATTTAATTCCGGCGTAGGAAATAATATTGGTGATACGGTCCGGAATTTTGATTTTGGAAATACAGCAAAGACTGTTTTTGATGCCATAACAAAAATCTATACCACAAAGTATAGCATGCTTACGTATAATGGAAAACCGGAAACGACGGTCTTCTGGGGTCTGACTGTCGATAGTTTTAAAGTATCCGGAAAAACTTCCCTGTACCAGGGGCCATGGGAACCAAATGATACCTATCATATGGTTACAGTTGGAGCCACATTTACTAATGGGTTATTTGTTAATGACGGAACCGGTGAAAATCAAAAAATAAGAGGCAATTCCATTTATGGCCTTAAGGTTGAAAACTGGAAAATTACAGGTCCTACATTATCCAATGGAGGTGATTATGGAATTGTGTTTATAGTGGGTACCGGATATATTAAAAACGTTTATCGAAATGGCGGATGGGGATATCTGGAGAGAATCGTAATTGTAACTTTAGGCGGTATACCTTTTGATCAGAATTGCGGTATTTCAAATTGTGTTGATGTGAATTCAACCCAATATGGCACGGTAGATCTACGTATTGAACCAGGATCGTTAAAAAGTACAGGGGTTATTCCTTTGACCGGAGGAGATTTTTACTTTGTGAATAATATCAGCGGGAATAAAAAAGATTACGGATCTTATGTTACCAATGCTGTAGTTCTTGGAAGCTTGAAAGATGATCTTGGTAAAAAGTGGGTACTTCACCTTAATAATAATATAGCCTTCAATGCTATGATTTCGCCTATGTCGAATGAAAGTAGCCTTTTAAAAAATAATTCCAACGGCCTTTCAATTATCGATAGCTCAAATAATATTGACTTGCCGCCTGGAAAGAAGATGCCTGTAGATTTGGTGGACTCAAATTTGATTATCCCTAATTAATTTTTGGCCTTCATGTAGATAGATGATATATCGAGTATAATCATTTCCTATAATTTATATTATGTCAAATAGAATAAAGAAGCTTACTCCATAGCCTCGCATTTATTTTTTGCCCACGCTTCTATTAGGAATTCATAACCCAATCTTTTTTAGCTAATAATTGGCACCCCTTCTGAATACAGAGTCTGCGTAACTTTAATAGAAATCGTAATTTGATCTATTATCTGGCATAAAAATTAGAAGTATGAAAGCTAATAAATTATTGTTGTCCATTTTTAAAGCGGTGCTATGTATGGTTGGAATATTCATCATGGGATATTTAGGGTATCATTATCCAGATGCAATGATTTGGGTTATTTCTATTGCTATTCTCTGTGCGTTCTCCAGATATTTTTACACAAAGGGTCAGGAAGATTAAATACCGATTTACTTGATTGATTCAACAATTTCCCTGCTATAACGTAACATACATTAAACTTCCGAAGACTTTTATTTAAAACTGCTATACATAAAAACCCTTATTCCTTTGCACGATTTTTTTACTTATACTTATGGTAAAATCAATCGATGAAATTAAAGTTTTTAACCCTGGTAGCGATTTACCAGTTATTAAACTATTCCACCAGTGCTCAGAAAGATACAGCGGATGTTCGGAAACCCGATATTGTAAATATTGGTTTGGGAATAGGATTTGATTATGGTGGTATCGGAGGTAATTTTATGATTTATCCTCAAAAAAATATCGGGATTTTTATTGGTGGTGGTTATGCTTTTGGCGGTATGGGATATAATGCAGGTATCAAATTGAGATTATCTCCCAGTAAATCTACTGTGGTGAATCCTTATATTACTGCTATGTACGGATACAACGCCTCAGTATCTATATCGGACAATCCTCAATATGATAAATTATTTTATGGACCGTCCCTGGGATTGGGTATTGATATACGATCATGGAAGCCAGATTCCAAAGGATACTTATCAATCGCATTAATGATCCCCATCCGTAATTCCGACGCTCAGAATTATATTGACCTGTTAAAAAATGAATATGGAGCCACTTTCAGTACCAACCTGCCCCCTGTAGGCTTTTCCATAGGGTATAAATTTATCATGCATTAATGCAGGAAAAAGTTTCCGGAAAATTATAATTCGGAATTAAATATAATCTCTCTTATGAGTATGATTGATTAAACTCTATTTGAGATGCCGGAAAAGTGCCATGTTCAATTCTGTCATTTCTCCTGCTCCGGAGATTCTTTTAATCTCAAGAAGTTTTTTACTAATCGCAATGGCAGTTGCTGTTGCCGGATTGCCTGATTTTTGAGAAATAGATGGCCTTAGCTGGTGAGAGGTTTTTTGATTGGATTTCATAAATAAAGGATATAGCATAACGACTATATCCTTTATTTTATGCGATTTTAAAGGGAAATAATTTGATGCTGCTTAACAATATTCGTCAAATGCAGCTATGAGGTTGTGAGCGATCATCTGGGCTGACCGGCCTTCAATATGATGACGTTCAATCATATGAACCAACTGCCCGTTTTTAAACAGGGCTACAGAAGGGGAAGATGGCGGATAAGGAAGTAATCGTTCCCTCAAAGTTCGAACTGCATCAACATCAAAGCCGGCAAAACTGGTTGCTAAATGGTCGGGTTTCTTTTTTGTATTATGTACAGCCATTAGAACACCAGGTCTGGCGGTGCCTGCAGAACATCCGCATACAGAGTTTATCATTACCAGGGTTGTTCCCCTTGATTCCAATTGGTTAATTACTTCTTCCGGCGTCTTCATCTCGCTGAATCCGTTTTCGGTCAGCTCTTCTTTCATTGGTATAACTAATTCTTCGGGATACATTGTTTTGACTTTTTTAAAACAACGCAAAATTAATCAAATTGTTCATTGCTTAAGGTCTTATATCATATTAAAGCATGGAATATTACATGACCAAATTGACTTAAATGTAAGTAAATCATGTAATTATGTCGGTCAATATCGTTAGAAAATGTCATATTGACTTCTTTGTCCACTAAAAAACCTGATGGTACAGGGTTTGACCGGAATGGCTGTAAACTTTCATTTAATTTAAAAACATAGTTCTATGACACTTGTAAAAGTTAATAATCGGCCTTTTGGAAATCTTTTCAACGATTTCCTTAATGAGATCCCTGGTGCGGCCCGTTCATTTGGGCAGGATCTTTTTGCATTTCCACAAACTAATATCCACGAAACTGCTGAAGCTTATCACCTGGAATTGATTGTTCCCGGCAGATCCAAAGAAGATTTTAAAATCCAGGTAGAACAGGGTTTACTTACTATCAGTTTTGATAAGAAAGAAGAAACCAATAACCAGGATGGTTATAAAACAATTCGTCGTGAATTTGAATTCAAATCATTCAAACGCAGCTTTTCTGTTGATGACAAAGTTGACGTGGATGGTATCCAGGCCAAATATGAAAATGGAGTTTTGAAACTTCTCTTACCTAAAAAAGAAGAATCAAAACAGAGTGCAAGGCAAATTAATATAGCCTAATACCCTGTTGAAAGAATATGCATATTATTGGTTTGTAGTCCCCTTTAATCTTAAAGGGGATTTTTTTTTCGCTTTGATTTCTTCTTATTCTAGGCTAATTTTGCCGTTCATTTCCGTTTTTCTATGAATAAATCCAAGTACCCTTCGGTTTTGGGGATGTTTTTTTTGTGTTTTACCTGGGTTCTTCCATCTTTTAGCCAAACACCAATCACCCACTCCCTTGCCGATTCAATTCATCAGGTTCAGGATTCACTGATTAAATTCCCGATAGTCCAGGATACCGTATTAAGAATACGCAACCTTAGCCCATTTTTTACCTTGCATGTGGATTCGATGATGAATTATAGTCTTGAAATAAATAAAAATCCTTCAAACTATTACTGGTATCTCAGGAATTCTCCATTGGGTCTCAGGATCAATAAAGACAATGGGCTACTCAGTTTTAAGGCAGATAAGTCTTATTTTCTGTCGGGTAAATTAAGATATGACTTTCCATATAAAGTAAGTGTTGGTGTTCAAAATTTGCAAAATCCGGAAGAAAGGGTTGATACAACTTTTATAATCCAATTTTTTACGACAGATATTATTCCATCCCGTCTAAAGGCTTCAGTAAACAGTGTTTTATATGTTGACGAAGGAGATACTATAAATTTTAAAATTGAATGTGATGAAGGAAGTTTTCCTGTAGATAACATCAGTTTCTTTTCTAATTTTCCGATAAAGAATTATAAAACTGTCCAAAAATGTGATGACGAATTTGTCTGGAGCCCTCCATACGATTTTGTTAAAGAAAACGACTCAGCGAAACTTAAACTGGTAGTGCTCTATTTTATTGGAGCAAACAAGTTTTTCATTCGAGATACAGCCGTTGTAAAAATATATGTCAGGGCTACCACGAATTATCCATTTATGGTACAGGAATACCAACGTACTGTAAAAGAAGTTCATACTTATACGCTTCAATTGAAATACGCCTTTGTAGAACTGGATAAAAAAGTAAAAAATACCAAAACTACACGTACGACTTTTGATATGACTTCAGGTTCAACGGCGCTGGGCGGCACCGTATTTTCATCGCTGTCTTCGGCAAGTGCACAAACAGTCGGTAAAATCCTTCCCGGTGCCGGTGTGGCGCTGGTTCCGGTTAAGGAGGCAGTTGCACCGCAAAAAACAGCGGAGCAAAATTCAGCTTCACTGGTTCGTTCCTCCATCAAGAGACTTGAATATCAATTGCACGAAAATGCCCTGAGCGGAGAAAAAGATCCGAATATTAGTAAAAAGATTAACAAGCTTAGAGATGAGATGCAGCAGATCCAGATTCAGTTAATTGATGTGCCCATTGATGAGAATAACAATATGACGGAGGAACAGCTGAATGATTATTTCAACAGTAATAAAGTGAACAAGAAATATAAGCTTAGGCACTAGGAAGCAAGTATGGGAGTATGGGAGTATGGGAATGTGTTATTTAGTATTTTTCACTCCCTTACTCCCATACTTGCTTACTTGTATCCCAAAATCTTCATCATACTCTGGGCTGTCTGTTCTTTTGAATGCAGCCAGTCGACCGGTTTACCATTTTTGTCAAGGCTTACGATCACATGCTTGGGAGAAGGGATAAGACAGTGTTTTATTCCACCGTACCCGCTGATCTGATCCTGGTATGCACCGGTATGAAAAAATCCGAGATATAACGGTTCGCCATTATTGAGTTTTGGCAGGAATACTTCATTGATATGTTCTTCAGAATCGTAATAGTCGTGACTATCACAGGTAATTCCTCCGAGTACCACACGCTGATATTCTACATCCCATTTATTAATGGGTAGCATAAGAAACCTCTCTCCTATGCCCCATGTGTCCGGTAGCGTAGTGATGAATGAAGAATCAATCATATACCAGATTTCACGATCGTTCTGCATTTTTTGCCCGATCACGCTATAAATATGTGCCATACTTTCTCCAACAGTATAACTCCCGAATTCGGTAAATATATTGGGCATCGGTACATGGTTACGTTTGCATGCCTTCTTTATATTACCTACGATTTCATTAATCATGAACTGGTAATCATATTCAAATCCAAGTGAATGTTTAATTGGGAAACCTCCGCCGATATTAATGGAATCCAGTTCAGGGCAAATCTTTTTTAACTGGCAATAAAGGTTGATGACTTTATTCAGTTCACTCCAGTAATAAATATCGTCTTTAATTCCTTTGTTCAAAAAGATATGCAGCATCTTCAGCTGGAACCGGTCTTCATTCCCTTCAATTTTGTCTACATAAAATTCAAGTACATCACGGGGCCTGAATCCCAGGCGGGAGGTATAAAAGGGGAAATTCGGTTCTTCTTCAGCAGCTACCCGTATTCCTAATTTGAACGGAACTTTGACTGATTTCTTATACTGCTGCAGTTCATCCTTGTTATCAAGAATAGGGACCACATTTCTGAACCCGGTATTAAGCAGGGAAGCAATGCGGCTGGTATATGGCTTTTGTTTAAAACCATTACAAATAATATATGTGTCCTTGCTTATTTTTTTCCTTGCATAAAGCTTCTTGATTATATCTATATCATAAGCATAGGATGTTTCCAGATGAATATCATTGGTGAGGGCTTCTTCCACAACGAATGAGAAGTGAGAACTCTTTGTGCAATAACAATAGAAATATTTGCCTTCGTATTTATGTCTTGTCATAGCAGTGGCAAACATTTTTTTTGCTTTTTTTATCTGCATGCCGATTTTTGGCAAATAAGAAAGTTTTAACGGCGTACCGTATTTATCAATCAGGGCCTTAATATCCACCCCATTGAATTCTAAATAATTCTCCTTAACTAAAAAACCTTCCTGGGGAAAATTGAACGTCTGCTGAACGAGGTCAGCATACGTATTGTTCATTGAATCGTTGGGATTGATGATGGTCGTACGATTTAGAATTGAAATAAAAGTAGGTACAAATGTAAATTTTTGAGGATAACCACAAAATAAAAGAGATTTCTTAAAAGTTATTTAATGCCTTTTAAGAAATCTCCTGTATAAAAGTTGATGTTTTATTTTACTGAAGCGATCAATTGTTTAAACGCTTCCGGTTCATTCATAGCAATATCTGCCAGTATTTTCCGGTCGAGTGTAACACCTTTTTCATTCAACAGGTGGATGAATCGGGAATAGGTAAGCCCTTCCGAACGTACGGCTGCGTTGATACGTGCAATCCAAAGCGCACGATATTCGCGTTTCTTTAGTTTACGGCCTACATAACGATATGTTAGTCCCTTCTCCAGGACGTTTTTGGCTACTGTATAAACATTTTTACGCTTACCATAGAAGCCTTTGGCTTGTTTCAGAATCCGTTTTCTCCGGGCCCTTGATGCTACAGCATTTACTGAACGTGGCATAATAAAAAAGTTAAAAGTTAATAGTTAAACTGAATGGTTAGATCCTGATTATTTTAGTCTCAGCAACCTTTTTACGAAGTCCTGGTTAGCATGGCTGACCTTTCCTTTTTTAGCCATCAATCTTTTTCTTTTTGTTGATTTTTTTGTCAGAATGTGCCGCTTGAAAGCCTTCTGAAAAGTGATTTCACCGGTGCCCGTGATTTTGAATCTTTTTTTGGCGCTCGAATTTGTTTTAACCTTTGGCATCTTATGATGAGGTTTTAAAATGATACCCTGCTGGCGGATCTGCTCTGGCAGACCACTTATGGGGCCATTTGGGCAATTCCCGTCTATAACGGGACCATTAAAAAATGGAGCGCAAAGGTATATGAATTTTTAAGAAAAAGGAAATAATATCCTGATCTATATATCAATACAGCTAATATAATGGCATCATTTATATGAGCTTTAACGCTTTTCCACTATTTTTGCCTCCCATAAAAAACTCATATTAATTTAATATGGACAAACTGATTTATCTGGTACCCCTAATGGGAGTCATTGGTCTTTTGTATACGTTCATTCAATTCAAGTGGGTTTCCAGACAGGATGAAGGAACCGATCTGATGAAACAAATCAGCCGTTATATCGCCGAAGGCGCAATGGCTTTCCTGAAGGCTGAATGGAAGATACTGGGATATTTTGTTGTAATTGTGGCACTTCTCCTGGGTTTTATGGCCAGTACTAATCCAAACTCCCATTGGTCTATTTCCTTAGCTTTTATCCTGGGAGCAATTCTCAGCGCTACAGCAGGGTATATCGGGATGCGTGTTGCTACAAAGGCCAATGTCAGAACCGCTCATGCAGCCCGTACCAGTTTAAGCCGTGCACTCAAAGTTTCCTTTACCGGTGGATCTGTTATGGGATTAGGCGTTGCGGGTCTGGCAGTTCTTGGTCTTGGCGGATTGTTCATTATATTAAAATCAATTTTTGCTCCGCAAGCTGATGTGAATTCAGAAGGAATGTTGCGTACGATTGAAGTACTTACCGGTTTCTCACTTGGAGCTGAATCTATTGCCCTTTTTGCACGTGTGGGTGGTGGAATTTATACAAAAGCAGCCGATGTAGGTGCCGACCTGGTTGGAAAGGTTGAAGCCGGCATTCCGGAAGATGATCCGCGCAATCCTGCAACGATTGCAGATAATGTAGGCGATAATGTTGGTGATGTGGCTGGTATGGGCGCCGATCTTTTCGGATCCTATGTAGCTACTGTTCTGGCGACCATGGTACTTGGTCAGGAAACAGTATCTCAGGACAATTTCGGTGGTATGTCCCCTATCCTGCTTCCTATGATGATAGCGGGTACGGGAATAATTTTTTCTATAATCGCTACTTCTTTCGTACGCATAAGTGAAAATGCAAGCGTTAATACGGCGAGTGTACAGAAAGCCCTGAATATGGGTAATTGGGGTTCTATTGTATTAACTGCAATTGCATCTATCGGACTGGTTTATTTTATCCTTCCGGAAACGATGGTTCTTCGCAATATTGAATTTACAAAATGGGGTGTACTTGGCGCTATAGGTGTTGGTCTGACCGTAGGTACACTTATGAGCATAATAACAGAATACTATACAGCCATTGGTAAAAGACCGGTTCTTTCTATTATTCGACAGTCTTCAACGGGACATGCAACGAACGTTATCGGCGGATTAGCTGTGGGTATGGAATCTACCTGTCTGCCTATACTGGTTCTTGCGGGAGGCATCTGGGGTTCTTATGCCTGTGCCGGTTTGTACGGAGTAGCCATTGCAGCAGCCGGAATGATGGCAACCACTGCCATGCAGCTGGCTATTGATGCTTTCGGACCGATTGCGGATAATGCAGGAGGTATTGCTGAGATGAGCGAATTACCGAAAGAAGTCCGCGAAAAAACGGATGTACTCGACGCAGTAGGAAACACAACAGCCGCAACGGGAAAGGGCTTCGCCATTGCTTCCGCAGCACTAACTTCCCTTGCACTTTTTGCTGCCTTTGTTGGAGTTGCCGGAATTAGTGGTATTGACATATATAAAGCAAAAGTATTGGCATCCCTTTTTGTAGGTGCGATGATTCCATTCATATTTTCATCACTGGCAATCCGTGCAGTGGGTGAAGCTGCGATGGCGATGGTTGAAGAAGTAAGAAGACAATTCAGGACAATTCCGGGAATCATGGAAGGAACGGGTAAACCTGAGTATGATAAATGTGTGGCGATTTCAACCGATGCCTCAATTAAAAAAATGATGTTGCCAGGTGCGATAGCTATTCTTTCCCCATTGATCATGGGGTTTTTACTTGGACCAGAGGCCCTGGGTGGATTCCTGGCTGGCGCTACGGTAAGCGGAGTATTGATGGGTATGTTTCAGAATAATGCAGGCGGCGCATGGGATAATGCTAAAAAATCATTTGAAAAAGGTGTTGAAATTAACGGGCAGATGTTCTATAAAAAATCTGAGCCACATAAAGCTTCTGTAACAGGTGATACGGTGGGAGATCCTTTTAAAGATACATCCGGACCATCCATGAATATCCTTATCAAACTGATGTCTATTGTTTCTCTGGTTATTGCTCCTACCCTGGCGCAAATATATTCTACCCGCGATGTTCAGGTGAAACTGATGAAGATTCATAAGACTCAGAAAGAACTGACGATCAGGACTAAATAATTTTCTTATTCATTACTGTCACCCGGAGATTCAGATTCTCCAGTCAATATTTTTTTTGCTTCTTCAAGGTCTTTTTTCTGCTGGTCCGTAAGAGGCGGAAAACTCAGGTCTAGTTTTCCTAATTCATTCACAATAATATTTGCGATTACGATACGTGTAAACCATTTATCGTCTGCAGGAACAACGAACCAGGGTGCCTGGTTAGTAGAAGTGTTTTTCAGCATGTCTTCAAATGCCTTCCTGTAATCCCTCCACAAACTGCGTTCTTTTAAATCACTAATAGAAAACTTCCAGTTTTTTGAAGGATCATTGATCCGTTCGAGCAAACGCTTTTTCTGAACCTTTTTTGAAACATGGAGAAAAAATTTTAAAATAACGGTACCATTGTCGTTCAGGGTTTTTTCAAAATGATTGATTTGTTTAAATCTTCTTTCCCAGAATACATTGTCAATATCCTTTGTTGTTTTAATTCCCGGCAGATTTTCATTTAGAATATATTCCGGGTGAACCCTTGTTACCAATACATTTTCATAATGTGACCGGTTAAAAATGCCGAACATCCCTCTGGCTGGCAGGACGATATAATGACGCCATAAGAAATCATGTTCAAGCTCCTGGTGTGTTGGGGTTTTAAATGGGGTTACATTGACCCCCTGTGGATTAAGTCCGCTCATAACATGTTTTACCACACTGTCTTTTCCTGCCGCATCCAGGGCCTGAAAAACGATCAATACACTATAACGGTTTGAAGCATATAATTTTTCCTGAATTTCTGAAAGTTTAAGTACATCTTTTTTCAGCATGTCCTCCCCTTCATCTTTGTTCAGGGACTTGTCCTTATCGTCAGTTAGCCATTCTTTTAAACGGATCTCGCTACCTGCCTCCACCTTATATTTATCGGCATAATATGAAATGGAACCTGTATTTGACATAATTGTTAGGTGTTAGCTTATGAAGGAAATGATTTAAAGCCCGCTTATTTTAATCCATTTAACCAGGAAGCGACAATTATTAATAATTAACAATATTTAAAACCTGTTTTACGAATAATATCGTATTTTGCTTTACGTACAAATTTAGTATATGGTAGCATCTAAATATATTAAACCAACAGAAAGTGAACTGGAGATCCTACGAATACTCTGGGAAAGAAATAAAGCAAGTGTTAGGGATGTACATGAGGAACTCTCGAAAACCAAAGAAGCTGGATATACGACTACCCTTAAGCTGATGCAGATTATGTTTGAAAAAGGGCTGGTTGGCAGGGATGATTCGGTTAAAATACATGTTTATCATCCGGTTGTGAGCAGGGAAAAAACCCAGAAACATTTACTGGGCAAATTGATTACCAATCTTTTTGGCGGATCTCCTACTGAACTTGTGATACATGCGTTAGGAAATCATAAAGCTTCTCCGGAAGAACTAGAAGAAATTCAGCAACTGCTTAACAACCTGAAAAAGCAATAAGGCATGTCAGCTTATGTTAGCTTCCTGACTGTTTTGGGCTGGACTCTGCTGGATAGTATCTGGCAGATGGCAGTTCTTTGGTTAGTTTATTATTTGCTAACGTCAGGTAATATCCGCATTTCATCTGCCGGAAAACATAACCTGATTCTGGTGTTTGTTTTTATCGGGGCTGAATGGTTTGTTTATACGCTGATACATTTATTAAATGAACCCACTGCTCGTTTTTCTCCAGGTTTTATTCCCGTTTCATCTTCAGCGAATCGTTTGATTCCGTATATGAGTACCGTATACCTCGGGGTTCTCATTTTCCGGTTTTTACAATTTAGTTTTCAATCTTATATATGGAGAAAAAATAAACCTTTGAAAACCCTTTCATCCGAACTCCAATCATTTGCTGAGCGATATTCAAAATTGATGGGTATTACTAAAAAGGTAAAAGTTTATCTGTCTGATTTGGCGGAGACTGCGCAGACCAGCGGATTTTTTAAGCCTTTTATACTTTTACCCATTTCACTCGTTACGCGCCTTTCACCAAAACAGGTGGAAGCCATACTCATTCATGAACTTTTCCATATACGACGCAATGATTATCTGATCAATATCTGCATGTCATGTTTTCGTAGTATTTTTTTCTTCAATCCTTTTGCCCACCTTTTTTATGAGGCATTGGAAAGGGAAAGAGAACTTGCATGTGATGATGGTGTTTTGGAACTTGGATTTGACCCGGATCAATATGCTGAAGCCCTGTTTTGCCTCGAAAAATTCAGGCAGGTTCAGCCTGATTTTTCTCTTGCAGCAGCAGGAAACAAACCATGGTTGCTTATGGAAAGAATATGCAGGCTTTTGGGAAAACCTGCACGAAAAAATAATAGATTTAGTTCCCTGATTTTTTTAAGCCTGCTTACCGCTGTCGTCTTGTTTGGAATTCAACCAATAAAACCGAAAAAGAAAGAAAATTCTATCCAGCTTGCAGCTACTCTGCTTCCGGTTTACCCTTCAGGGTATGAATACGAACAAAGAAATATTAACCAGATACAAAAAGAAAATGTCGTCAGGCCATCCGTTCACCGCAGACAGTTAAAGAGTCAAAGAATGAGACCTGAGACGCCGCAATCCATTCCAGAAAATGCGACATTGGTCGAACCACAACAGGTGATAAAAGCATTTTATGCCGAAAATAAAATTGTAAAAGATTTTTCCAACCAACAGGAGGGAGATGTTAACCAGGCCCCCATACTTTCTATACCCGGCGCTCCCTACCTGCCTTCCGTAACACTTTCATATCAGGCCGTTCCGGAAATCATATGGCAGGATAGCATAGGGAACCTGGTCATGCAAAACGGATTTCAGGATCTTTTAACTGCAAATCGAATAAAATCAATTGCCAGCCTGGTGGCATTAGAATCTGAATTAGAAAAGAACCGGAAACAGCTTAAAGAGATTGAATTAAAAAACCGGAAATTTATTTTATTGAATCAGAAGAAATTAAAACCCCTGCTGGAAGAAATAAATCATCAGATAAAGCTTAAAAAACAAAAAATCAATAATCTGAAAGTCCGCCTCGAGAACTCGGAAGAAGAAATAATCCATATTTAAGCTTCAGAATATTTAATTTTACAACATGAATTTCAATTACCGGGAATTACTGCCGGAGGAAATGGATGGATCTTCGCGCGTGTGGATATATCAGTCCAGCCGTCTTTTCACGATCTCTGAGGCATTTCAAATTGAAGACAAACTCAACGAATTTGTAAGATCCTGGACCTCGCATGGGTCACCTGTAAAGGGATATGGTAATTTATTTTTCGGGCAATTTATTATTCTGATAGCAGATGAAACGGCCAGTGGAGTGAGCGGTTGCAGTACTGATACATCCGTTCGGCTGATAAAGGAATTTGAGGAAATTTTCAATGTTCAGTTCTTCGATCGTCAGCTACTTGCCTTTTTCATAAAAGATAAAGTACAACTATTACCCTTTTCCCAACTTGCTTTTGGTGCCGCCAATGGATTTATAATGCCGGATACGCTATATTTCAATAATACCTTGTCGACAAAAACTGAACTTGAAAATAATTGGATTATACCAGTGAAAGATAGCTGGCTGGCATCGCGGATCGCTTTTCCACAGGCTGTTTCAAGATGAATATATGCGGAAGTAGCTCACCTGGTAGAGCGACAGCTTCCCAAGCTGTAGGTAGCGGGTTCGAGTCCCGTCTTCCGCTCCAAACCCCTCTGCCTGTCATCCTGTCATTTATTCCTTTGTTTTGATTAATTTTGCTATCCCAAAGAGTGCAATGGAAACAGCGATAATGATCAAAGAACATGATGAAGCCAGACAAGGTGAAAGTTTTTCACCTGCTCCCAAAATGGATTCTCCATCTGCCCGTAAATTTTATATTGAAAGCTATGGATGTGCTATGAATTTTGCGGATAGTGAGGTGGTTGCGTCAATCCTGCAGGATTCCGGATTTACAGCGACCAGAGATTTTACAGAAGCTGATCTGGTTCTGATAAATACCTGCTCTATCCGGGAAAAAGCTGAACAAACAATCAGAAGCCGTCTTCATATTTTTCGCCAGGCAAAAAGATCCAATCCCTCAATGCTTATAGCTGTATTGGGTTGTATGGCAGAAAGACTGAAATCAAAATTTCTGGAAGAAGAAAAACTGATAGACCTGGTAGTCGGTCCCGATGCATACCGTTCTCTTCCCATTTTAATTGAAGAATCGGAGAACGGACAAAAGTCAGTAAATGTTTTACTTAGTCGCGATGAGACTTATGCGGATATAGCACCCGTTCGTTTGAACAGTAATGGTGTGAATGCTTTTGTGAGTATCATGCGGGGATGTAATAATATGTGCTCTTTTTGTGTGGTTCCTTTTACAAGGGGAAGAGAAAGAAGCAGGGATCCAGGATCCATTCTTTCAGAATCAAGGAACCTTTTTGAAAACGGATACCGGGAAGTAACTCTCCTGGGACAA
>Ga0207065_1149_pt1 | contig 14516 bp, 10 predicted proteins | sample Alteio_BWMinCont_27_FD_153492 | JGI IMG/M metagenome (GOLD analysis project Ga0207065, IMG submission 153492) | Enriched cells from forest soil in Barre Woods Harvard Forest LTER site, Petersham, Massachusetts, United States -... | ecosystem: Environmental > Terrestrial > Soil > Temperate forest >...
ATGTCAAAGGATCTTTCTATTTATTCTGCTTGTGCCTGCCTTCTGTTTCTCTCTTTCTAAAGAGGCGGGTTTTTGTTTTTTTATCCCTCCTTCAGATTGGCAGTGCGCTGATCCGAAGACTCTTTCAGCCTATGTGCACGTGGGGTTTTTTGGAAAAGGCAAAACTGCCTTTCATCCCTCTTTGAATCTAGCTGCGGAAGATGTCGGGGATCTCTCTCTGAAGGGCTATCTGAAATCGGTTAAGGATATCCATGAGAAGGACCGCAATACCAGCTGGCGTGATTTAGGCAAGTTTCAGACGCAGGCGGGGACGGCGGAGCTGACGGAGATCACCACTCAGACGCGCTGGGGGGATATAAAAATGCTGCAACTTATTATGGTTGCAAACAAAACTGCCTATGTCCTTACTGGGGCCATGCTGAAGGAGGAGTTTGCTGAATTTCGCGCCCTGATCATCAAGGCTTTGCGCTCCTTTACGTTGACACAGGATCTCTTGTGCGTGGTTCCCGATGTAGATAAGCAGCAAAAATTGCGCAATGCCTATCAAGGCCTTGAGATCAGTCAAGAGAGGAAGCAGGAATCCTTTGATCGTTTCCAGCAGCTCGTTCTTAGCGAATGCAAGGAGATGGGCATGCACTGGCAGATCCTTCTTCTCAAAGAGGCTTATGATAGGCTGGACCTCTCCCAATTAGCGCGTAAATAGGATTTCATCAGATGAATAGACCACAATCTCTTCTCCTTTTCCCCTTGGGGAAGCAGGAATCCTTTCCTCAGGATTCCATCAGATGAATAGACTGCGACCTCTTCTCCTTCTTCCTCTATCTCTTGCCCTCCTTTTCCTCTTTTCGAATCCTCTCTCTGCCCAGCCGAGGATCGCGGGGCAAAGTGCAGCAGATTCAGCCGATGCAGGAATGAAAAACCAGTGGCAGAAATGGGCCATTGCTGGAACTGCTGTCCTTGCAGCATCGATTGGCATGATTGTCATGGCCTTCCACAGCAGCTCCCCTAGCAGCGTCTCCTCCCATTCCCATGGATGATGCATGAGACTATTATACCTATTTTTTCCTCTGCTTTTTTCCGCATGCACTACCACTTCGCAGTGGAAATTAAACAACCTTTCAGGAGCTGGCGCCCAATTTCATTCGGTAAAGCTGAAGCATAAGAGCAGCGATCTGATCCGCGGGCTGGAACTGGAGTTTTTACGGCTGCATGATAAGATCTTTGCCTACATCAATGTCTATTCGCAAACTGTCCCCTCTTCTACCACCCCCGATTGTGCCAGCGTAACTTTGCACATGGGAGGCGAGGTGTATGAGGATGTGGCAAAAAAGCTTGAGGGGGGGCAGAGGCTCCTTCTCAAAGAGGATATGGCTGAAAAAATTATTACAGCTCTTTCCAAAGGACAAAGTGTCACGATCATTCTCAATGGCTATGAGGAGGTGATCACACCTGAATCATTTATCCCCAATTTTCAGAAGCTGGCGGACAAGCTTCCCTTAGGAAAAAAGTTGGCCAATAGAGAGTAGTGTATTACAATAAGGATTACCCTAAAAAGAGGTAGTGATGAACCAGCTTGAACAGCTTAAAAAAATGACCACCGTTGTGGCAGATACAGGCGATTTTGATTCGATTAAAATCTACAAGCCGACTGATTCGACAACCAACCCTTCGCTTATTTTAGCTGCAAGCAGCCAGCCGCAATATGCGCATCTCATTGAGGAAGCGGTGAAGTATGGAAAGAGCAAGGGGAAGAACCTAAAGGAAAAAACAGAGTTTAGCCTTGATAAAATATTTGTCAATTTTGGCCTGGAGATCCTCAAAATCATCCCTGGCAGGGTATCTACGGAGGTGGATGCGCGGCTCTCTTTTGATGTGGAGGGAAGCATTCAGAAGGCAAGGCATCTGATCGCTCTTTATGAATCGGCTCATATCGACCGGAAGCGGATTCTGATCAAGTTGGCTTCAACTTGGGAGGGGGCGGTCGCTGCAAAAAGGCTTGAAAAGGAGGGAATCCACTGCAATATGACGCTGCTTTTCAGTCTTCCGCAGGCAATTGCCTGTGCAGAAGCTGGGGCAACTTTGATCTCTCCTTTTGTGGGCCGCATACTCGACTGGTATAAGAAAAACGTGAAGCCGGAGGGGTATGCTCCTGAGGAAGATCCTGGCGTCCTCTCTGTAGCGGAGATCTACCACTACTTTAAAAAGTTTGGCTATAAAACGGAGATCATGGGGGCAAGCTTTCGGAATAAAGGGGAGATTCTAGCTCTAGCGGGATGCGATCTTCTCACCATCGCTCCTAATTTTTTGCAGGAGTTGAAAAATACAACTGATCCTATTGAGCGGGCGTTAGATCCTGCTGAGATGGATCATTCGTTGCAAAAAATGCATTTAGATGAAAAAAACTTCCGCTTCCTTCTGAATGAAAATGCGATGGCGACAGAAAAGCTGGCCGAAGGGATACGGAAATTCAGCGAAGATATCGTGAAATTGGAAAGGCTTATCCAGGGAAAACTGTAGATACAAGCCAATACTTTGCAATAGGCCTAGGCTTTATCAGCCTAGGCCAACAAATGAGGATTAAGGGGTTGCCATCAGAAGCTTTTGATAGCTTTCCGGTAGTTTAGCAATGTCATCTTGAGATAGAACTCTAGTTACCTCTTTTCCCTTTTGGCTGTCTTGTGCGGTAGAGCAGGCGCACCCTTCATCTACACGCATTTCCGTGTCTTTGTGATCATTCTTTTCTGTCGGTGTTTTTTGCTCTGTCTTTTCTACCTTTTCCTCTGCAGCTTTCTTTTCTCTTAATACCTTTAATACATTTTTAGCATTCTCAAGAACCTTTGGCAATCTCGCTAGCACTCCTTGAGGACTTGTTCGCTCTGTAACATCACCCATGTTGGGCTCAACAGCAACGTCTACAACAAGAGGACCTAATTCTGATTTTACCGTGATTACACAGGCACGTTCAGTGATTCTGCCTAAATGCCTGTCTTCAAATTTATCTACACCAAGACCTAGGCTGTTAATAACTTCTTTGTTCCAATCAGGAAGCATTAATCTTGGGCTTCCTCTATTTGCACTCACCCACATCAACGCAATATCTCTATTATCAGGAACAACGTGATGAATACCCAGACAGACGCCCTGCTTTTTGCATTGTGTTTTAAAAAAACCATCGATTGCTATCCATCGCGGCAGGTGCCCATTACAAGTATTTGTACCTGAACCAGGATAAAAAACAAGAATATCAATGTCTTTGTTGCATAAACTATGTGTGGTAATTTTCTCTACTGAGTTTGGTTCATTCTTATTGTCTAATTTTACAGAGAGCTTGTCAACATTTGGGAGTAGGTCCCCTACTTCAACGCGACGTTGTACAGATAAACCTGACATAGGAAGTTTCCTCATTTTTATGATTTTTTTTGTAAATACAAGCCCAAAAAGCATAGCAAATCAAGCGGCGAAACTTTACCATTTCTTAATCTTAACTTGCAAGAGGATCAAAAAAAATGGCGAAGGGATTTCCTCCGCCATTTTCACTTGATTTGACATGGTTAAAAAGTACCTTTAGATTAGATTGCTGATATCCCTCCATCCAGTCAATCCACCTACAAACGACTCTATTCTTATACGCTTACCATTGGCCAAAACCTCCCGTAGGAGTGTGTTACTAGGGTAGTTTTTCAAGATCGCTTGCTCCTCACTTGATAGATGACCAATACTAGTTTGAGATAGAGGTTTATAATCTTCCTTTACTTGAGAATTCTCTAGCTTGAGCGATATTTCTTTCTTCTGTGTGGTTGATAATTCATCTTTTACGGTTTTGATTCCTTCATCTTTTTCATCTTTCTTTTCTGTCTTTTGCTCTTCTGTTTTCTTTTTGCTAAATTTCTCTAATACAACTTGACTTTTCTGAATAATCTCTGACAATTTTGTTATTATTCCAACAGGACTTGTTTTTTCTGTACCGACATCTAGATCCGGTTCAACAGCAACGTATACGACAACAGGCTTCTCTTCTAATACTCGAGTAACCACAATGGCCTGCTGTGAAGCTATGCCTATCTGGTCGTTAGTTTTATCCACATCAAGATGAACTGATTTGATGAATTCTTGTCGCCAATCAGGAAGTAGCGAACGCGTGTCACCCTTAAGTGACTTCACCCATGCCCGAGCTACATGCCTATTATGAGGAACAACATGAACAATCCTTATATCACTAAAAGAATTCTTTAATTTTTCTCGGATAACAGCTACAGCTGATATCCAATTTTCTAAATGCCCGTCACTACTTTTTTCAAATGCTCCAGAATGAAAAATAAGAAAACATATTTCTCTACCACAGACTTCCCATACTGTAATTTTCTTTGTTACATTACTTGGTAATCTTATAGAAAGATCTTCACAGTTTGGAAGTACTTCTCCTGGTTGAATGGGACCGCTTTTTATAGTATTTATAGTTGACATAGGAATTTTCTCACTGTTTTATGATTTTATTTTATAAAGATAAGCTGAAAAAGCAGCTCAAAAGGGGAAAGACTTTACCACTTCCTAATCTTAACTTACAAGCAGATCAAAAAAAAATGGCGGAGGGTTTTCCTCCGCCATTTTCACTTGATTGATTTGCTGAATGCAACCTCGGATTAACCGACGCTGACCTCTTCGCTGAAATCGAAGATGAGCTCTTCTTCCAGCTCGCGATCGACAAACTTCTTGACCTTCTTGTGATACTCGTAGCCTGTTCCGCCCGGGATCATATGACCCATGATCAGGTTGGCTTTGAAATCGAGCAAGTAGTCGGTCTTCCCTTCGCTAGCCGCATCGGTAAGGACGCGGGTCGTCTCTTGGAACGAAGCTGCCGAAACAAAAGAATCGGTGCCCAAAGAGGCCTTGGTGATGCCGAGCAGCACAGGGGCTGCCTGAGCAGGCTTTCCACCTTCCGCAATGGTCTTCATATTCTGTGCATGAAAGCGTTTCTTGTCGACATCCTCCCCATAGAGGAAGGTTGTGTCGCCAGGATCTGTCACCTTCACCTTCTGCAGCATCTGCCTGATGATGATCTCAACGTGCTTATCATTGATATCCACACCCTGCAAGCGATAGACCTCCTGCACCTGGTTCACCAGATATTTTTGCAGCTCTCGTACGCCGCAAACTTCCAGGATTTCTTGAGGTACAATGAGACCTTCTGTGAGCTGCTGGCCTTTGACCACATGATCGCCTTTTTGCACGATCAAGTGCTTCGTCAATGGAATCAGATGCTCTTCTTCCATGCCCGATGCGTCGTCGCGGACGGCGAGAATGCGCTTGCTCTTCTGCACACCTTTAAAGTCCACAATCCCATCTAGTTTCGCAATTTCAGCGGCATCTTTAGGCTTGCGCGCTTCAAAAAGTTCGGCAACGCGTGGAAGACCGCCGGTGATATCGCGAGTTTTGATCGCGCCTCTCGGCAGTTTAGCCAATACCATACCTACTTTTACAAGCTGTCCCTCACGTACGGAAATGACCGCACTCGATGGGATGGCATAGGTACCGACAAGTTCGGTGTAGGCATCGTCGGTATAAATGGCAATCTGAGGATGCAATTCGCCGCGGTGCTGTTTTACAATCAGCTCTGTCTGGCCCGTCTGCTTGTTGACCTCTTTCTGCGTAGAGATACCTTCGACAAGATCCTCATACTTCACATATCCAGGGCGTTCGCAAATGATCGGGCTGCTATGCTGCTCCCATTCGCCGAACTTCATATGCTTCTGCACCTTAGCTCCGTCTGGAAGAAGGATCTTAGTGCCAAGCTCTGCGCTAAAGGATTGCAGAGGCTCAATGGATTTGGTGCTGAGGAGCTTCTTGTACTCATCCAGCGTCCTATTTTCATCGCGGACGATATGGAGCGTTCCATTCTTATTCAATACGAGCCAGTGTCCCTCGTCGTTTTGAACAACACGTAGGTCTACATAGATTAAAACACCCTCATATTCAGACTCTAACTCAGGGCTTAGGATCGCAGAAGCAATACCACCCGAGTGGAATGTCCTCATCGTGAGCTGCGTTCCAGGTTCACCGATCGACTGCGCAGCAATAATACCTACCGCTTCGCCAAAACCGACAATATTTCCTGTAGCCAGATTGAGGCCATAGCACTTGGCGCAAACGCCCCGTCTGCTCTCACAAGTGAGAACAGAACGGATACGGACGCTCTCGATACCAGCATCGTCAATGGCTTCTGACTGGGGCATCAGCAAGACATCGCCTGATCTGGCGAGCTGCTTTGTGCTATCTCCAGGCATAAAGATCGAGTCGCAAGTAGTGCGTCCAAAAATACGATCCTTGATAGGAAGAAGCTCTTCCTGGCCCTGCTTAATTGCAAACACTTCAATACCATTCAGGGTGCCGCAATCCTCTTCAGTGATGATGACATCCTGCGCTACGTCGACAAGCCTGCGGGTCAGATAACCAGAGTCTGCCGTTTTCAAAGCGGTATCGGCCAACCCTTTACGGGCACCGTGCGTTGAAATCCAGTATTCCAGAACCGTTAACCCTTCTCGGAAGCTCGCCGTAATGGGCGATTCGATGATCTCCCCTGACGGTTTAGCCATCAGGCCGCGCAAAGCTCCGAGCTGCTTGACCTGGGAGCGGTTGCCTCGCGCTCCAGAATCCATCATCAAGTGCAGAGGATTCAACTGACCATCCGTTATCTCTTTCAGTAGCTTAAAGAGCTCTTCAGAGAGATGGTCTGTGACTTCTGTCCAAATACTGATGATCTTGGAGTGCCTTTCCCCATCAGTAATGATACCATCTTCGTACTGTTTTTTGACCTTCGCAACACGCTTGTAAGCTTCATCCAATAGTTTGCGTTTATTAGCGGGGATACGCACGTCGCACACGCCCATAGAGAGGGCGGCTTTAGTCGCTTGGGCAAAACCAAGCGCTTTCATATTGTCTAAGAACTGGACAGTAGCTTCCAGCCCTACTTTCTTATTGCACTCCAAGACAAGCTCAGAGAGCCTTTTTTTACGCAGGGAGTAGTTTTGAAAGCCTAACTCTTTGGGGACAATCGTATTGAAGAGAACTCTTCCTGGGGTGGTTTCAATGATACCACCGTCGATCAGGACTTTAATACGTTCGTGGATGTGAAGGCCTCTGCCTAGATCATCCTTCCTAACTGTTTTTGCCTCTTTCACATCAAACCAGTTGTAGCTTCCGCTCGCGCTAAAGGCGAGTAGAACCTCTTCTGGACTGCTGAAAATTTTAGTCTGCTTCCCATGCTCTTCCTGGAAGAAAATCGCATCGTGCATGATGTAGTAGAGGCCGAGGATCATATCCTGCGTAGGCACAGCGACTGGCTTGCCTGAAGAGGGCAGGAAAATATTATCTGGCGCCATCATCAAAAGTTTGGCTTCCAGCTGCGCTTCAATGGATAGCGGAATGTGGACAGCCATCTGGTCTCCATCGAAGTCCGCGTTGAACGCAGGAGTTACCAGAGGGTGGATACGGATCGCCTTTCCTTCAATGAGAACGGGCTCAAACGCTTGAATACCCAGCCTGTGCAAGGTAGGAGCGCGGTTGAGAAGGACAGGGTGTCCTTTGATGATCTCTTCTAGAACATCCCACACTTCGGGAGCCTGCTTCTGGATCATCTTTTTCGCACTGCGGATCGTATAGACATAGCCGAGATCTTTGAGCCGTTTGACAATAAAAGGCTCAAAAAGTTCCAGGGCCATCTGCTTCGGCAAACCACACTGGTTGAAACGCAATTCGGGGCCGACAACAATGACCGATCGCCCTGAGTAGTCTACCCGTTTTCCGAGCAAGTTCTGGCGGAATCTACCCTGTTTTCCCTTGAGCATTTCCGAAAGGGCTTTCAGAGGGCGGTTTCCTGCTCCCATTACAGGGTGTCCATGGCGTCCATTATCAAAAAGGGCATCGACAGCTTCCTGCAGCATCCTTTTTTCATTGCGCACAATAACATCAGGAGTCTTAAGTTTTAAAATGGATTTAAGGCGATTGTTCCTGTTGATAACTCTGCGGTAGAGGTCGTTGAGGTCGGAAGTGGCAAAACGCCCTCCATCCAAAGGAACGAGGGGACGCAAATCAGGAGGGATAACCGGCACGCAGGAGAGAACCATCCAATCGGACTTATTGGGAGAAGAGGTAAACCCTTCTACGATTTTAAGCCTTTTGGCAAGCTTCATCCTCGCTTGCATGGACTTTGTTTTACGAAGCTTTTCCTTGAGATCGAGAACGAGCAAAGAGAGGTCTTCGCTTTTCAAGATATCGCTGACTGCTTCTCCACCCATTTTAGCGACAAAAGCATCCGTACCCCATTTTTCCTGGGCTTCACGGTACTCATTGTCATTGAGCAGTTGTTTCTTTTCCAGATCAGTTCGGCCTGGATCGGTTACAATGTATTCTTCATAGTAGATCACACGCTCCAGATCAGCAGTAGAAATGCCGAGAATATTCCCAATGCGGGAGGGCATGGTCTTAAAAAACCAGATGTGCACTACAGGTACGGCGAGATCAATATGCGCCATCCTTTCCCGTCTTACCTTGGAAAGAGTTACCTCGACGCCGCAACGGTCGCAGACGATTCCCTTATGTTTAATCTTCTTGTATTTACCGCAGGCACACTCCCAATCACGCGTGGGCCCAAAGATCTTCTCACAAAAAAGACCGCCCTTCTCAGGTTTAAATGTGCGATAGTTGATGGTTTCCGGTTTTTTAATCTCTCCGCGAGACCAAACACCACGGATGACATCTTCCGAAGCAATTTTGATCGTTAACTTATCAAACTGAGAAGACTTGAAATCCTCATCAAACATTGACTTCTCCTAAAATTGTAGGCTATTATTCCACATATTCTGTCCGGACATCCAGACAGAGACCTTGCATTTCTTTGACAAGTACATTAAAGGACTCGGGAGTGCCTGCCGTCAGTGTATTCTCGCCTTTGACAATCGACTCGTAGATTCGGGTCCTTCCAGCGACATCATCGGATTTAACCGTGAGCATTTCCTGTAAAAGGTGCGCTGCTCCATAGGCTTCCAACGCCCAGACTTCCATCTCTCCAAAACGCTGGCCGCCCATTTGCGCTTTTCCACCCAAAGGCTGCTGCGTGACAAGAGAGTAGGGTCCTATCGACCTGGCGTGGATCTTGTCAGCTACCAAGTGGCTGAGCTTCAGCATATAAATGTAACCCACAACGACACGGCTGTCGAAACGCTCTCCTGTCCTGCCGTCGTAGAGATACATTTTTCCATCATTGGAGAGGTTTTGTTCTGCCATCATCTCCCAAATGCGCGATTCAGGAAAGCCTTCAAAGACAGGGCTTTTGACATAGATACCAGCTTTTTTCGCTGCATAACCCAAGTGGGTCTCCAGGAGCTGACCCATGTTCATACGCGAAGGAACGCCCAGTGGGTTTAAGATAATCTCAATGGCATCGCCATTCGCGAGATAAGGCATGTCAGCCACAGGAACCAGTTTCGCTACTACCCCTTTGTTTCCGTGTCTTCCTGCCATCTTATCGCCAACTTGCAACTTGCGTTTTGTGGCGACATAGACCTTTACCTGACGGATGACGCCAGGATCTAGATCAGTGTCCCCTTTTCTCATGTACTCAATCTCAGTCTTATGAGTAGTGTACAGGGTTTGCATGTCATATTCATACTGGCGGAAAACTTTTCTCAGCTCTTTGTAGATCTCATTTTCGGCCATAATCAGGTCTTCAGCTTTTTCGCTTTCTAAAACCTCGATCATCTCCTGCGTGATCTCCTCGCCTTCTGGAATGATGACATCTCCCGACCTGCGATGCAAAATCGCAGAGGCAGCTACCTCGTTCAGCAATAGGGCGCCGAGCTTTTCATGGAACTCCATTTGGAGTTCTGCTTCTTTTGTTTTGAAATCAGAGTGGATATCTTTGATACGGCTCGCTTCTTCTACCAATTCATCGTCAGTTTTGGAGAGGCGGTCTCTGCGAGAAAAAACTTTGACATCCATGACCACGCCTTCTGTGCCCGGAGGAGCTGTCAGGGATGCGTCTTTGACATCTGCTGCTTTTTCGCCAAAAATAGCTCTGAGCAAGCGCTCTTCAGGAGAGAGTTCAGTCTCCGATTTCGGTGTGATTTTCCCTACAAGGATATCGCCAGGTTTGACCTCAGCTCCAATGCGGATAATCCCATCTTCTCCAAGGTTAGCGAGAGCCTCTTCGGATACATTGGGAATATCGCGTGTGATCTCTTCCTTGCCGAGCTTAGTATCCCGTGCTGTGAGTTCAAACTCTTCAAGGTAAATGGATGTATAGGTATCTTCCTTGATCAGCTTTTCGGAGATAATAATCGCATCTTCGTAGTTATAGCCACACCAGGGCATAAAAGCGACCAGCACGTTTTTACCGAGAGCGATCTCGCCATTTTCTGTAGCAGGTCCATCAGCGATCACATCGCCAGGCTTTAATTCGTCTCCTACATGGCAAAGAGGTGTCTGGTTAATGCATGTGCTTGCATTGGAACGCATGAACTTCTTTAAGGTATAGGTCTTCTTGTTTAAAGGGTTGTCCTTTGGAGCAATAATGATCCTATATCCATCTACCTGCTCAACGCGCCCCTCTTCTTCAGCAATAATTACTGCCCCCGAATCGCGCGCTGTTCGTGCCTCAAGCCCTGTTCCCACTATAGGTGCTTCGCTTTTCAAGAGAGGAACTGCCTGCCTTTGCATGTTTGAACCCATCAAAGCACGGTTGGCATCATCATGCTCAAGGAAAGGGATCAATCCTGCAACAATCGATACTACCTGCTTGGAAGAGACGTCCATGTGGCTTACTGCAGTCGTATCGACCTCAAGAGGCTCACCCTTCGTTCTACCCCAGCAGATCTTATCTACAAAAAGGTTGTGTTCGTCCAAGACCGCAGAAGCTTGGGCGATGACATGCCCCTCTTCCTGGTCTGCTGTCATGTACTCAATCTCGTCTGTCACCACTCCTTCACGCACGATACGGTAGGGAGTCTCAATAAAACCAAACTCATTGATCTTTGCAAAAGTAGAGAGCGAGGTGATTAAACCGATGTTTGGGCCTTCAGGCGTTTCAATCGGACAAATCCTTCCATAATGCGAATTATGGACGTCGCGCACTTCAAAACCGGCTCTCTCCCTGTTAAGACCGCCAGGCCCTAAGCAGGATAAGCGCCTCTTATGCGTCAGCTCCGAAATAGGGTTGGTCTGATCCATAAACTGAGAGAGCTGTGATCTTCCAAAGAAATCCTTTAGAACACCGGCGAGACCTTTGGCAGAAACAATCTTACCTGGAGTCATGGTGTCTGAGGAAAAATCAAAGAGATTCATTCTTTCTTTAATGATCTTTTCCATTCTGGCAAGGCCAATACGGCACTGGTTCTGGATCAATTCGCCAACAGAACGGATGCGTCTATTGCCTAAATGGTCAATATCATCGACGTATGCATTTTCATCACCTGTGCGCAGCCTGATGAGATACTTTAAAGCATCGACGATGTCTTCTTTTTTGAGCGTTACAATAGCTAGGTCTTCATCTGCTATGCCCAGGTTGAGCTTTTTATTCATTTTATAACGGCCAACTTTGCCCAAGTTATAACGTTTCGGGTCAAAGAAAAGGCGCATGATGGCTGAGCGGGCATTAGAGAGGGTCGCGGGTTCGCCAGGCCTTATTTTGCGGTAAAAATCTTTGAGTGCTGATTCATAGGAATCTGTCGGATCTTTGGATAGCATTTTAATGACTGGATGGGTCTCATCTGCATTCTCAGCAATGCGTATCGCTTGAATGCCCTCGTCTAACATGCGTTTGAGCATCGCAGTGGTTAACTTTTCCCCAGCTTTGCCAAAAACGAGTCCTGTGGATTCATCGATGACATCTTCGGCTAAGATTTTCCCAACAAGTTTAACAAAATCTTTCTCATTCTTAATCTTGATTTTCTGCGTTTCAAAAAATTCTTCAATGATATCGGCATCTGTTGAATAACCGAGAGTTCGTATAAAGGCGGTGCCTAAAACTTTGCGGCGGCGTTTTTTCCGGTCGATGTAAACATAGATCATATCATTGATATCAAAAGCGGCTTCAAGCCAGCTGCCTCTATAGGGAATGATACGGAAGGAGTAGAGTATATTTCCTTTGGGATGTCTCTCTTGTTCGTAGGAGATGCCGGGAGACCTGTGCAACTGAGAGACAATGACCCTTTCAGCGCCATTGACGATAAAAGTTCCATTTTCCGTCATCACAGGGATTGTCCCCATGTAGACCTCTTCTTCCTTGATTCCCGTTTCATCCGTAAGGCGGAATTTTACTTTGAGCGTTACATTATAAGTGATGCCCCTGCGAATGCATTCATCGGGGGTGTATTTAGGGATGCCTAAATTATAGGACAGGAACTCCAAGATGGTTTTTTCATCGTAGGATTTAATAGGGAAAATTTCACTAAAAACTTCTTGAAGGCCGACATTTTCTCTTTCATGAGGCAAAAGATGCGCTTGCAAAAACTGATTGTATGATTTTATCTGTATTTCAATAAGATTCGGAAGATCGATGATTTCTTCTTTATTCTTGAAACTCAACCGATGGGGCGGTTTTTTTTGCATTTTTGCTCCTCTAGATTTAATTCTTCTTAGCTTAGGCGCTTAGCAGTATCTAAACGATAAATACTCTCTCAACCTACACAATCTAACCAACCTACCTCTGATCTCAAAGTAGACTAACACTACTTTGCGATTAGCAGGAACATGCTCTTACAATATACGACTTGCCTTTTGCTATTTAGAATTTTTTGGATCTCTTTTGTACCAGGGATTCGGATGCCAGATCTCGCTCACCTTCTTCAAGTTAGCTTCGATCTCTACATGCAATACTAATACAAAAGCTTGCCGTAAAAACTCAAAAAACCAAACCGCTCGCAGTATAACAGAAGAGCAGAAAGCCGAAAAGCAGCTTCTGCTCTTTGAACCCGGTTGGCCTAAGGCGCCATCTGGGTTTTACATCCTATCTTAAGCAATCCAAAGACCTTATAGACCTTTCAAAGATACTTTACCACCGGCAGCGGTGATCTTCTTTGAAATATCTTCAGCATCGGCCTTTGTAGTGCTCTCTTTCAGCACTTTAGGAGCTGCTTCTACTACATCTTTTGCCTCTTTAAGGCCAAGTCCAGTGATCTCTCTCACTACTTTAATGACGCCAATTTTTTTTTATCAGCTGGCACTTCTTCTAAAGTCACTTTGAACTCAGTAGATTCAGAAACAGCCTCTTTTGCGCCGCCTGCTACTGCTGCAGGAGCTGCAGCTACAGCTGCTGCGGCCGCTTTAACACCCCACTTATCTTCTAAAGCTGTTTTTAGCTTCGCCATATCTAAGACCGAAAGATGGCTTAGCATTTCGACAATTTCTTCAATATTTACAGTCTTCACGGTTTATACCTCTCACATAATACTGTTATATTTTTATTCATTCTTTTTGCGTCTTATTTTCCAGGCAATACATGACACTGGTTAAGAGGCTTTGCATTACTGCTAAAGTTTGACTCATCGGCGCTTCAAAAACGCTGAGCAATTGAGCTCTCATCTCATCCAAGCCAGGAAGCTCTGAGAGAGCTTTTACATCTTTGCCTGAATACATTTGGCCTTCAATATGGCCAAATAAAACCACAAACTTACCTTCATTATCACTGCTGAATTTACATACCGTCTTAGTAGTCTCCAAGGGATCGCCGCTGGAAAAAATAATACCAATATTTCCTTCTAACTGATCTATACCAACAGTGATGCCGCATTTTTCAGCAGCTTTTTGAAAAATTCTCTTTTTTACGATTTGGATCGAACCACCCGACTTCGCTAAATTTCCTCGAAATTGCCAAGAGACATTCGGCTCAATACTCGCATATTTGGCAATCACAAGTGCTTTCGACGCTCGGATCCTATCTTGAATTTCGTCCAATAAAAATTGTTTTTCTGGTCTCATAACCACACACGTTTTTAGCTTGTAGATATTGCATTCATATCAATCTTGAGCCCTGGTCCCATCGTAGTAGAGAGGACAAAGGATCTGAGAAAAATACCTTTGGCAGAGGGAGGCCTCGCCTTTTGTACGGCTTGGTAGTAGGCATACAGGTTTTCGATCAAATTCTTATCGTGAAAGGAGAGTTTACCAATAGCATTATTGATTACGCCACCCTTATCCAATTTAAACTCGATTTTACCCGCCTTCAACTCTTCGATAGCCTTCTTCACATCATTAGTGACCGTTCCAGCTTTTGGAGTAGGCATAAGTCCCTGCGGGCCTAGAACTTTCCCCAATTTTCCTACTTCACGCATCATCTCAGGGGTAGCTACAACAGCGTTGAAATCCGTCCATCCGCCCTTGACTTTTTCTAGCAGGTCATCAGCTCCTACATGGTCAGCGCCAGCAGCTAAAGCTTCCTTTGCTTTCTCCCCCTTTGCAAAAACCACGATAATGATTTTCTTGCCTGTTCCATGAGGGAGGGAAACCGTTCCTCGTACCATCTGATC
>Ga0207065_1152_pt1 | contig 14318 bp, 11 predicted proteins | sample Alteio_BWMinCont_27_FD_153492 | JGI IMG/M metagenome (GOLD analysis project Ga0207065, IMG submission 153492) | Enriched cells from forest soil in Barre Woods Harvard Forest LTER site, Petersham, Massachusetts, United States -... | ecosystem: Environmental > Terrestrial > Soil > Temperate forest >...
ATTTGCATATCTGGCAGATGTGTATATAAAAGAAGAACACAGGGCCAAAGGCCTTAGCAAGGCTATGATGCAGCTACTTATGGAGCAAGACTGGGTAAAAAAACTACGATTCCTGTCGCTTGCCACAAAAGATGTTCAGGGCTTGTATGCACAATTCGGATTTTCTGTGCCAGAATTCCCTGACCGTATCATGCAGATACGCAGGACCGATATCTATACAATGCCAAATATGTTTTCAGATAAAAAATAATTGATGCCATGTCAACAATTCAATATCTCGATAGTGCACGTCGCCAGTTCCTGATGTACAAAGGTCTGGGTGAAAGAGCCATACAACAAGTAAATGACCAGCAGCTTTTCTGGCAACCCAATGAGGAAAGCAATAGTATAGCCATTATTGTAAAACATCTGCGGGGCAATATGATAAGCCGTTGGACCGATTTCCTCACTGCAGACGGGGAAAAACCTTGGAGGGAGCGTGATACGGAATTTGACAATGACTGGAAAGACCGCGAAACCTTAATCACAAAATGGGAAGAAGGATGGCAATGCCTTTTTAGAGCATTAGACAGCATTACAGATGAAGACCTTGAACGCGTCATATATATTCGCAACGAGGGTCACATCATACTAGAGGCTACGAACAGGCAGATAGCCCACTATTCCTACCACGTGGGGCAGATAGTATACATAGCTAAAATTTGTGCGAACGATGCCTGGGAGAGTCTCTCCATTCCCCGGAATAAGTCCGCTGAGTATAACACTAAAAAATTCTCAGAAGAAAAAGAGAAAAAGCATTTCACTGATGAATGGATAGAGAAGAAACAATAGCTAATACTACACTTCCTAAGGAAGCAATTTTTTCTCTAAATTGTGTCCATGCTTTCCGGCAAGATAATATGCATACTTAGCTTCATTTTAGCAATACCACTTACTCCTTTTGCACAAGATGCCAAAAGTGCAGAAGAAATACACAATGATGCTATAAACCGGCACCGCGACCAAATGGACAGGCGCAATTTTGATTATGACCATGCCACATGCACCCATTTATTCCCCGCAGGCATTGTGAGAGATAAGAAAGTAATACTTAGCGGATATATAAAAACTGAAAATCTTACTGGTGGTTACGCTGCTCTCTGGTGGCACACAGATAGAAAGTTCAATTTATACAATATTGAAAACATGCCCTTTCGGGCTCCTAAAGGCACTACCGGCTGGGCCCATTTTTCAATTTCGATACCTGTAAAGCACGACGCAGTTGCTTGTGATTTTGGCTGCCTGATGGTAGGCAAAGGCAAAGCCTGGTTTGACAGCCTGGATATGGAGATAGATGGTATCCCTTACCAGGAATATGCAGCATTGAACGGAATACCAGAAGCCAGTATGCCATTTCTGAATTTTGATTTTGAAATACCAGGAAAGAACAATCAGCCTGCGGTGTGGAACTCTTATAGTGGTAAAGACCATATAATGGTGTTGGACAGCATAGTAAAATATAGTGGGAAATATAGCCTGAGAATGGAATGGAAGGACAGGACACTTGACACTATCGTTAAGCAAGTGGAGGATACAACAAAAAAACAAGATGATGTAATAGAGCATCCTGCTACTATGGAAATCCCTGCTGCTGTGGCAGATACTGTGAAAATGCATTTACAACAAAGTGGCTCAGGCACATCTTCAGCAAGTGCCATTTTATACATAGAAAGTACAGGGCCAGTAAATGTCAGCATTTTGAATACATATAAAAAAATCATTATACACAAGGACAGCGTAAGAAATGTAGATATCAGTACCTTAACAAATGGAATTTATAACGTGCAGATATTCAATGACAAAGGAATGCTCTTGAAATCCGGGAAAATATTAAAAGAATAGGCATATGCTTTAATCCTTTCAAGAACCAAATAATTCTATTCACACATTTTACACCAACCTGCAACAGAAATAAAAAACTGCATGATTTTTGCAGACATACATTAAGGGTATGTTAGCCCCTATAAATATATAATATATGTTTTTATCTTTAGGGAACAAATTCGCGAGCAAAAGCCAAATGAGCATTCCAGTGCAACATTATCTTGTGCCAGAACAAGTGAGAGGAATTCAAAAGGATCTGTCTTGTACAGTGACGCTCGAATCAGGTGAGGATGCAGATGACTGGTTTGTTGAGTCAATGCAAAGGTTACTAAAGATTAATGAATGGGGTAAGCGTTGTCCTGATATGAACCTGCTATTTAGCCTAACTGACAGTAACGGCAAGAACACCAGCAGGCGTGCGCATGGTGGGGACAATATAAAAATACAAAATATAAGTACTAATGGAAACGAGACTTGCTGGATGAAAATTGAGGCGATTGAATATGATGATTTTCCGGATGAAGACAAAGAAACTATCGCTATACATTTTCAACCTGGCGATGACCCCAAACAACATAACGCTTACAATGAAGGTTTCATTAATAAAGATGCGTCTTGCACATTCGTAATAGAAAGAAGTGGCAAAGACATTACATCTATATATCATAGTAGGAATGATGTTTCTAATAATAATAAAACAGGACCTTTGGCATCATGGTTCTCTATAAAAGATGAACAATGGAACAAGTTTCTAAAATGTATGATAGATTAATAGTATATAATATTATTTAACAATACATAGTTTTTTTTATTTTTTAAACGTAATAAATACAATAATTTTGCGCCGCTATATATAATACATGATTATGCGGCAATATTGTAGTTTCTTTATTATCTCTTTGTTTTGTCTGTCATTTTCTCATGAAGCCAATGCAAAATCTCATAAAAACAAGAACGTAAAACTACAGTCTGTATATTTTAGCTGGGGCTATAATAAAGAATGGTATACACGTTCTACAATCAATATAAAGCAAGACAACCTTAACAATAATTACCAGCTGGTACATGTGATAGCACATGATCATCCGGGGTGGAATGATGGGCTTACCAACCAGGCAATATCAATACCCCAGTATAATTACCGTTTAGGTTTTTTTCTCAATGAAAAACAAGATCTGGCTTTTGAGATCAATTTTGACCACACCAAATATGTAGTACAAGACAACCAATTGATGCATATGACAGGTACGCAATTTGACAGTCATATTGACCAACCGGTTTTATTTTCCCAGGCTACAGGATCCTATTATTTTCTAAATAATGGAGCCAATTTCCTACTGTTCAATTTGGTGAAAAAATACAATTTTCTTGATCATAAAAATCTTAGGCTGGATTTGCTGGGAAAGGCAGGTATAGGTCCGGTAATACCGCACGTACAGAACAGCCTCTTCGGGCAAGTAAATAACCAAGGCTTTCAGTTTGGTGGCTGGAACACAGGGGTTGAAACAGCGGTACGCGCCACTATTTGCCATTATGCTTATCTTGAATTTGCCCAAAAAGCAGACTACGCCCGCTACAGCAACCTGAAAGTATATGAGGGAACTGCTAAACAAAATTTTGGAACATACGAATTAATACTAAGCCTGGGTATAACATTGCCTACAAAAAAACACAATCCGCTTTTTGAGCAAAAACATATGGCTTTGGATAATACACCGCAAGCTAAATAGTTTGTAAAAACTATATTCTGCAAGCACCTAGTCAGCAAGGTGCTTTTATATTTTATTTTCATCTGTGATTTTTGTGGAAGAATAGCGGCTAATAGACTATAAGACAAATAAATGCAGGCCTCGAAGCAAAATGTTAAAGATTTCACAAGGTTGATAAGCACGAATGAGCATATAGCACATAAGCTTTGTAATTTGTATAAGTAATATTGAGGATTATAAAAACTTCTTCCAGAAAATTGAGCAATTCCTTAAGGAAAATGGACAGCACGAGTAAGTACTCATTGCTCTTGTGAATACAGACCAATTGGTATACCTTTATACACCATTTTATTTAAACATTTGAAAATAACACTACACCGAATTGTATCCTTAACGCTACTGCTCTGTTTTGGCATAGGTTCAACGGTGTATGTTTTTTTAGGGATTGAGCAGTTAGAATTAAAAAAAGAAGCAAAGAATAACATCTCTGAGGAAAAACAGCTTACTGAAATACGATTATCACTAAAAGAATGGCAAGAGAACGGAAACAATGATGAGATATGGTATGGCGGGGAGTTATATGATTTAAACAGCCATACCATACTCGGCGATAGTGTAGCCCTTATTGTTTTTCACGATGAACACGAAGAAAGCCTTATAAAAACCATAGCAGACAGTTTTGAACCTGAAAAAAAAATGAGCAGGGAAGACCTCATACATTTAACTAAGCACCGCATACATTTATGGCCTGATAATAAAATACTCCCCTCTACTCTTGCACTTAAATTTGAGAGCTATAATGCTTACGATAGTTTCCCACCTAAACAGACTGATATTTTTATAGACCATACCGTTCTAGCACCGAAACGGCCGCCCCGCCTTAGTTGATAATAAATACCTTTTTAGACTTTATATAGCCACACTTAAAACAAGTGGATTATTTCTCATTTATTATCATTATTAAACAAACGTATTTATGACTACCAAACATATTCTTTTATCGACCCTGTTAATTTTCTTATTACCATTTACAGATTTTGCCCAAAATACAGTTAGCGGCAAAGTTTACGATAACAAAACATTATATCCCATACGTGGGGCTATATTACAAATACCCGATCTGAAAATTGCTGCTATCTCAGATTCAAATGGAAATTATGAATTTCATGCACTCCCAAAAGGGAGTTACCTGGTTGAGATCGATATACTAGGTTATGCATCACAGGTACATACTGTAAAAATTTTCGGTGCAGCAACTTTAGACCTTTCTCTTGTTGCATCTCTGTATGAAGAAGACGAAGTGGTAGTAACCGGGGCATCGTCAGCACGAAACCGTATGATGACGCCACAGCCTGTAGCGGAAGTAAGCAATGACTATATAAATGAACATTCAGGAACGAATGTAATTGATGCAATCGCTCTCACCCCTGGTGTATCTGCAATGACAGACGGACAAAGTATTTCCAAGCCTGTGATACGTGGACTGGGTTATAACCGGGTGCTTACCATTAACGACGGTGTAGGACAGATGGATCAGCAATGGTTTGATGAATTTGGCATAGAGGCAGATCCGGATGCTGTGCATCGTGTGGAAATATTGAAAGGTCCTGCCTCTCTAGCCTACGGCTCAGATGCTATTGCAGGAGTGGTGAACCTGATACCGGAACAAGCGCTGCCCGAAGGACAAAGAAGGGGAGATATTCTTTTTAACTATCAGACCAATAATGGCCTCATTAATAATATGCTTCACCTTGCAGGCACACAAAATGGCATATCATGGAGCGCACGAGTGGATAATATAATGGCTCATGCCTATCAAAACCCTGCAGATGGATATGTATTGAATTCGCAGTTTAGCAATTTCAATATGGATGGCACCATATGTCTGCATAGGAAATGGGGGTATACACAACTGCATGCAAGTTATTTTGATATGGCAACCGGAATAGTAGATGGCACACGCGATTCTGCATCAGGTATTATGATGAAACAGGTATCTTATCCTGATTTGAACGGTGGTGCACCTACGTATGAGTTGCCTACAAAACAGGAACAAACCTCGTATACACCACTGGTCATTAACCAAAGGATCCGCCATACAAAGTTAGTATGGGATAATAGTATAGCTATAGGCGAAGCAAGAATAACAGGTACTTTCTCTTACCAGAAAAACCAGAGACAGGAAACTAATGACCCGACGATGCCTAATACCCCGGATATTTATTACTCATCCAATGCTATTACTTATGACCTGCGCTATATCTCACAACAAATGGGCAGGTTCAATATGTCTGCTGGAGTGAATGGTGCTTACCAGTCATCACAAAGTCTGGGTACCGTAATGCTGATACCCGATTACAATTTCTTTCAGATCGGTGCCTTTGCTATTGGCAATTATCGTGTCGGCAACCTTGCTCTCACAGGCGGTCTTCGTTTTGATAACAGGAGCTTTACCGGCAAATCACACTGGATAGATACTACGACTGTAGCTCAGGCACCTGTGCCACCTAATACACCGGGATCATTTGAAGAGTTCAATCAGTTCACATCCAATTTCAGTGGTTTGTCAGCCAGCCTTGGTGCGGCATATAAAATAAATGAATCATTTTACGTAAAAGCTAATGTTGCGAAAGGCTACCGTGCACCTAATGTAGCTGAATGTGCCGCAAATGGTGTACACGACGGAACCGTGGTCTACGAAATCGGTGACAATACTATAAAGCCTGAAAGCAATGTGGAAGAAGATATGACATTTGGAATGAATTCAAAAGATCTGAGTTTTGAACTAAACATATTCAATAATAACATTAGCAACTTCATTTATGCCAAAGGCCTTAAAGCTGCCGACGGTAGTGACTCTGTAAGCAATTTGTTGAGTGTAGGCGGTTCCCTCTTCCCTGATGCCCCGGTGTATAAATACACACAATCGGCAGTGCAACTTTACGGAGGTGAGGCAGTACTGGATATACACCCAGCATCGCTGCGCTTGATAGAACTGAACGCGACATTCAGCACTGTAGATGGCGGTCTTAAAAATGTTTCCGACAGTACAAAGTATATTCCATTTGTACCGCCTGCCAGGATCACAGCTGATCTGATATTCCATTTTAAAAAGACAAGATGGCTCAGAAATGCCTATGCAAGAGTAGGAATGCTCAATGCTTTCCAGCAAAACCATGTATATCTTGGCGCAGCTGCAGCCACAGGCCTAAATACCGCACAAACACCATATGAATATGCAGCCAGCCAGAGCCCAACTGCCGCCTACACCTTATTTAATGCAGGTATAGGCGGAGATATTCAGAGCAAGGGGCATACACTTTGCAAAGTATATATCTATGGTTCAAACATTTTCGATACACCGTACATTGATTATATGAGCCGCTTTAAATACAACCCATATAATTATGTGAACGGCCGTGTTGGCGTATATAATATGGGCAGGAATATCAGTGTGAAACTGATAATACCATTTGATTTTAGCAAGAGTAAATAATATATCTCCTCTCTTTTTCTTAAAGGGCCCGCACTTTTGAAGTGTGGGCCCTTTATATTATTTTCAAAAAAAATACTTCATGAGACTTACCAGGCTGCTGTTCTTTGTCTTATCCGTACCCTCGCTTTGCTTTGCCCAATCGAAAGAACTACTCAGCAGGATAGCGCTTAATCATAAAGCGAAAAAACTATCCTACGAGCAAAAAAATGACTCGGTAATACTGCTTTCAAAGTATTTGAATGACAATCGAACATATGATCCTTATGATATTTATGGCCTGGTGGCTAAGGCATATCTGGAGAAAGGAAATAAAACTATTGGTTTAAAATATGTGCGCTTGACTATAGAGCATCAGGGCTATCATGATGTTGGGAACATGAAATACAACCTGAAAAAATACAAGCTGGATTCATTGAAAGAATATCAAAACATAATCGCCGGTTTCGATAAGCTCTTTAACCAGTATACAAGTAGCTTGAATTTTTCTGCACTTAACACGTGCCAGGAGATATTTTATACAGACATGCGCATACGTAACATATGGATGTATACCAATGATTCTGTAAAAAGGGCGTATACTGACATCAATATGTATTATAATGACAGTGTAAATGCAGTAGCCCTTACTAAACTAATGCAAAAAATTGGTTATTTCCCCGGAGTAAGAGAACTAGGTCCATCGTTTGTTTCAATGTTCAATTACAGCGTCAAACACTATGCTTATTTAATGAACCGAGATACACTATACTATTATTTGAGAGTTTCCACATTGAGTGGCGATCTTCCAAATTATTTCGGCCCAAGTGTTTTTGATAAAATGGAATATGACGTGAAACGTCCGTTGATATATGGTGCATATGGCAACTCTGGCGACTATTCTGAAGATGGCACTTATAACTTTGAGCCTATAAAAGACATAGAGTATGCAGACAAAAGACGTGCAGAATTTCTATTACCACCTTTATATAAAGAAAAAGAACTGCAAAAGTGTAAAATGCCCCTTGGTTATGATCCTGCTACACAGAAAAACTAATACCTGGCAGATACGAGTTCTTTCCTTCATCCATTTCAGCATTTGAACAGTGGGTCACTTTTTGATACATTTGCTGGATTAAGTATTGGAGCAAAGAAAAATGTCTGAACAAGAGAAGCATGCCGAGCAAAGCTCGGTACTGATAAATGAAATGTACCAAAGCTGGTTTCTGGACTATGCCAGCTATGTGATATTGGAGCGCGCTGTACCAGCTGTAGAAGATGGGCTGAAACCAGTGCAGCGCCGCATATTGCATGCTATGAAGGAAATGGATGATGGGCGCTTCAATAAGGTGGCTAATATCATAGGCCAATCTATGCAATATCACCCTCATGGCGATGCATCTATTGGCGATGCAATAATAAACCTCGGGCAAAAAGACCTGCTTATAGAAACTCAGGGTAACTGGGGCGATGTGCGCACTGGCGATAGTGCAGCTGCCGCAAGATACATTGAGGCCCGTTTATCAAAATTTGCTTTGGAAGTAGCCTTTAACCCTAAAACAACTAAATGGCAACTGAGTTATGACGGACGTAAGAACGAGCCGGTCACATTACCAATGAAATTCCCCTTATTATTGGCACAAGGGGCAGAGGGCATAGCTGTAGGCTTGTCAACTAAAATTTTGCCTCATAATTTTTGTGAGATCATTGAGGCCTCTATTAAATATTTGAAAGGGAAGAAATTCGAACTTTACCCCGATTTCAATACTGGGGGCATGATAGATGTAAACAATTATAATGATGGAGGCAGAGGCGGCAAAGTAAGGGTTCGCGCCCGTATAGAAGAAGCTGATAAAAAATCACTCATAATAAAAGATGTGCCTTACGGCATCACCACCACCCAACTTGTAGATAGTATACTGAAAGCAAATGACAGTGGTAAAATAAAGATAAAGAGCGTAACAGATAATACGGCTAAAGATGTTGAGCTGGCTATACAGCTGGCACCCGGTGTATCTACAGACCAGGCAATAGATGCTCTGTATGCATTCACTGATTGCGAAATATCCATATCGCCTAATGCATGTATTATTATCAATGACAAACCTCATTTTATCACTGCCAGCGAATTGCTGAAATATTCTGTTGACCATACAAAAAACCTCTTGCTGCAGGAGTTGCAGATAAAATTGGGCGAATTGCAGGAAGACTGGCACCAATCTTCACTGGAAAAAATATTCATTGAAAAACGCATATATAGGGATATAGAGGAACAAACAACCTGGGAAGCTGTGCTTGCTGCTATTGATAAAGGATTGAAGCCCTATAAAAAACTCTTCCGCCGCGAGATAACACAGGAAGCTATTGTAAAGCTCACAGAGATACGCATAAAGCGCATATCAAAATTTGATGCCTTTAAGGCAAATGAACATATAAAAGGTGTAGAGGCAGAAATAGAGCAAGTAAAAAACAATATTGCTAATCTGACAGAATATGCTATTAGTTATTATGATGGACTATTGAAAAAGTGTGGCAAAGGGCGAGAAAGAAAAACTGAAATAAGGCCATTCGAAACCATACAGGCAACAACAGTGGCTATTGCCAATACTAAGCTGTATGTAAACTATAAAGAAGGTTTTATTGGTACCGGGTTGAAAAAAGATGAATTTGCTTTTGACTGCTCTGACCTGGATAATATCATTGTTTTCCGTAAAGACGGAAAGATGATAGTAACAAAAGTGTCCGACAAGACATTTGTAGGAAAGGATATATGGCACCTCGCCATTTTTCAGAAAAGTGACGAACGTACTACTTACAATATGCTGTATATGGATGGGAAAACAGGCATCACATACGGCAAGCGTTTCAATGTTATAGGTGTGACACGTGATAAAGAATATGATCTGACAAAGGGCAACCCGGGTAGCAAAATGAGCTATTTCAGCGCTAACCCAAATGGCGAGGCTGAAGTGATAACGATCACTCTATCGCCGGGGAGTAAGGCCAGAACAAAAGTCCTTGATTTTTATTTTGAAGAACTGGAAATAAAGAACCGTAGCGCACAAGGAAACCAAGTAACCAAATACCTTGTAAAAAGTATAAAATTCAAAGAAAAGGGCCGCTCTACCCTTTCGGCGCCCAAAATATGGTTTGATGATACCGTTGGAAGGTTGAATAAAGACGGGAACGGTATATTATTGGGTAGATTCGAGGAAAAAGACCGTATCATAGTTTTTTACAAGGATGGCACATATGAGCTAACCGATTTCGAATTCACAAACCGATATGAGCCAAATGACATTGTACGTATAGAAAAATTTCACCCTGAAAAAATAATAACAGCTGTTTACTATGACGCTAAAACTGAGCAATACAACGCAAAACGTTTTAATATAGAAGCACAGGCTTTGAAAAGTAAATATTCTTTTATTAAAGAAGCTGGGGGAAACTTCCTGGAAATGGTAACTACTTCGCAAGAGCCAATAGTGATATTAAAAACAGGCAAGAAGAAAACAGACCTGAAAGAAGAAGAACTAGCATTGCATGAAACGATAGCAATAAGCGGATGGAAATCTGTCGGGACAAAGATAGCAGGCCCTGAGCTTAAGGAACTTATGTTAATTGCGGATGAGGAGGAAACTGGTACAGAAAATGAAGCTCCAACACTTTTTTAGGCTATAAATTTTAGAAAATTAATTACCTTCACAGTTTATATTTAATAGATAGATTTTCCGGCTTATAGTAATGAAAAAGATTGAATTGGAGATCGTCGCACTATCTCACAGCATTACCCAAACACATTCATATGCTGTAGTGCTGGGTGAAATAAATGGCCTGAGACGATTGCCTATAGTGATAGGAGGGTTTGAAGCACAAGCTATAGCAGTGGCTTTAGAAAGGATGCAGCCCAGCCGGCCGCTTACTCACGACCTGTTTGCTAATTTCATGGGCACCTTCAATATTGAATTATCAGAAGTTATTATATACAAACTGGAGGAAGGTATTTTCTTTGCCAAGCTAATATGCTCACAGGATGGTGAGACAACTGAAATAGATTCCCGAACTTCAGATGCGCTGGCCCTGGCAGTCAGATCTGGCTGCCATATCTATACCTACGAGAATATCTTAGAAACAGCAGGTTTGTTTCTGGACCAAACTGAAACGCAAACAGAGACACAGGAATCAAAAGCAACAGCAGCTACTGCTCCCGTAAGCAGCAAAACAAGTCCCGAAAAAGACCTGAAGAGCCTGAACCTTGAAGAACTGAACCAGCTATTACAACAAGTGCTGGAACAGGAAGATTATGTAAGGGCCATCAATATTAGAGATGAAATAAACAACAGGAAGAAAAAATAAAAAACCTCCCCCATTTTTATAACCCTTTTTAACTATTTCACATAGAAATTATCTAACTTTAGAGAGCAATATTTCTATGCGTATCTTCCTTATTATATATTTATTTTTATTTTGCCTGTTTCGAACATCTTATGCACAAAGCAATAAGGATAAATGCGGGTACCAGGTAGTAAGGAACCGAATGGCTGCCATAGATGCTGATTTTGACAAAAAGCTTGCCGCCTTAAAGTTAGAAAGACAAATAAAATTGCAGTCTGCTAAAACTGCCGGGTCTCCCCTCAGTTTTACAGTGCCGGTAGTGTTTCATATTGTATTAGATTCCGAACAGATCAGTTTGATAGGCGGTAAAGTAGGTATTAATAACCGCATCAATAGCCAGGTACAGGTCCTGAATGAAGACTATAACAGGGAAAATGCTGATAGTGTTGATATTCCGGCCGCATTTAAAAGTCGCTATGGGAATGTGAATATTAAATTTGCACTGGCACATACTGACCCAAATGGCAATGCTACCAATGGCTGGGAAGTCCTGCAAACAGCACATAATGGCTTTAATGTAACAGATTTTTGCGGTGGTTGTGCTGTTAAGCACGACAGCACGGGTGGAGCAAGCGCCTGGGACTATACAAGATACATTAATATATGGGTTCTTAATATGCTGAATGGCGTCTCTCAGTCAGACTATATTGGCCTTACAGTACCGCCCTCTTTCACTGACACTACCTTCACTGACCCTTATCCTAAAAATGAGATGGGTATATTGATCCGCTATGACGCATTTGGTAAAAGAAACTATAGTTCTGATTTTTATTACCCCGGTATAGACCTTGGGCGCACCCTGACACACGAAATGGGGCATTATTTTGGTTTATTCCACCCATGGGGAGATGATAACGGCTTATGCCCAAACAATGGAGGTAAAGATGATGGCATAGCAGATACACCTCCGGAATGCGATGCTAATTATGGTTGCCCTGGTTTCCCTAAATACGATTGTTGTACTGCAGACTCACCTGGTGTCATGTATATGAATTATATGGATTACAGCGATGACGTATGTATGAATATGTTCACATTGGACCAGGTAAATGTAATGGACGGAAATATAGAATCTGGTGGTGAATCTCATGAATTGACATTAAATCCTAAATTACTTGACTACCCCATTAATAATGATACTTCAAAAAAGGTTGATACTTATTCCCACGGGCCCCCATTATCATAATCAGGTATATATTAATTTTTTGTCAGTGCCTTCTGATTTCCTTGAAGTTATTGTCTATAATTCTTTAGGGCAAAAAGTAATAGAAATAAATACCAGTAATCAACAAAGCTCCTACTACATTATTGATCTTGCAGGTATGGGAAGCGGCATGTATTTTCTGAAAATGCGTTTTACCAATCACACTGAGCTACACAAAATAATAATACTCTAAGCTAAATCTCCCTAATTTTGTACCCAAAATCAGGGCAAAGTATATAATGATTACATCCATGTTCAGTCTGTATGACGTTCTTCAACAAAAAGAATTAGATAAAGATTTACTGCAAATAGCGGAAAAAGTTCAAGAAAAAGAAAGAATAAGCGAAACGGAAGGCTTATTGCTGTTTGAAAAAGGAGAACTCGGCTTTGTAGCAGCATTAGCTAATCATATTGCAAGTGAACTGCATCATAACAAAGTATATTTTAATCGCAATTTCCACATAGAACCTACAAATGTCTGTGTGTTCACCTGCAATTTTTGCTCATATTCACGCTTATATAAGCATCGTGATGATGGGTGGGAGCTGAGCATGGAACAAATGATGGACATGGTACGCAAATATGATGGGCAACCAATAACAGAGGTACACATTGTGGGTGGTGTGCACCCTAAAATGAACCTCGAATTTTTTTGCGAGCTGGTAAGAAAAATAAAAGCACATAGGCCCGACCTGCATATAAAAGGTTTCACAGCTGTGGAACTGGATTACATGTTCCGAAAGGCGAAAGTGAGCATAGAAGAAGGATTGCAAAAACTGAAAGAAGCTGGGCTGCAATCCTTACCTGGTGGCGGAGCCGAAATTTTTCACTCTGATGTACGTAAAGAGATTTGTGCAGACAAAGTGGATGCTGACGGTTGGCTGCTGATACATGAAACAGCGCATAAAATAGGCATGCATACCAATGCAACTATGCTGTACGGCCATGTAGAAAAATATGAACACCGCATAGACCACATGAGTCGTTTGCGCCAATTGCAGGATAAAACTGGTGGCTTTAACTGTTTCATACCATTAAAATTCAGGAATAAAGACAATGACATGTCTCATATACCTGAATTGTCTATAGTTGAAGACATGAGACTCTATGCAATATCACGCATTTTCATGGATAATTTCAGGAACCTCAAAGCATATTGGCCAATGCTTGGCAGGCAATCTGCACAGCTCTCACTTTCCTTTGGTGTAAACGACCTGGATGGCACAATAGATGACAGCACCAAAATATATTCTATGGCGGGATCTGAAGAACAAAAACCCAGCCTGAGCACAGATGATATATGCAGCCTTATAAACGCTGTAGGTAAAATACCTGTAGAGCGCGATACACTGTATAACGAACTGAAAGTATACAGCGAATTAGAAAGAGCTTAAACCTTTTGAATAAGCTTTATAGTGACTTATCTAATGAAATATCCTGCAATACGTGCAAGCTATTTCATTAATTTCTAAGCAATAAAAGCAGCAGTATTATCTATGCGCTGTTTTGTGCTGCCTATCCGCTTTCGTGTCTCTGTCAGCATCAGGCCCTTTTTTCCATCCTGTTTCATTTTCCTCATCGTCCATATCATCATTCTGTTTTTGTGAACGAGACTGGTCTTGTTTTCCGTTTCTTGACCCCTGGTTGTTTTGATGGCTGTTCTTGTTCTGTGTGG
>Ga0207065_1153_pt1 | contig 14228 bp, 13 predicted proteins | sample Alteio_BWMinCont_27_FD_153492 | JGI IMG/M metagenome (GOLD analysis project Ga0207065, IMG submission 153492) | Enriched cells from forest soil in Barre Woods Harvard Forest LTER site, Petersham, Massachusetts, United States -... | ecosystem: Environmental > Terrestrial > Soil > Temperate forest >...
TTGTGCGAGCAGACGGAGATCCCTGCGATCATGAATATCGATGATTTCGGCGTCCATCTGGATGAGAGCCGCAAGGGGCTCTGTAAAAATGCACTTCAGAACCTCCTGCAAGTCTTCATCACAACCCCAACTCCCCTGCTGGAATGGGAAAACAACCCCTATACGAGGCTCTTTGTGATCGAAGAGGGTAGCGTTTCCAAGAAAGAAAGCCTATAGATCATCTAACAAAGAGAGGTAGGCGGCTCCCAGGGGAAAACTGCTGCCCCCCTTCTTTTTTTTCTGAACAAAAAGATCTAATATCTTGACTGCCAACATCTTACCTAACTGAACCCCCTCTTGATCAAAGGAGTTGATGTTCCACAGGAAGCCTTGGAAGGCTACTTTATGCTCATAAAAAGAGAGAAGGCGACCCATGGTTTTCGGGTCCAGGTGGGTGCCAAGCAAGATGCGGTTTGGCCGGTTTCCTGGGAAAAATTTGTTGGGATTCTTCTCTTTTTGCCCAATAGCAAGGGCGATCGATTGGGCAAAGAGGTTCGCAAGCAATTTTTGCTGGGAAGTTGTCTTTTCTATCTTAATGTCATTGGGATATTGGCTCTCTTTAAAACCGATAAATTCTAGAGGAATGCAAGAGGTTCCTTGATGGATGAGCTGATAGAAGGAGTGCTGGCCATTGGTTCCAGGTTCACCCCAAATGATAGGCCCCGTTTCAAAGTGGAGAAACTTTCCCTTTTTATCCACTCTTTTGCCGTTGGATTCCATGTCGCACTGCTGCAAGTGTGCGGTAAAACGGCTCAATGCTTGCGAATAGGGGATGATAGCAACCGTAGGCAGATGGAGGAAGTTGCGGTTCCAGATCCCCAGTAGGGCAGAGAGGAGAGGAAGATTCTTGCGTCCCTCATGAGCCAGGACATGCTTATCCATCTCGTTTGCCCCTTTCAGAAGCTCTTTATAATCTTCCATGCCAAGGACAAAACTCAAAGTGACTCCGCCAACCATGGAGGTCGCCGAATACCTTCCGCCCACATAGTCCCAGATGTAAAAGGAGGCGAGATAGCGAGAGGGGTCATCCATAGGGCTGCCTTTCCCTGTCACAGCAATGAGATGGTTCTTGGGCTTTAGCCCCATTTTTTTCAAGCGGTCGCGGACAAATGCTTCATTGGTCAAGGTTTCTAGAGTAGTTCCCGATTTGGAGACAATGACGATGAGCGTCTTGTGCAAATCCACTTTATTTAACACAGAGGTGGCGTCGTCGGGATCTACATTGGAGATAAAATGGGCGCGCCTATTGGGAATGTGGAAGCGCTCCAAAGCGATGCAGAGTGCCCTTGGACCCAGGTCTGAGCCGCCAATGCCGATCTGGATGATATCGGTGAACTGGTTTTTCTCATGGATCTCTTTCATGAAATCGCCAAGCTTTTGATACTCTTCAAAAGCAAGGCTGCTCGCTTTTACAGCTGCGGGGGCGGGGTTGCGCTCATCAAAAAAATCGCGCATCGCCGTATGCAAGGCAGGTCTCTTTTCGCTCTCATATCCGGCGATCTGGTTGACTACCTCGCCTGCTTGCATCGCATGCATTTTTTTATGCACCTCTGCCTCTTTGCTGAGGTGGAACAGGAGATCTAGAATCTTATCTGTAACGCGCTCTGTGCCAAAGCAGAGCTTAAAGCCTAAGCCTTCGCTCTGCATTTTTTTTAAGCGAGCGGGGGTGAGCACCCCTTTTTTTGTTAAATCGAGAGGATCATGGCTTAGGGCTTGCAACTGCTTGAAGCTTTTGTAGCTGGTAAAAGACATGGCAACTCCCTTTTTAGGCCATTCTTCTTTTACCTTAGAGTAAGATTAAATAGCAAAAGACGTGATGTCTCTGCATCTACGCAATCTGTTTTTCTTATGCTGATTGCCTCTCTTTGGCCTAAGTGAGAAATCCTATACTCATAACCGCCTTCTACATGGTAGCCTTCTACTGGGTTAGAGGTATTTGGTGTGGCGCTATGGTATATTGTGGGGAGTTTACTAGGAGGTGTAAATGCAATGGTAATATGCATTGAGGGAAGGCTGCCGGTAGCTAATTGATAGAGTAGGCGCTGCGACGGAAAAGGTTTAGAGCAAATAGAAAGCTTACTTGTAGTGAGGAGTGTAAGAAGCGGTATATTCTTAGTGAGAGTGGCTGAGATCAGCATCCGCTCGAACCGTTCCTGTGTGCATTTTGGCAAGATCTTCGTTCGAAAAAACAGCAGGAAGCATTTGTCTCGCAGGAGTGTAGAGCGCTCCCATTCTACTCCCCATTCGTTACTAACATCCCAGCATAGGCTGTTTAAACCATATTCGGGGTATTTGAAAAAAATCACTTTAGCTATTATTCCCGTTCTTTTCACTGTATCTATGGCAGAGTCTTTATTTGCCTCAGCGATCGCCCCGCATTGATAGGGATCACAGTAAGAAAAGATAATTTCTGTTACACTTTCATAGCTCTGTCCACCAAAATAAGGTGAGAAATCCACTGGAGTAAGTGCACCCATGAGATGTAATCCTTTTTTTTAAGTGCAGGCATTTTGCAAAAAAAGATGCTTAAAAAACAAGAGATAGAAATGGCCGCGGTATATACTGAGACCGGTTAGGTTTTGTGAAAATTGGGCTCTGCGAGACAAAGCCAAAGGGCTTCGCATGAGGAGCACCATTCCTGGTAAGGAAGGGCTGCGGAGACACGAGAAAGTCCAGGCGAACTTTCGCAGTGCAGAGCAGGTGAGCGATAGCGAACTGGCCCGAAGGGCGAAAAGAAGTCGTTTGGCAAAGTCGCAGCCAGTCCAAATTCACACAAACTAAGCGGGGGCGGTATAAATCTTTTAATTGCCAAAAATAGAAGAGGTAGGGTAAGCTAACTGCTTTCTTTAATCAGTAACTCGGGGCATAGCGCAGTTTGGCTAGCGCGACTGGTTTGGGACCAGTAGGTCGGGGGTTCAAATCCCTCTGCCCCGAATTTTCTCGAAAAAACTTCAATCGAGGTTGAGATTCACTTGGAATCCCTTCCTCTTTTCTCCGAAAAGCCCCATCCACTTCTTCAAGTTGTCTGTGTATAAGTTCTGCCCTAACTGTGATGTGGGCATCTCCCCTAAATCTCTTTGAAAAACTCTGCCACGCTTGTCTCGTTTGCCATTCCCAACATTCCTTCGCGAGAGACCACCCTACCGCCCGCAGCGCAAAAACCATGCAAAATACGCTTTGTCTTCACAGAAATGGCATCTGTCGCATGCACAATGTAATCCAAACCATCCCAATCCTGTGTGGCGAAGTTTTCATAGAGGAGACGAAAAGAGATCCCTCGACTATTGAGAGCCTCAACCATCGTTTCAAAAGCCTCCTCTTCAAGGGAGGCTCTAGAGAAAAGCAGCCCTACTCTCTCTGCTGAAGAGGGCTCTGTAAAGGTTTTATTGCCTAAATAACCCATCGAAGAGCCCCCCTCCTCCCAGGCTAACCCCGCAAAAGGGATCTTAGCCCCTTTTACTGCTAAAATAAAATGTTCGAAACGCTCTTTATGCAGAAAATCAGCCGCCTCGTAAAAAGAGGCAACGGAAGAGAGATCTAGACAGAGCACAACAGGAAGAGAGTCGGGAAGATAAGGGGTGAAAAGCATCAGGAAATGGAGGAGCGAATCGAGACAGAAAAGGGCCTCTAGCCCAGCCTCATTCTTCAGCGCACGCTCCTCTTTGCTATAGCGATCTTCCAACCATTTTTTAAAATTTTCCTGCTGTTTTTCAGTCCAGAGGAACTCTTTTGAACAATCTGCTTTTCCCTTGTAGAGAACCACACCTATGGACTGTCTGGAAAAAGGCTGAATCTTTTTGCTGAACTCCTCCAGGGCAATTTTCAAAGTGAGAAAAGAGGGTTCATCATCCAGGGAAAAAGAGGAGCCTATACCTAAACCCAACTCCCATAGGATATAAAAACCCTGCTGGGTTAAAACTTTTGCTTGTTCCAGCTCTTTTTTCCAATTGAGATCATCATGCAGCCCCCCTTCCAGGCGGAGCATAACTGCATTGTACCCTGCACAGGGAACACCTTCCGACTGCACAACGGGGAAAAAAGGGGCGCCCTCTATAAAAAGGCTCTTGCCATCCCATGAGATAAAGGGAGTGCTCTCTTCTTGTATGTCACTCATATTTTTATAAATCGGTGAAAGTGGATATTTCTCCCCTTGTTGATCCAGAGGGAGTTAAAGAAAGAGTTGCCGAAGTGGGGCCATTCATGGACATAGTAGGGGGCATCCCAAAAAGAGCGAAAGCCTTTACTTCCCAGCATGACAGCGATCATCTGCTGCGAATAGTCAGGATCATCAGTGACTAAAACAGCCTCGCCGCCAGGCTCTATAGCCCTCTGCAACAAAAGGGCTAGATCCATCTGCACTAGACGGTGTTTGGCATGCCTTTTCTTCGGCCAGGGGTCGGGAAAATTAATGAAAATTTTAGCCAGGCTTCCCTCTTGAAGATAAAACTCGCTGAAGGTTCTGGCATCGCCAAAAACAACCAGGACATTCTTTAAACCCAGATTCTTGACTTTAGCCCAGATCCTGCGCACCCTGTCGAAGTTTTTTTCCACAGCGATCCAATTGAGATCGGGAGACTCCTGGGCTTTAGCCGTGATCCACTCGCCATTGCCGCTGCAAAACTCAGCATAGAGGGGCGCCTTCCTGCCAAAAAGGGCTGGGCTTTCAAAGGGGGGGAAATTAAATGCGCGGTGGTTTTTATAGTGGGCAGGAATGTATAAAAACTGGTCGAGAAGCAGAGGATAGCGCTCCTCGAAATTGCAGGGGATCCAAAGGTCTGTGGGTTTTATGTGCACCATGCGCCCTATGATTTGGCAGGCCATTATAAGGATTAGATACCATACAAATCTATTGCTATTTTGCCCATTTTGCTTTATGCAAGTAGCTGAGATTTATCGGAGACCTCTTCATGATCCCTGTTAAAAATAAGATTTTCCTTTTTCTGCTTATCCTGAGTTTCAGTAACTCTCTGTCCGCTGCTCCTGAAAAAGCTATTGCACTGGTAGAAAAAAAGGAGGTAGTGCGGGCTAAAGAAGCTCCTGCTGCGGTAGTGCTTCCTCTGCCTAAAAAGGCTAAATCGACCATGGATCTTGGCCAGGTATTTGCTGCTGCTCCCATCATCTATTCGATGCTTTTCCTGATGTCTGTCTCCTCTTTGGTGATCTGGCTCTATTCGCTTCTGACCTTTCGGCCTAAAGACATCATGCCGCGCGCCTTCGTAAACCAGATGAGGGAAGTTTTGGGGGCTAAGAATTATGAAGAGGCTTTAGGCCTATGCCAAAAGCAGACCAATTTTCTAGGCCAAATGCTCAGCTGCGGGATCAATACCAGGATACACGGCTCGGAGGTGATGGCAAATGCGATGAGTTCCGAGGGCAAAAGGGCGTCCGCAACCCTCTGGCAGCGGCTCTCCCTCTTAAATGACATCGTAGTTACGGCGCCTATGCTAGGATTGTTAGGGACTGTGATTGGAATGTTTTATGCCTTTTACGATGTGAACCGTTCGATTGAGAGCATCACTTCGCTCTTCGATGGTTTGGGGATTGCAGTGGGGACTACGGTAGTGGGGCTGATTGTCTCTATCCTGTCGATGATTTTCCATTCTACATTGAAATACCGCCTGGTGAGGACGCTAAGCCTTGTAGAAAATGAGGCCCTCTCTTTAAGCTGCCTGATTGAGACTAAAAAATAAGCAACAAAGGCCTTTTGTATGGATCTCATTCCTGCGGATGAACTGAAGCCGAAAGCGACCTTTAATTTCGCGCCTATGATCGACTTTCTTTTCCTGATGCTCTCCCTTTTTGCTACGCTTGCGATATCGCGGGCTTCTCTCTACGATACGGATCTGAACTTGGTGCAATTAAAGCCTGAAGAGGGAAAGGGGCTTTACCAGAGCCAGAGCGAGATCCACAACATCAATGTGAGCATTTCAGAGAAGGGAAACTACAAGTGGATTACGGAATTTCAAAGCTATCCGATGGAGAGCCTGGAAGCTGTGCAAAAGGAGCTTGTAAGGCAGTATGAGTTGGGGCTTTTCCCGAAAGACAAGAGCAAGACAGAAGTCCTGCTCCATATCGATAAGAGCGCTCCCTGGGAGCCGATTGCCAAGCTGATTTTTTCAATAAGGGAAGCAGGTTTCCAAGTTTTCCCTATCTATGAGCCTAAAGAAGAAAAACTGTAGTACTATTCCCAAATAGATGCCGCGTCTGAAAGTGGATTAACTGCAATGGTTTGCGCTGGCTGCGTATTAGTTGGAACCCCAGTGAATGAGGAAGTGACTAAACCGCTAGGGGCTAGGGGTAGTAAATCTACAGAATCTGGCATTGTTGATGGGGGAATTGGCCTTACTGAAAATGATGTGCTTAGAGCTGCTGCTGCTATTATAAATGGATTTACTACATTTGGTAATACTACTGATTGAGTTGATGTAGTTAATAAATTGTCCGGAAGCCCAGAACCAAAAGCATCGGGTATCACAGGCGTTGTAGCTGATGTTGTCGAAGATGATGAGCTCGAGGCTGATGCTGTTAGCAGTGTGTTTGCAGGCATTGTAGCTGATGTTGTCGAAGATGATGAGCTCGAGGCTGATGCTGTTAGCAGTGTGTTTGCAGGCATTGTAGCTGATGTTGTCGAAGATGATGAGCTCGAGGCTGATGCTGTTAGCAGTGTGGTTGCAGGCGTTGTAGCTGATGTTGTCGAAGATGATGAGCTTGGAGCTAATGCTGTTAGCAGTGTAGTTGCAGGCATTGTAGCTGACGTTGTCGAAGATGATGTACTTGGAGCTAGTGTTGTTAGTAGTGTGTTTGTAGGCGTTGTAGCTGATGTTGTCGAAGATATCGATCTAGAAAACAACCCATCTGGAAGACCAGAAGCAAAATGATCGATCGCAGCTGGCCCAGTTGAAGATATAGAAGCAGATACACTTGATGTTGAGGAGGAAGAGGTGCTTGGAGGCAGTGCTGTTGAAACCGTCAAAGAAGAGGTGCTTGAAGCTAACGATGACCCAATTCGACCAGAACCCCCAGAGAATGGCGCTAAACTATTAAAAATACTGTTTAAAGCTTGATAGGTTTGGTCTTTAAAGGGGAACTCTAAAGAGGCAAACTCTGCCAATTTGCTCCTTAAAAGGAGATACTCTGCAGAATATTTTTGTAAGTTAGACAGAACTCCTTTTTGACCAATTGTATTAAGCAGGCGTAGTGCTTTATAAGCTATGTTAATAGAGGTAATTGTCTCGTCAGAAGAACGTAAAATCTCTCCAATTGTCTCCAGTTTTTTATTCAATCCTTGAGTATTATATAAATAAGACCCCTCTGCCAAGCACTCGTTAAATTTTTGTTGAAAAGCTATTGGTTCCTTGATTCCCATCTGACCCATTTCTAGAAAAAGACGATCCACATGGAACTCGATTGTTTTAGCTGATGGTTTGCCTGATATCACTGTTAAGATCTCAGAGATGACGTTTAATTTTTCTCGTATTACCACAATCGATGGAATGCCATCACACTGGGCACTTCCAGCCATTTCATTTATCTCTTGAAACCTTTTTAAAGCCACCAATCGATTGGCGCCTTTAAGACCACAGCGAAGCATATCATCATAGAGCGCATTAACGGAATCAGCCAAGGTATGAGGAGAGAATAAGCCATTCTCTTGCGGCATAGGAAAGCTTGGACTATTTTTCCACTCCCATGTCCTTTTAGCCAAAAAACCTGTGCCCAAAAGAAGAGCCGTGGTAGTCGCAGAATAGGGGGAAAAATACAAGGCTCCTACAATCACGGCCCCTTTTACTAGAGAAGCACTGGGAGAGAAAGTTCTCAGAGAGGCTGTAGATTGGCTGAACCAATGTTGCAACAATGAAATAGTCATTTTAATTACCTTTTAATAAATTTATTTAATCAATTAATTATACTAAATTTTAGTTTATTATTCAATAGGTAATTTTGTAAAAAAATATATAATATTAAAATTATTTTTATATATTTTTAGCTGCATCCTGGTGATTTAGCATCAGGGGCCTTCTCGGGAAGGGGCTTGCGGGAGCACCCTCTCCTTTTTAGATTTTTGGGAAGAAGGGGTAGGCAATCCCGTGCTTTAGGCTTCATCTCCTCTTTGGAAGCAGAGGGCTTAAGGAGAGTGCTTTGCAAGAGCAGCATTCTTTTGAAAGCCTGGTATTCTTCCTCTACCTGCGAAATAGAGTTCAGATCGACCCCTATCTTAATCTGATAGAGCAAAACCAGGATCGCATGGATAGAAATAAGTTTCTTTTCCAAAAGCGGATCCAAAGTGGAGAGCTTGTTCTGCAGGAAAAACCGCAAGAAAATTTCCGCTGTTTCATCGGAGATTTTGGCTTTTTCAGCCACTTGCAGCATGAACTGGTTGCGCAAGAGCGAGGTCTCACCTGAGTTTTCAAGAATGCTATTTTGGACTTTTTCAAGAAAAGAGAGGTTCGCTTCGATACGGTCTAGAACCATGGGTTCTGAGGCCATCTCTACCCAGGAGGTTTTTGCTCTTCCTGTTTGCCTGGATCTAGACGAGGCCTGGCAGGAGCGCGAAGAACCCTCCGTTTGTGAAGCAGGGGGATTTATACTCGATAAAAACAAGATCCCCATGAGGAAAAGAAGTGCTGAACGCAAAATCATAATGATACTCTCTATCTGGTAATCCTTAACCTGTAATGCTGGAGCCTGCTTGCGGAGGGCACCAATCTGCTACATCACCCTCCTCGTCCATAGCCACTTGGCTATGCGCTCGTCAGGTTCTTTGCATCTTGATACCCTGCGCAGCGCATTCTCTCTAGCCTTACATGTTGCGGACTACCCTCTATCTTGTTTACTGCATAATACCCCTAAGAATATTTTTAAACTCTTATCTACGAATAGTGCGAAGTTCCTTGACGAAAAGATCGGTAAAAAAGTAAATTTCCTATGTTTTAAGGATGTTTTGTAAGCAAAAACACCCTCTTATTCTGCCCAAGTGGTGAAATTGGTAGACACGCCAGACTTAGGATCTGGTGCCGAAAGGTATGTAGGTTCGAGTCCTATCTTGGGCATTTCACGATCAAAGAAACGGGGTTCTTGCGATGGTGCGCTCTCTCGCTCTCCTCCTTCTCTTTTTTAGCTTTCTCAGCCTTCAGGCAGGCCAGGAGTATTGGAAGGCAGAAGAGTACCACCAACACTCCTCCTCGCAAAAAGATGCAGCTTCTGATCTCATGAAGTTTGTCCCTCTCCGAGGAGATGAGGCCATTCTCGATGTGGGCTCTGGCGATGGGAAAATTACAGCGGAAATTGCTGCTCAAATTCCCCATGGCTCTATCACTGGCGTTGACATCTCACCTGCCATGGTCGGTTTTGCGCAAAATCACTTCCCCACTGACCAGTATCCTAATCTCCTCTTTCTTCTCAAAGATGCCCAGGCTTTAGATTTTACCGGCAACTTTGACATTGTTTTTTCTTTCACCACTTTGCAGTGGGTGCAAAAACAGGAGGAGTTTCTCAGAGGGGCCTATCAATGCCTCAAATCTTCGGGAATCCTGGCTGTCACAATGCCGCTCGGCCTCCCCGCTGCCTTGGAAAGGGCTGTCAAACAACTGGTTTCTTCGCTCGAGTGGTCCCCTTATTTCAAGGATTTTTCTACGGGATGGAACTTTGTAGAGAAGAACTCCTATGAAAAGATGCTGAAAGCCCACCAATTTGCCCTTATCCGTTGCGCTGTCGTGGAGCAGCAGGATGTTTTTCCTGCAAGGGAGGCTTTTCAAAAGTTCATCAGCCAGTGGTTTCCCTACCTCCGCCCTCTTCCCGAACCCCTCAAACAGGCTTTTTTAACTCAAACAATCGACCGCTTCTTGGAACTGGAGCCACCCATGGCTAATGGCGCTATCCTCTTTAGAATTAAAAGGCTTGAAGTTGTAGCCTCAAAAAAAAGAGGGAGTTTCGATGGCTGCGCTCTATAAAAAATGCCTCCTGTTCTTGCTACTTGCTTCAGCTCCTCTTTTAGCAGGTGTGCATAAGCCGCCCATCCTGACAACGACAGCAATCATTGAAGTCTACCTAGAGGGTAAGTTTCAAGGGATTGTCCTTATTGAACGGGGAAAAGCCCCCTTTGGAAAGGCGCTTCCAGGGGGAAAGGTAGAGTATGGGGAGAGCGTAGAGAGCGCAGTCAGGCGGGAGATGCAGGAAGAGGTCAATCTTGAACTGCAAGACCTGGAGCAATTTCATGTCTATTCTGATCCATCCCGCGATTTTCGCCATCATTCCGTAGAAGTAACTCACATCGCCAAAGCCTTTCATCTTCCCTCTGCTGGAGATGATGCAGCCGAGGCATTTGTAGTCCCCATTGGGGATATCCCCTGGAGTGACCTGGCTTTTGACCATGGGCAAATCCTCCATGACTATCTCGAATACAAAAAAGGAGATAAATGATGCGAAATTACCTGTTTCTCTCCCTCTCCCTGCTTTTCTTACCAATGCTCGGAAAAGCTCTCATCATCGAAACAGCGCATATAGCCGATGCCATTCCTTTCATCGATGAGAACACCTGGTTTTTAGTCGATCTCGACAACACGATGTTCGAAGCTCAGCAAGCACTTGGGCATGCGAACTGGTTTTATGATGAAATACAGCAAAGAATGCAAGAGGGCATGAGTAGAGAGCAGGCGATTTGCGACGCCTATCCCCTGTGGATTAAAACGCAACAGATCTGCCCTGTAAAGCCTCTTGAAAAAGAGTTCGTACCCTCGCTACTTTTATTGCAAAACCAGGAGATAGTCATCATGGGACTCACCCATCGCCAGCCCTCCGTAGCTGAGGCAACGATAGGCCAGATAGCCTCGCTTGGGTTCGACTTTGAAAATACAGCCCCCTCCAGAGCTTCTTTTGCCGTTCCTGCGGCAAATCCCGCACTCTATGAAAAAGGCATACTATTTGTTGGCGATAGCAATAAAAAAGGAGATGTATTCCTCCCTTTTTTATCTATTCTTGCAGAGAGGCCAAAGAAGGTCGTTTTTATCGATGACAAGAGGAAAAACGTAGAGGAATTGGGAGAGGCTTTATCAAGACACGGAATCGACTATATTGGCATACATTACACAGCGATTGAACACGCGCCGCCTGTCTACTCTCGAAAACTCGCTGCATTTCAATCCAAATTCTTGGAGAGAATGCTGAGCAATGAAGAAGCTGCCCTGCTCATGGAAGAGGAAGCTGCTCAGCGAATTCCAATGTAGATGTCCAATACTATATTCTGATGGTCGGAAGCTCTCTCATCATAGATTTCAAAATCTGTATCATACCTGCGTTCGCCGCCCAGCTCCTTGGGAGTCATCTGCCAGATCTGCTGCCAGGGCTTTTTAATCACATCGGGCATAGAACCAGGCCCGTTTGTAAACCGCACATACTTTTGTGCCGGTATGAGTAGTATTTCCAAACCATCAGGAATAGCAGCTAGAGAACTGGCCTCCTCTCCAATAAAGTAGGTATAAGTCCCTGTGTGGTCGCTTTCATACGCAGTATAGGCACAGTATGTCGTGCCTGGATGCAAGCGATTGGGAATTAGTTCAGCGATCTTCTGATGGAAATATCTCTGAACGCAGGGAAATATTTTTGCTGTTTTTGGATCGAGCTCCGCCTTGTTATTCGTTCGGACTGCTATTCCAACAATTTTTATTTCTTTGCGTTGCAATACTAGTTTTTGCATTACATAAACTCATTTATTAAGGGAAGGGACATTATTAGGGATTCGGAAGTTTTTTTTCAACTACTCTAATCTCTTGCCAAAATTGCGCGCTCTAAAATAGAGTTAAACACTTACGAAAATAGAGAGCCATTTTATGAAAGCAAAAAAGAAGTTGCCCTGGACCGTTTTTATCGCCATCGCGCTTGCAATCATTATCGGCCCTCTTACAGGAACTGACAAAGATATTTTTGGGGTTACCTATTATTCGATCTTTAACCTCTTGGGCACTCTATTCCTAAACGCCCTGACCCTTGTCGTAATCCCCCTTGTCTCCTCCTCCATCATCACTGGCATCGCACGGATCGGCAATGAGACCGATTTCGGCCGCCTGGGATTGAAGACTATCTCCTTCTACCTGGGCACCATGTTGATGGCTATTGTGATCGGTATGGTCTTTGCCAACATCATAAAACCAGGGCTCAGCCAGGCAGGAAAACCCATTGTCGCAGAAGCGCAAATGCAGCTGGACAAACTAGAACAGCAGATGGCAAAACAGGGAACAACTGGTAATTTTTCCCGCTTCATGACACAGATCATACCAGGGAACATCACCGACCTTCTCTCCACACGCCAGATGCTGGGGTTGATCTTTTTCAGCATGCTTTTCGGCTATGCACTCTCCAAAGTAGGAGGCCAGCCAGGAGCTACCCTTCTCGCCTTCTGGCAGGGCATTTTCCAGGCGATGATTCAGATCACCCACCTCATCCTGAAAACCCTTCCCCTCGGCGTCTTTTGCCTCGTAGCAAGAGAGTTTGCAACAGCCAGCCTTGAATCGATTTTTTCGCTGGTCAAATTTTTTATCACTGTCATCCTGGGACTCGGCGTCTTTATGTTCATCGGCCTTCCCCTCCTTCTTAAATTCGTAGGAAAGGTAAGCCCGATACGCCATTTCAAAGCTATGGGACCTGCCCTCCTCACCGCCTTTTCCACCAGCTCCTCCTCAGCTACCCTTCCTGTCACCATCGAATGTGTAGAAAAAAGAGCCGGCGTTTCCAACCGCATCACAAGCCTCGTTGTCCCCCTCGGCGTCTCCATCAACCTCTCAGGCTCTGCCCTCTACGAATGCGTAGCTGCGCTTTTTGTAGCCCAGGCCTATGGTTTGAGCCTTCCGATGACAACCCAGTTTGCCGTGCTTCTCCTCGCCCTTTTTACCTCGATAGGCGTAGCAGGCGTGCCTTCAGGCAGCCTCGTCGCCATTATCGTCATCCTGGGTTCCATCGGACTGCCACCCGAAGGCATTGGACTTTTTCTCGCAGTGGACAGGCTTTTGGATATGGCAAGAACCACCGTCAATATTTTTAGCGATAGCTGCTGCGCAGTTCTCGTAGCTAAAACCGAAGGGGAAAAAGAGGTCTTGACCAAGGATGTCTATACCTAACTTTACTTGCTACTACGCCTGGTAGTAATAGGAAAAATGTAGTTCAACGAAATGATGTAGCTGAGAAAATGGGGGGCCTGAAAGCTATACTTGCTAAACCAGACCCCACCTAAAACACCTAAGGTCGGACTGAAGTTATACTCGATAGCAGGAGCCATGCTGAACTGTTTACTCTTGTCAAAACCTGTTACCGCCAGCTCATCAGCCCCAATGAACCCTGCCGATTCTGAAAATGCATCCCTCACTCCTGGGTTCCCGCTAAAGCTCTGCTTACTCGCCTGCGTATACTGGAAATCCATAGCAAAGACCCATTTTTTGCTCAAACTCAGTTCCAATCCAAAAATCGTCAGAAAAAGCGGACTTAATGTGACTCTACCATCTGTGCCAAATCCCCCTCCATACGCATTAAAACCGTGGACACGGACAGGAGTGCGCAGAGTATAACTGACAAACCAGCGCATACGCATGGGGTGGTGCCTAACCCAATAGAAAATCTTCTGGAAGGTTACTCCAAAGGTCGTTTGAAATGATCCATTTCCGCCTACCTCCGTCGCAAGTTTATTGGGATTCAGCCTCTGATAGGTTCCTGTCGGAAAGGTCTCCTCAAAGAGCAGCTTAATATCAGGCTTCCATGTGTTTTTTTTTTGCTCTAGTAGCTGAAATCCAACAGCAAAGATCATGTCTCCATACTGAAAAGAACTCTCGCCCCCCTGCTGCGCATAGATGGCCTCCAAAATAAGCGCAGTATCCATCCAATCCGTAATGCCAAGCTGCGAAAAGATCTGAAAGATGGCGCTTGTCTTCTTATTGGAAATGGGAACCTCTTCTTCGGGACGGGTTTTAGGACGGCTTCTACTGACTTTACTTTCAGTTACATAGACATAGGGTTCGATATTGACCCAGCCAGGAGGAACTGTATGGCCGGAAGGGGCTAAAAGCGAGCCTGTATACCAGCCGTCAAACTCCCCCGTATCTTCACCAGGCTCGAGTTCGCTTAAGCTATATCCCTTGCCCTTGGCAAAAACTTCTTGGGCAATGGTGAGAAGCCAGAAGAGTAGAAATATTTTTGAAAAATGCAAA
>Ga0207065_1155_pt1 | contig 14053 bp, 12 predicted proteins | sample Alteio_BWMinCont_27_FD_153492 | JGI IMG/M metagenome (GOLD analysis project Ga0207065, IMG submission 153492) | Enriched cells from forest soil in Barre Woods Harvard Forest LTER site, Petersham, Massachusetts, United States -... | ecosystem: Environmental > Terrestrial > Soil > Temperate forest >...
TAGAACCTCTTTTAGCTATCTTAGCTCAAAAACTCTCTTCTGCTGAATATGAACAATTACAAAGGAAAATAACGCAATCTTATGCTTTGCATTTGGAGCTTAAAATCCTGTTGCTGACAGATAAAAGTGAATCAGGGATTTTTGCTAAAGCGATCTACCTGCGTAATCGCATTAAAGCATCAGTTGAGCAGATGAGCTCGTCCATAGAAAAAGCGAAATTACTGGTTACTCAAGACCCGGTAAAAAATCTGCAAGGATTGCTGACGCTAGCAAAAGAACAAGAGGGGAAAGCGCGCAAGGAAGTCGAGCTACAACGTTTAGCTCCCGTCATCACCATAGGGCCCGATCAAAAACATAGCTTGTCGCCACCTCTTGCTGGTGAAATGCAGGTACTTAAAGAAAAAGAACCTGACGACATTCATCTGCTGCAAATGGTTAAACTCATGGAAATTATCTTGCACAAGTATACCTGGAATGAACGCCGCATCGAAGAATGGTTTAAAGGATCGGCATTGGATTGTATCGCCACACCAATCATTACTTTTTTCGTCAAGCCATTAAGAAAAAATGCGTTAGGAACCATCGAGTCAATCAAATCAGACTTAGCTCGCGAAGGCAGCGCTGCTGAAAAAATTCATAATGCAGATCAACGTATTAAAATACTGGGCAAAGTGCCTGCGAATTTTGCGAAAATGCAAGCGTATATCCCGCCTCATGAATATTCACGTCATCAATTGTATTTAGCATTTTGTTTTGCAAATCGCGAAGAAACTTCTGAAGCTAAATTCCAGAAGTTTGTTCGATACTTAAATGAAATTCCGAAGATCACACAGTTGGATGTCGACATTCTGGAGGCTACGCAACAAGCTAAAAAATTCGCTATCCGCTAATTTAGAAAATTCAAATCATCGATTCTTAGAGCTTCGTTAAAGCACATCAAAAAAGCACAAGCCGGCAATATTTAGCAAAATGTCGAAAATCTCCATCCCGCGTTAATAATGGCACTTCATTATCAATACAACTTTGCGCAATCAACGTATCAGCCAAGCGGGCTTTCAACTTTTTAGAAATCAATTTTGAACGGGTAACCCCTGCTCTTTGCCAAAAATTTTCAGTGAGCTCTAAGGTGGGCAACTCTTCTAGTCTCTCTATAAATTTTTTCGGCAGAAAGGGATCACTTAAAATTTCGACTAAAACAATGGGAGGCAACACCAACGATTGTGCGTGCAATATTTCGTCCAGTTTTTCCGTTTGCTGATTATTTTTACCTTGAAAATAATCTATCAATGTTGAAGTATCGGCAGCGATCATGTTATTTGTCTTTCCTTAACTCTTCTAAATCAATAGAAATCTTTACTTTGCCACGCATCTTGCGTAAATCTTCATAAGCACCTGCCCGAGCAAGTTGGCTTAACGCTATTTTTATGGTTTCAGTAATGCCTTTTCCTGTGGCCGCTTGAGCCTCATTTAACAACGTCACTGGAATGTGTGCAGTGATCTTCTGGGTTTGTTTGTGCATATTTACATACCTCCTTACGTAAAAGGTACCGTAATTAGTTACGTAAATCAAGTGAAAGGGGCAAACGCAAAATGGGCATAGGTTTCAAAACCTATACCCATTTTGTACTCGACCCCTTTAGGTTAACGCGTATTTTTAAACTCTTTACCTAACTCTTTCAGTACAAAATAATCTTGACGCTTTATTTTTGCTGTCAAAGCATTTATTTTTGCAACGGTTTTAGGATCAATATCACGTCCATACTTCTCGACTAGCACCTGCAATAAAGTCGCAAGCATTCGAGAATAATGGTGTTTTTTCGGATAGAGATTTAATTCATCGGATAGGTTATCGGGATGTTTAAATAACCCTGCTCCCATTTTGGATGGCTTTTTCTTCTTTTTTGAAGCCGACCTATTGTATGCACTATCTTGGTTATCGAAATGTTGTAATACACACTCGATTTGTTTTTGAAATTTCGTTTTTTTGGGATCATCCTCTAGACTTTTAAGCTCTTTAAGCATATTCGATATTTCAGGTAAATGTGAGGTAACGACTTTTTTCACACCCGGAATTCTTCCTAAGACTCTTTTCACTGTTTTGGTTAATTCTTTATATTTTATTGGCATCTGTCCGGCTAATTCCATTAACTCTACTGGTTTGGGATCAGCTTTTTTTTCTTCTAAAGAAACGACTTTAGAAGCTTCTGTTTTTTTCTCCTCTTTTTTACTTTCCTCCAACTTTTTCTTTTCCCTTTCAAGCTCAGCCTGGCGCTGATCTTCTACTGCTTTTCTTTCCGCAAGTATGCGCTCTTCTTTTTTAGCTATTTTAGTCTCTTCTAATTCTGTGGTAGGCATGAATTTTTCCACGATTGGCAAGGCTTTTTCAGCCCAATCGATTATCGCCAGAATGTCTTGTTTAGAAATGACTTCAGATAACGTCGGGACCGCATCAATCGTAATCATCTCCTCATAAATCACGGCATCTTGTCTTTTTAACTTCTGATTTAAGGAGGTTAATAACCTCTCTGCTTTTACTACACCCGGTGCCTTTATTATTGTGAAGGTTTTTGCAAGCTCATCCGTTAGTTTTTTTACCTCATCCGTCAGCTGGCGGATAGAATATCGGTTCTGCATATTGAATTCTCCTCTTTCTAATCATTATTATACTCTATACACCAACCCTGTATCTGATTGATTTTTATGTAAAAATTTTCCGACCTGCTAATCGCGTCAAAGAAGATGATTTTCCATCATTCTCAAGTATAATTGGCCTCTTTTCGCGAAAAAATATGGAGTTGATCACTATGTCACTCACCCCAGCTGACGTAAAAAAAATAGCGCATCTTGCCCGGCTTACTATGTCTGAAGACGAAGTCGCGCATTCTGCCAAACAATTATCAAATATCCTAGAACTCGTTGCACAGATGAATCAAGCAGATACCGCACATATTGATCCGGTGGCAAATCCCCTAGACCTCTCCCAACGCTTACGTACCGATGCGGTCACGGAACCCAATCAGCGGGATAAATTTCAAAAAATTGCCCCCGAAGTCCAAGACGGCTTGTATCTTGTTCCCAAGGTTATTGAGGATGGCCAATAATGCATTACAAAACAATCGCTGAATTAACCACTGAATTAAACGCTAAAAAAATTTCTAGCGTTGAGCTCACCCAATTTTATCTTGAGCGCATTAAACGCTTCAATAAGCAATTAAATTGCTTGATTACCATTACCGAAGAACAAGCGTTGAATGCCGCAAAACATGCAGATGAAGCACGCGCCAAAGGTCAAGCAGGCCGCTTAACAGGAATCCCTCTCGTGCAAAAAGATATTTTCTGCACGGATGGTATCAAGACGAGCTGCGGTTCCAAAATGTTAGATAATTATATTTCGCCTTATAATGCGACTGTCGTTGAAAAATTAAATGCGGCGGGCACGGTCCTCTTAGGTAAAGCGAATATGGATGAATTCGCGATGGGCTCATCCAATGAAAATAGCTATTATGGGCCCGTGAAAAATCCTTGGGATTTAGAGCGTGTACCGGGCGGCTCCTCAGGAGGATCTGCGGCAGCGGTTGCAGCTAACTTAACTCCCGTTGCGACAGGAACAGATACCGGCGGCTCTATACGTCAACCTTGTGCCTTGACTGGGATTTCTGGTATCAAACCCACTTATGGTCGTGTTTCCCGTTACGGCATGATTGCTTTTGCTTCCAGCTTGGATCAAGGCGGACCCATGGCGCGCACCGCGGAAGATTTGGCTCTCGTCCTTGAAGCGATGGCAGGTTTTGATGAGCGCGATTCCACAAGCGTCGACGAACCGGTTCCTGATTATACCAAGACATTGAATGATTCACTGACAGGTTTACGCATCGGTTTACCCAAAGAATTTTTTGATGCAGGACTTGATAGCGATATGGAAAAAGCGATTCAAGCTGCAATCAAAGAATATGAAAAACTGGGCGCTACGTTTCATGAAATTCATTTACCCAACTCAGGCTTATCTATTCCGGCTTATTATGTACTAGCACCCGCCGAATGCTCTTCCAATCTTGCGCGTTATGACGGCGTGCGTTTTGGCTATCGTTGCAACGATCCTGCGGATCTTGAAGATCTTTACAAACGCTCACGCAGCGAAGCGTTTGGTAACGAAGTCAAACGCCGCATCATGATTGGCACTTATGCGTTATCCGCCGGTTACTACGACGCCTATTATTTAAAAGCGCAAAAAATCCGTGGCTTGATTCGTCAAGACTTTACCGAGGCTTTCAAAAAAGTGGATGTCATTTTGGGGCCTACCACACCAACACCGGCATTTAAACTCGGTGAAAAAGCGGATGATCCGATCAGCATGTATTTATCCGACATTTATACGATCGCTGTGAACCTGGCTGGTTTACCTGGTATGTCCATTCCCGCAGGCTTTGTCAAAGGCTTGCCGGTCGGCATGCAATTAATTGGTAATTTATTCGCTGAAGCTCGCTTATTAAATGTCGCCCACAGCTATCAAAAAGTCACTGATTGGCATACCAAAATACCGGAGGGGTTTTAAGATGGAATGGGAAGTTGTTATAGGTTTAGAAGTTCATACGCAACTGTTAACGAAAAGTAAAATTTTTTCAGGGGCGTCGATTGCGTTTGGTGCCGATCCGAATACGCAAGCTTGTGCGGTCGATTTGGGTTTTCCTGGCGTGTTGCCGGTCTTAAATCGTGAAGTCGTTAACATGGCGATTAAACTAGGCTTAGGGATTAATGCGCAAATTGCAAAACGTTCGATCTTTGCACGTAAAAATTATTTTTATCCTGACTTACCGAAAGGCTATCAAATTAGCCAATATGAATTACCGGTCGTCGGCGGCGGTTTTCTGGATATTACATTGGAAGACGGCAGCACGAAACGCATTCAGATCACGCGTGCGCATTTGGAAGAAGATGCGGGTAAATCCTTGCATGAAGATTTTCATGGGCAAACGGGGATTGATTTAAATCGTGCTGGCACGCCGTTATTGGAAATTGTTTCGGAACCCGATATGCGTTCAGCGAAAGAAGCGGTGGCTTACTTGAAAGCATTGCATTCTCTGGTCGTGTATTTAGGTGTTTGCGATGGAAATATGCAAGAAGGTTCTTTCCGTTGTGATGCGAACGTTTCTGTGCGTCGCAAAGGGGCGCCTCTGGGAACACGTACTGAGTTAAAAAATATAAACTCTTTCCGTTTTGTCGAGCGCGCGATTAATTATGAAGTAGAACGACAAATCACGCTGATTGAAAGCGGTGGCAAAGTCGTTCAAGAAACACGTTTGTATGATCCCAACAAAAATGAAACGCGTTCTATGCGTAGCAAAGAAGAAGCGCACGACTATCGTTACTTCCCGGATCCTGATCTGCTACCGCTGATTATTACCGATGAAGAAATCGAGCAAGTCCGCGCAAACTTACCGGAACTGCCACAGCAAAAACGTCAGCGCTTTATGGATCAATTTGGTTTAAGCATTTATGATGCGACCGTTTTAGTTAGCACGCGAGAGATGGCAAATTATTTTGAAAGCGTAGTTAAAGAATCAGGAGATCAACCAAAGCTTGCCGCCAACTGGATTATGGGCGAATTATCTGCGGCCTTAAATAAAGATAATTTAGAAATCACGGATAGCCCTGTGTCTGCTGCTGAATTAGGTAAACTCATTCTGCGTATCGCGGACAACACGATTTCCGGAAAAATTGCTAAAACGATTTTCGAAGCAATGTGGAACAAAGAAGGTGATGTGGATAGCATCATTGAAAAACACGGCTTGAAACAAGTCACGGATACCGGTGCAATCGAAGCCTTGGTTGACAAGATCATTGCTGCCAACCCACAACAACTTGCAGATTATCGCGCGGGCAAAGAAAAACTGTTCGGCTTCTTCGTAGGCCAAGCGATGAAAGAGTCTGGCGGAAAAATGAATCCGCAACAACTAAACGAAATCCTAAAGAAAAAATTACAAGGATAGCCCCCTTGCCGCCAAGCAAGGATAAGCCCTCTCCCGCCCCGCAACTACAAAATGACTGTGAAATTACAGCGGGAGAGGGTTTGGGTGAGGGAAAACCTTTCGCATTCCCAACCTTGGGATCAAATAGCTCTTACCCTATACTTTAACGTAGCTACATAATAAATAAAGCTACATTTTCGAGGAACTTATGCGACAATCTCACAGCGTTGGAAAGCGTGAATTTATTCAACATACAAGCCAATATCTCAAAGAAGCCGAGCTTACCGGCAGCCTCATCATAACCCATCAAAAGAAGCCCGTTCTTAAATTAATTCGTATCGAGCGGTGCCTGCGTGAGGATCCGTAAATGAAAAAGTAAGAAAACTAAATTTTATTTTCGCTTCTTCTGGCTTTTTTGCTTCTTTATCTGCTGAACTCAGCACTTGCTCAGAAGTATCAATAACCATTTTTAATGAGGCAGAGAATTCAAAAATATCGGCATATTGAATATCAACCATCCAAGGACTTACATTGTAGTAACGGACTTTTATTGTGGGAACTTGACGATTAAACATGATGAATAAACCCTCGTTAGCAGCTTTATGCCTTTTTACCTAATGTAGATTCTTTCTCACTTCTTTCCAACACTTGACTCGTAGCCGTCTTCGACATTTCACGGGTCAACTGAAAGAGTCCAGAAAACGCGACCATACGCGCCGACGCAGCCCAGAATCCTTTGTAAGGATGCTGTTTAAGAAATTCAATCAAACCCTCTTCTTTGAGCGTTTGCTTGGCGGCATCTAACACAGGTTTAACAGGTGAGTATCCCGCTAATGTTGCATTCGCTTGTTCACGTTGTTGAAGGAATTTTAACTTTAATTCCAAAGCGACGCGTGATTTCATCACCTCAATCGCCTGGCTCCCAAATAAAGAAACAAATCCTGCCGCTCCACCGGCAAGCGTTGCATCCACATCTTTACCTAAACTCGATGCTGGATGATTATAATTTTGCAATAACTGCTGAAAGTAATCCGCTAAAATAGGCACGGTGCTGAAATACCACATCGATCTTGCAAAACGGAAAATACCGATATATTTCTTCGCCATCGCAAGTTCTTCTGGTTTAAACAACTTATCGATCTCTTCAGGCTTTAAATTTTTACCTGCGCCTCGAGAAGCCGCATGTGCCATTTTCGTAAAGTCGTACCGACTTGATATACAGGCATCAAGAAATCCTGCGACTAACCCACTACCGATTTTTGCTTCCAACGGACGTACATTCTGTTTTTCTTCTAAGTAATCAGTTAACTCAGGCAATAAGGTATAAACCGCCATGTTGCGCGGCAAGGTATTTTTGTAGTTATAACCCACGCCACTCCAAGGATTATTACCCCAAAAATGCATCATGGATTGCATGGGATGCATGCCATTTTGCTTGAGCCCATTACCTTGCATCTTGTGAATATTATGTTGATCGAACGGGTAGAAAAGCGCCATTTGGGCAGAGGTCGTGAAGAGCGCATGCGCTGAACCTTGGAACACATCATAAACGGCTGGCGAGACAACGATAGGCGTTTTGATGGTAGAAGCCAATTGCTTTAAAGTGATTGGGTTAGATTCGAGATCAGACAATCCTGAGAATTGGAATGCCTCCTCACTAAAACCCTTAAAATCCGCAATAGAACTTAAAATTTTTCGCATTGACATAGTCACGTCACCTCGTTTTGTATGTGCCTGTAATTATTATGTTTTTAAAGTAGAAATCGGAATGAAAAGCTATTTTGATTATTTTTATTATAGAAATGCGAGATCAATTGTACCGAAGGAAAATTAAGAAAACATTAAGAAACCGCTACAGCTAACCTTTGGTTCTCAACATAAAAACATACCCAAACAAAGCAAACACCACCGTTGGGAACAACGCCGCAATCCAAGGCGACATTTGAAACACGACACTAAACTGCCCGAGAAACGCGTTTAAGATATAAAAAGTAAAACCAAAGATAACCCCAAACATAATACGCCATCCCATTGTCACCGAGCGCGGCGCACCAAATACGAAAGGGACAGCCAGCAAAATCATGACTAACGTCGTCAGCGGCTGAAATATACGTTTCCAAAATTCAAATTGAAAACGCCCCGCTTGCAAACCATTGTCCACCAGATGCCGTGAATAATTGGCTAGTTTAGGTAACGACAGTTGTTCCGGCTCAATCATCCCGACATTCAACAAATTCGGATTCAATTCTAAATTCCAAGTGCCTTCGGCAATTTGCTCACTGTGTGTTTGATCTTTCGTAAACGTCGTTTTCATTAAATCATGCAATACCCAGTGTCCATCTTTGAAATCCAGCGATTTAGCATAATAAGCCGCGAGCAAATGATGATCCGCATCAAACTCATAACGCTTCACACCTTCCAAATGATGACGCCCGACCACTTGATCGATGTGTAAAAAATTATTACCTTCATGAATCCAAACACCCCAAGCAGTTGCCACCGCTTGCCCGCCGCTTTCAGCACTTTGTTTATGTTTTTCGGCTAAATAAATCCCGCGCGGAGCGATGCCCTCACCGATCAACGTGCCTATTAAAATCAAAACAAATGCCGCCGTGAGAACGGCGCCCACCACTTTAGGAATGGACACACCGGAAGCACGCATCACGATTAATTCTTGATGCGCGGATAGAATCCCTAAACCCAACACACCCCCAAGCAACACCATCATTGGGAAAAAAGCATATAAGTCATGCGGCGTTTTTAATAACACATGCACGAGCGCTTGCGAAAAACCATAATCCCCCGTGCCGATATCACGCAGCTCACCCAACAGACCGAGAAAAAATGACAAACCCAACACCGCAAAAATCACCAGCCCACTCGCTGCAATGATCGATTTAGCAATGTATCGATGTAAAATACTCATGGCGCTCGCCTCAGGAGATGCTTGAATCGAAAACCGCTATGCAACATCACGAGCCCCAATGCACAGACCAGCACCAACAAATGAATAGACCAGATACCAAAACTGGCTGGCAAGAATTTTTGCTCAACCCAATTACGTCCGACAAATAACAAATTCATATAAACGATATAAATTAAAATGGCCGGAGCGATTTGCGAATACCGTCCACGGCGCGGCGGCACTTGGCTTAAAGGAATCGCGAATAAGCTCAACAACACAACGGAAATCGGAATGGAAAAGCGCCATTGTAACTCTGATGCATTTTCGGGTTTTTGATAATCTTTCCATAAGACGGCGCTGGGAATGGCTTCTTGCTCTTGACGCTTGGTGACCGGTCCAATGTGTGGCATACGCACGGCATATTTTTTAAATTGAATGATCTTAAAATCATTTTGTCCTGGCGTACCTTCATAGCGGTAACCGTCTGTTGCTACCATGAACCGCTCCTGTGTTGCCGGATCCAGCATCTGCGAACCTGCACCGGCGGATAAAACCGTCCATGACTTATTCGGATCGACCGACCCTTTTGCACCTTGATCGGCAATAAAAACGTTATCGGCTTCATGATGATCCCGGGAAATCCGTTCAACGTAGAGGATACGTTTGCCATCGGGACTGACTTGGAAGCGTCCGGGCATCAGCGTACTTAAAATATTATCCGTCGATAAACTTTGCGTGATTAATTTCTCTTTATGATTCGCAAGCCATGGATTCACCCACAGCGTTAACACCAAGACGAGACCTGCGATACACAACGTCAGAAAACTCGTAATCCACATCAATCTGCCAACGCCCATGCCGCACGCATGTAAAACCCGCATTTCGCTATCGGCATACATGCGCCCATAAGCCAAGATAATTCCTAAAAACAAGCCCAAAGGTAACAACATCGCTAACAAATAAGGAATTTCAAACCCCATTAATTGCAATAAGATATTCGGCGCGATCTTCCCCACCGCCGCGTAACTTAAAATACGGACTAAACGATTACTTAAAAAAATCATTAATAACACGAGCGTCACCCCAAAGAGCGAGCCGATGATTTCCTTTGTGAGATAGCGCGAGATGATCACAGGTTTTAAACCAACGTTATTCTAAAAACATAAAATTAGGGCTATTATACCGGATTCAACCTAGTACTGCCATGAAGTTAAGCTCAGAACTGTCATGCCAGCGTGCTTTTAGCTGGCATCCAGTTCGGGCACCAGCTGGATGCCAGCTAAAAGCACGCTGGCATGACAGTTAATGCTGTGATTCAAACCAGAGGAATTAATATGAATTTTAGGATTCAAAGCGGCGAGCTGCGTGCCCGCACCCAAGATTGTCTCATTATCGGAATATTTGAAAATAACAAACTAACCCCCGCGGCGAAAAGACTGGATAAAACCAGCCATGGCGCGCTCAGCAAACTCTTGAAACAAGGCGACTTCGAGGGAAAAACCGGCCAAACCTTTTTACTCTATCGTCTACCCAATATCAGTGCCGACCGCCTCTTGCTGGTCGGTTGCGGTACGCATGAAACCCTGAACGAACGCGACTATCGTAAAATCATCTATAGCGCCACGAAAGCATTAACGGGCTTGAAAGCCACGCATGCCGTCTCCTTTTTAACAGAGCTTACGGTTGCAAAACACAGCGCCGCCTGGAATATCAAACAAGCTGTCGAAGTCACCCAAGATGCACTCTACTCTTTTGATCAATACAAAAGTGCAAAAACTTCTAAGCAAGCATTAAAAGAAATGGTTTTCAGCATTAGCGATAAAAAACAGGCAAAAACCTGTGAGGACGGGTTAAAGCAGGGACTGGCGATTTCTGCAGGCGTTGCATTGACGAAAAACCTCGCCAATCAACCCAGCAACGTCTGCACACCGGACTATCTTGCCGAACAAGCGAAGAAGCTGGCGAAAGAATACAAAAAAATCCAAGTTAAAATCCTCGATAAAAAAGCGATGGAAAAATTGGGCATGGGCGCATTACTTGCAGTCGCCAAAGGCAGTGATAAACCACCTAAATTAATTTGTTTTGAATACAAAGGCAGCGCTAAAAAACAAGCCCCGATTGCGTTTGTGGGTAAAGGCATCACCTTTGATACCGGCGGCATATCGCTGAAACCGGCAGACGGCATGATTGGGATGAAATACGATATGTGTGGCGCAGCTACCGTCTTTGGGACGATCAAAGCAGCCGCTGAGTTGAAGCTACCGTTACATATTGTCGGACTCGTTGCCGCTGCAGAAAACATGCCGAGTGGAACCGCTGCAAAACCGGAAGATATTGTCACTACTTTATCGGGTCAAACCGTTGAAATCATGAATACGGATGCGGAAGGGCGCTTGGTTTTGTGTGATGCGTTGACTTACTGTGAACGTTATAAACCGCAAGCGGTGATTGATATTGCCACGTTAACAGGGGCGGTGGTCGTTGCTTTAGGAACCCATGCAACAGGATTGCTTGCGAATGATGAACCACTCGCTAAAGAACTCTTATACGCCGGCAATGAAAGCTTCGATCGCGCCTGGCAGATGCCGCTTTGGGATGAGTATCAGGAGCAATTAAAGAGTCCGTTTGCCGATATGTCGAACGTCGGGGGGCGTAGCGCAGGGACGATTACAGCGGCTTGCTTTTTATCCCGATTTGCCAAGAAATTCCATTGGGCGCATTTGGATGTTGCAGGAACGGCGGCCATGATGATGGGCGGCAATGATCGCTATGCCACAGGGCGGCCAGTGCCCATGTTGGTGCAGTATTTGATTAATAAGACATAATTGAAATAAGCCTCGAGAAAGGTCTTTTTGCCCCACCCTACATTTTTCTACAACGCAGCGTGGGCAAAGCCCCGCTGCCATTAAGTCAGCCCGTCGTCATTGCGAGCGCAGCGAAGCAATCCAGTGCAGATTTTCATATTAACTATGCGCTGGATTGCTTCGCTGCGCTCGCAATGACGGGCACTTTTTGATTGATTCTGATCATCTTTTAGACTACAATTCCCCGCATGGCAACAATATAATCAGTCTAATCACCCGCTATAATGATCAAAATATATATAAAACGAGGAGCTTATGTCGCAATCTAGAGAAGAACTATTAATTCGAGAATTTCCTTTTGAGAAAGTGAGCCTCATATCCTATCCCGATCTGGTTTTAAGCAAACTTCCCTTTAGACAAACACAAATCCTGCCAAAACTTGAACAATATTGCCAATTTCAACAACGCGATCCCGCGCTGATCAAAAAATTAGAAATCGGCTTTTGTAATGGCATCGCCATTACAGCTCTCAATGCCATCGCTCTCACACTGGCGGACAAAGGCGGCAATAATCTCTATTGGTTTCTCAATTGCGCACGTATTGTTGAGCAATTAGATGATGAGAAATTAAGAAGATTAAGCGAGTCAGACAAAAGACAGATTGAATCCTTCCTCAACCTTATTGAAAGTTTCCAGCATACAGAGACATACGAATCCGTGCCTCAAGGTGAACTCCAAACCAGTTTATCTGCAGCAGGCGAACCGTATCAGCAAGTTGGCACACTGGCCGGTGCATTTACACCGAGCGATTTTTTAAAAACCACCGACCCCACTAAATTGGAAGAGAAAGAAAAGAAAAGCTCTGTAAAATCCGCCAAAATGATCGATCTGATTGCCGCAGAAAAATGTATTGCTCTAGCTGTCTCACACAATCATGCCACTGGATTTTTAACGACCGCGCAATACTATTACTATTTCGATGCTAATCAAGGCTTCTATCGCATTCCTCGCAACGAAAAATCCGCACTCATCACACTCCTCAATGTGGCGCATTATAGCAAAACATTAAATGACTATTTCTGGAGTAATACTGCGTGCCCATTTTCATTTAATGTTGTATCGCAACGCCACTTGGACCATCCCTTAAGCCATCCCGAAGTGGTAAGAAGCATTATCAATCGCACAGATACCGTTGAAAAAGGCACCTTAAAAACAGAAGAATTCAAACACGCCGACGAATACTCACCTCTGCATATGGCTGCATGGGCGGGCGACACAGTTTCACTTGCCGCCTGGCTTGAGCAATATAAAAAATTGGGCCAATTAAAAGAAGCCTTAAACAAAAAATTTGCGCACAATCTGGATAGAGCTGTTGAAGATGAATATAAAGAGAAAGAGAAAAAAGAATCTGCAAAGCCAAAGATCGTCGAACAATCGCCTCTTTATTTAGCCGCACAAAAAGGTCATGCTCGATTTGTCGAAGAATATTTAAAAAACTTAGGTGACATCGACCCCAGAGAAATCAATCGGGCTTTTTTTGCTGCGATGGAATATCAATTTTTGGATGTTGCAGCCATATTAGCACCTTATAATCAATACGATTTACAAGATCAGCAGATTTATAATACCTATACTAAACAAAGTAATTTCCCACTCCATTTAGCCGCTAGATTAAATCACATGCCCTTAGCGCAAGCTTTAATCGTACAAAACGCGCATCCTACCCAACAAAATCCAGGCGATCTAAATACCGCGCTACATATCGCACTCAAACAAGGGAATGTTGAAATGTTTTATTTGCTGTTAGAAAACATGACGCCGACAAAACAAAATTTCAATATAACCAATAAAGAAGGCGAAACGATTCTACATGTCGCAGCGGAAAAAGGTTTTGAAGCAGTCATTGAGAAAATTTTAAAAGTCGATCCCACACTGATGACCAGAAAAGACAACGCGGGCAATACACCGCTACACACATTAGCCAGAAGTACCAATGTAAAATTAGTCGATCGTGTCGCTGAAATGAAAGGCGTCGATTTAAATGCTCAAAACAAAGCGGGCGAAACAGCTCTGCATGTTGCGACACAATATGGCAACAATGAAATGATTAAAAAGCTTCTTGAGAAAGGCGCAGTCAATATACCCGACGCAGAAGGTAACAGTCTTCTCCACATAGCCGCAAGAGGCGGCAAAACGCATACCATTAAAATGCTGGTGGAGTCAAAAGCCGACCCAGAAAGTAGAAATACATTAGGACAAACACCGCTCTTTGTCGCTGTTTTAAGAGGCCGAGACCAAGCCGCAAAAGAATTAATCGCATGCAAAGCCATGGTCAACTTAATAGATAACACCGGCAATTCTCCACTGCATTTATTAAG
>Ga0207065_1156_pt1 | contig 14005 bp, 8 predicted proteins | sample Alteio_BWMinCont_27_FD_153492 | JGI IMG/M metagenome (GOLD analysis project Ga0207065, IMG submission 153492) | Enriched cells from forest soil in Barre Woods Harvard Forest LTER site, Petersham, Massachusetts, United States -... | ecosystem: Environmental > Terrestrial > Soil > Temperate forest >...
CACCGTGTTGACTATTCCGTTGCTGCAGGGTTTGCGGATTGCGTTTGCTGCAGCGCGGTGCAGCGGTCGAATTCGGCCTTGGCTTCAGGGACCATTCCTTCTTGTCGATAGATCTGGCCCAGCATGCAGTGCAACGAAGCCCTTTCCGGCTCGAGCGCCACGGCCTTTTCCAGTTCCGCCTGGGCCTCGGGGAGCCGATGTAGCAGGGAGTAGGCTTTTCCTAGTGTCTCATGCGCTTTCGATACCCGTGGGAAAATGGCGATAGACTCTGAGAGATAGGGCACTGCTTTTTCCGGTTGATTCTGGTTCAGGTAAAGGTGAGCGAGCTCAATGAACGGCTCAGGGTCTGTGGCCGGGTTTTGGACGTCCCAGGCAATGGCGTTTTTGAAGGCTTGGATGGCCTGGTCCCGCTGGCCGAGGGCCTCGTAGGATAATCCCACGTTGTTTTCCGCCTGGATGTTCCGCGGTTCCAGTTTTAGGCACTGCGCAAAGGCTTCAATGGCCTGCGGAAACTGGCTCTCGCTGTATTTCGTGCGCCCCAAGTAGTACCAGGCCTGCGCGTCGCGCGGATCCCATTGGAGCGACCGCGTGAGCCAATGGTCGGCGTCTATGTAATCCTTGAGCAGGATATAGTCGAGGGCCACGATTTTCAGATCAAACGCGTTCGGGACGTGATACTTCGCACCGGCAGTAAATTCTGCAAGCGATTCTTTGACCTTCGCATCGCGATACGCAACCAGCGAGCCGCTCAAATCTCCGCTGTTGTAGCGCAAGGCTTCGCTGTCCTTTTCTCCTGTTTCCAGCCATTTTGCGCTGACCTCCCTGAACAAGATGAAACCAAGCAAGAAATGCGCATCCGCGGAGTCTGCGTGGGCCTCGAAATAGTTTCTTATGGCTCGTTCGGCCTCGCCGAGCATTCCTTGTTGCAAGAACAATCTCGCTGGAGCGAGCGCGGGATCTGGCGTGAGAGATTCGCCGGGCTTAACTGCATTTTCGGCAACGGCTGGACCGGCGTTCGTCTGAGCCGCGCTAGCCAGCTTCCTAGAAGCCGGGCCCTGCTGCGCACTGGCCGGAGAACTTTCGGCTCTTGCCGCGGGCCCAAGCAGGAGACAAAGGCAAAGGAAACATATGAGGCAGGGGAGGCCAAGAGAAGCACAAATCCCGGAGACACTAACCTGCCCGGCGGGAGAGGCCGAGAATGAAAGAATGCGCCTAGGAAAGCTCTGATTTACCACAAAGAGTCGAGAGGACACCGAAAATTCCCTGTCTGCAATTATAAGACGGTGGTTGCCGAACCCTCAAAAGGAAAACAGCGCGTACCTTGTGGCCGGCACAGGCCATCACAAATCAGGGCCGGACTGATCTGCCATTTCCCGCGGCCTGAAATCGGCGCGCACCATCGAGTCCGCAATTTTGCAAGAAAACTGCACTTCCGTCTCGTCGCCGGAAACCGCGGGAAGGCCGGAAGGACTGGTTTTCGGAAAGAAAAAGACGGCATCCTGAATCAATCCCTTCTGGTTGCGTTCATAAACGACATGACTAGGGGAGATCTTGCTCTTGCCCTTCTTCATCTGAAGAAATGCGCTGCTCTGGAAAAACTCTTCGTTATGTTGTACGAACGGAGTCATATCCTCCATGCGCAGAATAATCTGATATTCGCTCTGGGGCGCGCTGGCATATTTGTCGACGTCCACCTTTTCACCGTGCAGAACAGCCTGGCGCGCCGTGGCGGCGCGCATCACGCGCGATGATTGCCAATAAATAAAAACGTTCAGCTCCCTCCACGAGCCCTCGCCAGCTCGTATAGGAGCGCTTCCACCAGGTTGGCCGCCCGCGGAGGGCATTTGCCTGACACCACCGCTAACCTGAGGGTCGGGTGCAACGTCCTTCTCTGAAACGGTAAGCCATGTGCGCTGGATCGTAGTTACGCGGACCCAGGGTGAATCCGTGAGGATACCTTGAAGCTCCTTTTCGTCCCATTGCTGGTAGGTCTTGGTCTTCCAAGGCTTGTCTCCAGCCGAAACGAGAGTTACTCCAAGAAGCAATGCAAGGAGAACTGCGGCTTGTTTTGAGAAAACTTTCGAACCGAGAAGGAAATTCGTCGGCGGCTTCATCGCGCCTCCAGAAGGCAAAGCCGGAACCCGAAGGCCCCGGCTTTGGAATGTCCACGCTGCGGGAAGCAGCGCCAAGAAAGAGGATCCGAAGTCTAGAGCCTTCGGATCCTGGCCTGATTAGAAGTATACCTTAAATTCCGCCTGCCCTCTCCTCGGTGTGTTGCCCTGACAATTTGTTCCGGCGAAATTGGCTTTGCCAAAAGTGTTTGCGGCATTCCCGAACTGGGTTTGGTCATAAACGTTGCCATCAAAGCACTGGATGCCAGCTCCGTTAGCGGGACCGTTGTTCAGTAGCATGCGATTGAGCACGTTGAAGAATTGGATGGTCAACTCGCCGCTCAACCGCTCGCCAAAGAAAAACTTCTTTGAGACCGAGACATCTTCATCCAGGTATGGTGGCGCCCGCAGGGTGTTATACTTGGGCGCACCGTTTCCAATGGTCCAGTCTCCCGGGGGTGCAAACGCTGCGGTGTTAATTGTAGGCAGCCCTTTGTAATAATTGTTCCAGTTGATAGCAAAATTTGATGAGACCAGGTTGGGCCGGTTGCCCACGAAGATGTTGCCAATTACGGGGTCGCAATCGAACTGGTCGAGGCATGCGGCCGTAGACAGCGGCGTACCACTCTCATAATAGTTGACCAAGGCAATCTTCCAACCGCCGAGCAAGTTCCTCCTAGCCGTGCCACCCTGGTTCAAGAATTTCTTCCCCGGGCCGATAGGCAGTTCATACACCCCGGCCATGGTGAGCACGTGGGTCTGGTCATTAGCGCCCACGGACCATTCTGCGTTGGGGTTGCCTGGGTTCAGACCTCTGGTATTGAATGTCGAGAAACCGCTGTCTGTATTTGTCAAATACCTCGAAAGTGTATAAGACACCAAGTAGGTTAATCCCCCGCCGGTGCGCTTCTGCAGGCTCACCTGAAGGGCGTTGTACTTATCCGCTCCCGAGGTATCAAAGTTGTTGGTCACAAACGGCATGTGGGGATAGGGAAGTTGCGTCACGAAAAGAGGGGTTGCCGTGCCCTGTTCTTGGCAGAAATTATTGTAAGGGGCATAGTACGTGACGGGTGCTGTGTTTCCTCCACACGTACCTGGAGCATAGGTAACCTGACCGAATTTACCCTGATTGGCCATAAACGTCTGGGCCGCCGAAGAGGTCCACGGCTGGGCGAGGACACAATCAGTGGTTTTAGTGACCGTAGGGCCCTGCGGGCAAACCGATGTTATCAGGCTGTACGGCAGAGACTGAATTCCAGACTCTAGCGTTGCCGGCAAGTGGATGTCATGCGTGTGCACTCCGGTAACGGAAAGGAACATGTTCCAGGGCAGTTCACGCTGAACGCCAAGTACAAATTGCTCATCATAAGCCTGGTTGACCTGCCTGGGCAGCTCGTGAACCTGCCCAAATCCCAAAATAGATGTACCGTTGAAGAAAGTGGGACTGAAACCAAGCGACGGCAGCGCCGGGAGCGGTCTGGTATCCCATTGACCGAAGCCGGGGATCTGCGGCGCTGGCTGGCCAATCGAGACAACGCCATTCAGGTTATTCCCGTAGTTTACTGCGACCTTGTTAACACCGTATTCGAACGATCCCGTGTCCAGCCAATACCAGGACACGCCGCCCAGCAGAACTGTCTTATTGTTCAACTGATATGTGAACCCTACGCGGGGGCTTAAATGGTGCCAGTTCATGTCTTGCTGACTCCACCCAATGCAGGCAGAACATGTCCCGAGCTCTGCCATAGCACCCAGAAGCGGCTTACCGGTTAGAGGGTTGATCTCGGCGGCGTTGACCGCGTTAGGATCGAAGAATGTAAGCTGGTTCGTCTTGAAATCACTCGTGAAAGGAAATGCCAAATCCCAACGCACGCCCCAGTTGACCTTAAGGCGCGGCTTAAGCTGCATATCATCCTGGAAATACGGAGCCACATAGGTATTGCGCAGGTTGGTGTTGCCCGCGCCCCCTCTACCTCCTAAGGTAGCATCTCCAAGCAGGAAGCTTGCGAACCCGTTCCCCGTATTTACGCCGGGTGTAGTTTCATTGGGGTCTGCCGTTACGTCGGAGGTAAACGCCAGCAATCCAGCGGCTCCCGGCTGGCCCCCGGAGCCGCCCGCTTCGAAGTCATCCTGGTGCGTCTTCCGGATATCGACACCGATGTTCATGGTGTGTCGGCCCCTTAGATAGAGCAAATTGCCCAGGACGGAATATCCTGTTTTGTGGTTAATCGTCGATGACAGTCCGTTCCCAGGTCCAAAGCTTTGTGGCTCCCATCCGCCGCCGCCAAAATTGATGCTCGGAAAAGAATTGGGCTGCCCCGACAGACCCGAAGGCAAAACGCCGGGGAAGGTGCCGGAGAGCAGATGCGAGGGCAAGAAATCATTGCCTTGGTAGACATACAAAAAACCGCCAGTCAGCACCATCCGCGAGCTAAGCGCATTGGAATACGTGATATCCGCGGCCCGCCCCAGGATTGTGGTGATTTGTTGACCGCTAAGCGGGTTATCCACCCAGTCGGAGCCGTTCGGCTGCGGGTACTTCTGCCGCCAATAAAGCCCATGAATGGCCTGCTTCGCGGTTAAGTTATGGTCGATATTGACGCTTAGAGCCGTCTGGACGTTTAGCGGGATGGTCGTAGGGTTATAGTTGTTGACTACCGACGAGTTGGTCGGCGCCGGGATAGGGAACTGTTTCAGGAGGCCCGCGGAAACCGAGCTGAAACAACTGGTCGGAATTTTGTTCCCGGGCCACTGGGTGCCTGGGCTACCAGGACCGCTCGCTGGGACCGTGCAGCCCGAGGGGATAAGCGACGCATTCGATTTCCAGGAGATCGGAACGAAAATGGGTATGGGGGCGTTGTGATTATTCGGGTTTACCAAGCCGCTGAAATCACCTGAAAGTTCCGCCGGTGTGGGAAGCGTGACGGGAGACTGCCCGACCGCCTTCCTGTATCGGTCATAGCTAAAAAACCAGAAGGTCTTGTTTTTCCCGTTATACAGTTTGGGCAAGTACACCGGTCCGCCGACCGACCCGCCCCAGTTGTTTTCAATGTCCTGGTTGGGCTGGTCAACCTTCCCAACATTGTTTGGATTCACATCATAAAAGGCGCCGGGAGCACCAAGATACGTGTCGTCCCTGTACAAGAAAAAAGCGTCGCCGTGAATCACGTTGCCCCCGGATTTGGTGTGGTATTGCTCGACGCCTTGCCCCAAACCGTATTGCGCCGAAAACGTACCAGTCAGAATATCCGCGTCTTTTATCGAATCGTAAGGCGGCTGATTCCAAAACGTGTAGCCGGCAGTCTCTGAAAATGCTTCGGGAACCCCGTTGAACATTATTTCTGTCTGCTGGTCCACACCTCCATTGATCCGGTGGCTGAATCCATTCCCGGTAACGCCGGGCGCCAGAAAGATAAAATTGTCAATCTGCCGGTTACTCCCACTAACCAACTGCGGAAGCTCTTGCGTGAGCGTCTCGCTTATCGTCGTACCGATCTCCGGTTGCTCCGTTTGCAACGCAACCGCTGGGGCTGTAACTTCGATTGTTTCCGAGACTGTGCCTGGCTGCAAAGTGGCGTCGGCAGTGGAAGTCGCCCCACCCACTACCTCGACATTCCTGTTAATGAAGGATTTGAACCCGGCTTTTTCGACCTTAACAATATATATCCCGGGGTTCAGGTCGATGATCAGATAAGTTCCGGCGGAGGTAGTCACGGTCGTCTGGGACACGTTCGTATCCACGTTCGTCACAGTCACCTTCGCTTCTGCAATTTCCGCACCGGTTTGGTCGGCTACCGTGCCGTTAATTCTGCTAACCGCTTGCGCACGCACTTCGCGTGGGCAGAGGAGAACAGCCAAGCAAATGGCCAGCCCAGCGACCAAGCCGTGGCGAACTGCCGCCCGGTTGTTGCGCACACCACTGCACAACCTCAAAATCGCTTCCATGTTCTTCCTCCCTGTGAGAGCTTCCAACGGTCCACCCGCGAATATAACGGAGAGACGCGCTTACACTGCCCCTTTTGGCGGGTGACGCTAGTGCAAAAGCACTATGGATGTCAAGGGCGCTTCATGTGACCTAATTATTCCCGTCCAAGCGATTGAGTCCATGCGGCTTACTGGAAAATATTGTCTGGGTGCAGAATTTGTGTAGCTGCTTTGCAGGTTTGCTCGGACGGGTGCCAATCTAAGCCGCGGCGGTGACACGATGTGGGTATATTGCTCCAACAGTCTCAAAAGAAGACGCTTGGGTTGGACATTACCTTGGGCTCTCGACATCGGATCCGATATCGTCCCCCGGATGACCACTGGAAGAGTTTTTGGGTGTCCTGCGAAGCGTCCGTTATCGCTTCGCTGCTCCGCGTGGCGCATCATTGCGCAGCGGTTCGTCTACCTGCAAAATCTGATCGGTTCGCACGGCTTCTAGGACCTGCACAATGCCGCTCGGCCATCGGATCTCCACTCGCTCGGCCACCGCCTCCGCTCCCAAGCCGAAGTGCACCCGCTTATCACTCGAGGACAGATAGCTTCCTGCCGTGGTCACGGTCTGAAGCTGTATGCCCTTTCGAGTAGTCAATTTCACTTCGGCGCCGATGCCGTCGCGGTTGCTACGATGGCCCACCAGCTTCAAAATCAGCCAGTGGTTTTCGGTAGGTGTCTCATTTCGCAGAATATGCGCCGCTCCGTCATTGGTGGTGATCACTGCATCCAGGCGGCCATCGTTGTCAATGTCGCCTACGGCCATCCCTCGGCCCACCCAGGGCTCTTTGAATACGCTGCCCGCGGTTGCGGAAACATCCGCAAATTTTCCTCCGGTGTTGCGAATCAAAACGGGCGGCTCACGGTAACGCAAATTGGGAGTGGTCAGCTCGACGTTATCCATATCGTGTCCCTGGACGATCAGCAGATCCTTCCACCCATCGTTATCGAAATCCATGAAGCGAAAACCCCACCCGGAGTGCGGCTGGGTGATGTCTGCAAGTCCGCTGGTATAGGTCGCGTAGGTGAAGCTGCCCTCGCCGTTATTCTTGTATAGCGCGTAGGCCTGGTTGCCGAGGTCGGTGATGAGCAAATCGGGCAGACCGTCATTGTCGTAATCGGCGAAGTCCACGCCCATGCCGGCGTAAGTCGCGCCGTCGCCATCCACAGCCACTCCCGCCATCAACCCAACTTCTTCAAATGTGCCGTCACCCTTGTTGCGATAGAGGAATTCAAACATGGAGTCATTGGCGACGCAAACATCCAGGTGGCCGTCGCGGTCGTAGTCGGCAAACGCGATTCCCAGGCCTTTCCCTGCCTTAGAGAAACCAATTTTCTTAGAGACCTCCGTAAAGTGGCCGTCACCGTCGTTGTGATACACGAGCGGAGTTGCTGGCCGGAAAAGGCTGGGATTGCAATACGACCGGAAGCCTTCCTTGGGCGGGCCGCACCAGACATCGTCAAAATCCCATTCCAAGTAGCGCAAGACAATCAAATCGAGCAGCCCGTCATTATCCAAGTCCAACCAGGCCGCGCTGGTGGACCAACCGCTGCCCGCAACACCGGCCTTCTCGGTTACATCGGTGAAAGTGCCATTACCATTGTTGTGGTAGAGCTTGTTTCCGCCATAGGCAGTCACATACAAATCCTCGTAGCCATCGTTATCGTAATCCCCAACGGCCACCCCCATCCCGTACCCTGAACCCTCGAGTCCGGCCTTTTCCGTGACGTCCTCGAACGTTCCGTCGTGCTTCTGGCGATACAACCGATTCCAATATTGCGGGCCGGTCTTCTGCGGAATCTTTCCTTTGGCAGTAGGGTCGCTGAGCGGCGCGCCATTCACAAGAAAGAGATCCAGGCGCCCGTCATTATCGTAGTCGAACAGCGCAGCTCCGCTGCCCATCGTTTCAATCAAATATTTTTTAGAAGTGTGAGAGGCTAGATTGCGAAAATGTAAACCCAGCGCCGCGGTGACGTCGGTAAACTTCGCGGCCGTCCCTTCTGGCACGCCAAAGGATTTGGCCGCGGTCTCTGCGCCGGACATTTTCGGCGCGGTTTTCTGTCCCAAAAGCGGCACGACCGGAACCAACGCCGAGAAAAGAAAGACCAGCGCCGAACGCCGATCTATCGCGTACGGCGCCCGCTCCAGGGTTCTTTGAACAAAACGCCGAGAAACATTCTGACGATCGTGAGAACCCCAAAGCGGTAGACCCGCTAGAAAACGCATAGGATCAAGAACTATAACATCCGCTGGGAAACTGACGCCGAGAAATTCCTGACGCAGCCGGCCGATGAACTCGAAGTCGTCATTCACTCGGAGGTCATGGCTTGTTTTGTTCGAAAAAGACGAAATTTTTTCAAACGAACGCCTATCTTCAGTCCAGAAAATCCAAACAACGCACCCTTCCGAGCGACCTTCGTTATGTAACGCGATGAAAAGGGATTCGTCGGCGCCGCTGTCCTCTTATTTCCAAGGAAGACGGAATCGGGCGTTCCTACAATCTCTCCCGGTCGGAAGAGCGTCGAATTCACGTGCAAAATCGAAGACGCAACTCTGTGCGTTGCTTAGGAACTCCAGAAAATGCTCGACCGAAACGGCCCGGCGCTTTAGAACACCGCGCCCCCTTGCGGCCATCAGTTTTTTTCTTGGGCAGACTTAGTTCTTCTGATAAAATCCGCCGTGTTCCTCGAAATCGCCTTCGTAATTTTCGCCATTCTTGTTATGCGCCTCGGCACGCGCGTTCTGGCTGCCCGGCCATTAAAGCTTGCCAAAAACAGCTGCCTAACTCCCCTTAGAATCAGCAGTTCCGGAAATACCCGGGGGGATGGGCGCATGGCCTTGATGCTCACCGCCCTCGCTGCGATGCTATGGACCGCACCTAAAACGGCCTCGGCAGCCTGGCCTCAGTCAGCACCCATCAAAACTCTGGACTCCGCGCCGCAGAATCGCGCCGATCCGCTTCTTGCCGAAGCCAGAGCGCTTGCTGATAAGGGCATGGCCTCAGAAGCTGAGCAAAGGGTTCGCCAATATCTCGCCATGCATCCTGACTCCTCGAATGCTCATTTCCTCCTCGGCTACATCCTGTTTCGCGAAATTCAGGAGCAAGCCGCCGGCAACGAAAACGCCTCCCTGAGCGACTCCGCGCCGATGGCCTTAAGCGGCAGCGCATCCCGCCAACCTTCTGCTACGGCCAGTCTCGGCGATAAAGGCGCAACCTCTGAAGCCAACTACCGCAACACCAAGACCAAAGCTTCGCTTGCCGAATTCACCGAAGGCGCCAAGTATCACCCCCCCAGCGCCTTTGACCTAAAGATTGTCGCGTTCGATTACGTCCTGCTCGACGATTATGTGGACGCCGACAAATGGCTCACCAAGATGTTGCAATGGACACCCGCCGATGCGGAAGGCTGGTATTACCTCGGCCGCACGAAATATAACGAGAATCGATTTGACGAGGCCGTGCACGCGTTTCAGCAAACGCTCACTCTCGATCCCCACCGTTCTACCCCGTCAGTTTTGCACCCGCAAAGCCGTATGTTCCTGCTTGGATTCGAGGGCCGCAGCTGCCTTTCGAGCCATCAGTTGGAATCCTCCATTTTTGGCATCCTTTTCGAGTGCCTCGAGGTGGGCTCTGCCTTCGGTTCGATTCCCGAGACTCAGTTCAATCTCTCCAACCGCTAACCGCGCATCGAGGAGTACATCGACGAAGGACGCTTCGCCCGCGTCCGACATTATTTTCCGAAGTCGTTTCACGGACTCAGCTGCTTCCGCCGGGCTGGCCGAGACCGCTTGAATCCGCGCAGAGGTAATCGCCGCTTTCAGTTCCAGTCTCCGGTTGTGACTATCCGTCGCAGCCTTCGTCACCTGCTCGATGCGCTTGCGCGCCTCCGCATTTTGCCCCTGTGCCGTCAGCGCAGTTGATTCGAGTAAGTGCGCCTCAACCAAATATTGCTCGGCCCTCGTCTCCAGAAAAACATCGGCCGACTGTCGCGCCAGACTTTCCGCTTCGGCAGCCTTTCCCTCGTCTAATAGGATTTCCGCAAGATGCAGACGAACGTGAGCTTCTTCGCTTTTATCGCCGACTTCCTCGAAGATCGATATGGCTTGCTTGTATCTCTTTCTTGCACCCTCGGCGTCCCCCTCCATCCGCTGCGCAGTCGCCGCACCATCGAGAGCCACGGCTTGTCGGCCTCGGCTTCCTAGTTGATGGCAAATGTCCAGAGAGCTTTCATACATCTCTTTGGCTTCGCTATGTTTTCCCCTCGCCAGGAGAATGTCGCCAAGTCCAATCTGCGCCAGCGCCACTCCATTCTGATCTCCAATCTCGCCGTACGTCGCCAGGGCCGCTTGAAAGTTCTTGCGTGCCCCCTCCAAGTCGCCGAGGTAGAAGAGGATATCCCCAAGATTATTATATTCGTTGCTCAAACTCATTTTGTTGCCCGATTCTCTATAGATATCCAGAGACTCTTCATATTTCTTCCGCGCTCCGAGGTAGTCTGCCTGTCGTTTGAGCGCTATGGCCTCCAAAGTTGCAGTCGCTGCTACACCAAGCCGGTCATTCGCCACTACATAAAGTTGCTTCGCTTCACGAATGGCTCCCTCGACCTCCGCTTGTTTTCCAGAGTTTTCAAAAAGCCACGCTTGCTCGCGCCGCGCCTTGGCGAGAAGCAGAGAGGCTCCCGCCGCCTGGGCTTTTTCCGCGGCCCTCGCTAGCGCTGCTTCCGCCCTTCTCATATCCCCAAGGGATCTCGCTGCGTCGTTTTCTGCCAAATCGATTCGTGGGTCGTCTCGAAGGGGGGCCGGCAATGCCCGGAGGGCGTCTATGGTAGCCAGGGCATCTTGCCATTTGTTCGACATGAGTTCGGAGTTTGTCAAAGCTAGCCCGTAATCGAGGTTGTCCGGAAAGAAGTCGAACAATGCGTGATAAATCTCGATGGCCTTTCCCCAGTTCCGGCTGGTCTCGCGGTAACGACCTTCGACAAGCAATCGCTCCGCTCGCGAAAGACTGGATGAGAGATCGAACGCTTTCTTCGCCTCCGCCTGCGCCTTTTCGTCATAACCAAGCTGTTCCCAGGCACTCGCCAGAGCGGCGTGGGAAAGCGCATACTCCGGTTCGGCGGCTACCGCCCTCAGCAACAGATCCCGGGCAGCCAGAGTGTCGAAAACCCGCAGCTTTGCGAGTCCTTCCGAGAAAAGCTTCGTTGTTTGGCTGTTCGAGGGAAGAGCGATAGCTACCTCCGCCGCTTCTTCCCGGGTCACCGCGCGGATACCGAGTTTCTCCCGGAGATGTTCTCCGGCCCGCGAAACCAGATCCAGGAGACGGGCTTCGGTCCCCAATTCGGAAATCGCCGCGACCGTTTCACCGCTTCGCGTGTCCTGCAGATGGAGGTCGAGGCGAATCTGGCCTTGGGACTTTGCCCCTAGCGCTGCATAAGAACCCGAGACCAAATAATCGGTTCCCAAATTCTTCCGTATTCGCTTCAAACTGTCCCGCCCCAGGCTTTCCATATCAGGCAAAGAGAGTTCCATCTTCATACGCGCGATACTTTCTGCGGGGATGGCTCGCACTTGTTCTCCGGCTGTGAGCTCCGTAGTGAGCCAATCGGAGAGTGCTGTGGAGAGCCATGCTTCCTGAGTGTCTCCTGATAGATTCTTGAAGCTAAGAACCGCGACCGATCGCCGAGGGCTGACCATCCCCGAAGCGCCACCTAGAACCACGGATTGATGAATCCGCAGGTACACGAACACGCAGATGCTGGCCGCTGCCACGGCCGCGAGAAGAACTGTAATGCGCTTCCGGCCCGCCGGAGTTTCGAGGTTTAGGGATTCCAGGGCTGATGGCGCCCGCCCGCGCTGTTCGCTTGAATTCCTGTGGGCTGGAGATAGTTCGTCCGTATGGTTTCCGACGGAGCTGCCAGGTGCGGCTGCTCCCTCGCGAGGCATGTTTATGAGAGCCAGAAATCTGTACCCGTGTCGCGGGATGGTTTCGATATAGCGTGGACTCTCCGCGGAATCGCAGAGGGCGGAGCGCAGCTTGGTCATGGCTTTGTTGAGGCTGCGATCAAAATCGACGAACGTGTGGGCCGGCCAAAGTTTGTGGCGGAGTTCCTCGCGGGTTACGACTTCCCCGGGATGTTCCAGCAAAAGAGAGAGAATCTGGAAGGGTTGCTCTTGCAACTTGATTCGAATACCGCGTTTGCTGGACTCGGCCGCGTTGACGACGCTGCGGGCGCCTACGAGAACGCTATCGTCTGGCAAAAAAACGCCGCAACTAAGAATCCAGGTCCGTACATTGATATGGGCAGCCTGCTGTTAGATCTGAACCGCTCCACCGAAGCCATTACCTATCTGAAGCAGGCCATCGAAATCTCGCCACTGGATTTCAAGCCCCACGAACTTCTCGGCAAAGCCTACTCGCGACTGCATCAGTTGGCCGAGGCGCAGAACGAACTCGAGCAGGCCATCGCGCTGGCGCCGCAAAATCCCAATCTTCCTTGCATGCTCGGGCCGCTTTATCACAAGCAAGGTCTTAGCGACAAAGCGAAAGTACAACTCGACCGTTGCACAACCATGAGCGGCACGCATTCATTACCAGAGACTCCCCGCCCATGAGCGAACCATTGATAGCACGACGCTGCGCGGTGCCGGGCAAGTCCTTTATGGTTCTGATGGTCTCTCGCGGTATGATTATGAGCGAGATGTTTTTGTTTTCACCAGCCGCAGTTGCCGCCAAGGCGCTGAAAAACAGCCGCGGGTGCTGGCGAATTTGCGTTGCTTTCGCCTTGGTAGCAATTGCGTGTTCGCCGCGTCTCCGCGGGCAATCGGGGGCTGATGCCGACGATCCGCGTGTCCAGCAACTCTACTCCGAAGCGAAATCCGCGGAGGCCCAAAGTGACTTCGCCGCCGCCGCCGCCAAGTACGAAGCACTGTTGCAGTACGCGCCCCGTCTTGCTGCCGCCTACAATAATCTCGGCTCTTTGTATTTACGCCTGCGCGAATATCAGAAGGCCGCTGCTACTCTCGAAAAAGGTCTGAAGATTGATCCCAAGATGTCGTCAGCATCCGCGCTGCTCGGCGTTTCGCTCTATGAAATGGGTGACTACGCGGCCGCTCGGCCTCGTTTCGAATCAGCGCTGCGCGCCAATCCCAAAGACGACAACGCTGAGCTTTTTCTCGCCAACGATTTACTGAAACTCGGCGACTTCAATGCCGCTGCGACTCACCTGCATCAACTTTCGTTGCGTCAGCCGCAAAACCAGGAGGTCTGGTATCTGCTCGGCAAGGTGTACATGAAACTTTCCGAGCAGGCCCTTTCGAAACTGAACGAAATCGACGCCGATTCCGTTTGGGTGCACGAGGTTTCTGGCGAAGTCATGGAGGGCATGAAAAATTACGACGGCGCGTTGCTCGAGTATAAAAAGGCCGTGGAGTTGGCGCCCGAGCAAGCCGGCACGCACTATCTTTTCGGGAATGCCTACTGGTCGCTTCATATGTGGGAGCCGGCCACCGAGCAGTTCCGCGCCGAACTCGCAAACGATCCGTCAAACTGCAATGCGCACTGGAAAATCGCCAACATTGTGCTGGAACAGCGCCAGGATCCCGCCGAAGCCCTTGCCGGAATCGACAAGGCGCTGGCAACCTGCCCGCATCTGACGGAGGCGCGTGTGGACCGCGGCCGTGCGCTGCTCCGGCTGGACCGAAACGCCGAAGCCGTTGCGGAACTCCAACTCGCGGAAAAGGCCGATCCCGGAGAGGCCCAGACGCACTTCTTGCTGGCACAAGCACTGCGCGGCGCCGGTCGCGCGCAGGAGGCGCAAGCAGAAATGCAACTCTTCAGTAAATTGGAAGAAAGCGCGCGCGCCAAAAGCGCAGAGCGTGCCAAGCAACTCCTTCAGGAAAAGGAGAAATCTCCTTGAGC
>Ga0207065_1158_pt1 | contig 13973 bp, 7 predicted proteins | sample Alteio_BWMinCont_27_FD_153492 | JGI IMG/M metagenome (GOLD analysis project Ga0207065, IMG submission 153492) | Enriched cells from forest soil in Barre Woods Harvard Forest LTER site, Petersham, Massachusetts, United States -... | ecosystem: Environmental > Terrestrial > Soil > Temperate forest >...
TGCATGGGTATATGAGCCCGCGTGCGAAGCACGTGCTATAGAAGATCCGATAACATTACAAATGCCATATATTAATGACCTGCGGCTTTTTGCAAGCTCTATTGCAGCAAGTGTGTCTGCTGTTTCGCCAGATTGCGATATAGCTATTACTATATCACTCTCATTGATGATGGCCCAATTGCACTGATAGATGAAGAAATGCCAGTTGTTTTTCTTGCTACTAACCAAAGCGCTTATGAAAAAATAGTATCTAATGTGCAGGAAGTAAAGGCCAGAAAAGGCAAGATAATAGCTGTAGTGAATAAAGGTGATAAACAAATACGCAACCTTGCCGACCATGTGATAGAAGTACCTGAAACAGAAGAAATACTTACGCCCCTGGTTACAATTGTGCCACTACAGTTACTGGCTTATCATATAGCTATCTTCCGCGGTTGCAATGTAGACCAGCCAAGAAATCTTGCAAAATCAGTAACAGTTGAATAAAAAGTAGCTTATATTCGCGCATTAAAAAAATAAAAACTAAATAAAATGCCATATCTTTTTACCTCGGAGTCTGTATCTGAAGGACATCCGGATAAAGTTGCAGACCAAATCTCTGATGCATTAGTAGACAATTTTCTTGCATGGGACCCCGAATCCAAGATCGCTTGTGAAACACTTGTTACCACAGGCCAGGTAGTGCTGGCAGGCGAGGTTAAATCTAAAACATATATAGATGTACAGACTATAGCCCGCGAAGTGATAGCCAAAATAGGCTATACTAAAAGCGAGTATATGTTTGAGGCCAACTCATGCGGTGTGTTTTCTGCAATACATGAGCAGTCTCCAGACATCAACCAGGGTGTAGATAAAAAGAAGAAAGAAGAACAGGGTGCCGGCGACCAGGGCATGATGTTTGGCTATGCCACCAATGAGACCAATAACTATATGCCACTGGCACTGGATATGGCCCATGAACTATTGCGCGAACTGGCTAAAATACGCCGTGAGGGCAAGGAAATGAAATACCTGCGCCCCGATGCCAAAAGCCAGGTAACACTTGAGTACAGTGATGATAATAAGCCAGTGCGCATAGATACGATAGTTATCTCTACCCAACACGATGATTTTGCTAATGAAAAGGAAATGCAAAAACGTATCAGCAAAGATGTGCAAACCATACTGATACCACGTGTGATGAAAAGCTATCCTCAGCATAAAAAACTTTTCAACGATAAAATAAAATACTTCGTAAACCCAACGGGTAAATTTGTTATAGGCGGCCCCCACGGTGATACCGGTTTGACAGGCCGTAAGATCATTGTAGATACCTACGGTGGTAAAGGTGCCCATGGCGGCGGCGCTTTCTCTGGTAAAGATCCGAGCAAGGTAGACCGCTCTGCAGCGTATGCGACGCGCCATATTGCCAAAAACCTGGTAGCTGCCGGTGTATGCGATGAAGTATTGGTACAAGTATCTTATGCAATAGGTGTAGCAAAACCAATGGGGCTTTATATCAATACTTATGGCACTGCCAAAGTAAATATGAATGATGGCAAAATTGCTAAAATAGTGAGTGAAGTATTTGATATGCGCCCTTACTATATTGAAAACCGCCTGAAATTGCGCCAGCCTATGTATAGCGAATGTGCCGCTTATGGGCACATGGGCCGCGATCCTAAGACTGTTACGAAGAGCTTCCGCTCAGCAGATGGCAATACTAAGAACGTAAAAGTAGATCTCTTTACCTGGGAAAAATTAGATTACGTAGATAAAGTAAAGAAAGCTTTTAAGCTCTAATAATAAAATGATCTTACATACAAAAAGGGCGGCTGATGGCCGCCTTTTTTGCATTTGCTAATTATCTTCTTTCAAGCTGATAGGCCTGTATAATAAGCTGTTTATCTTATTTCACTATAGATAAGTGAGTAGTAGTGCTGCCACCTTCTGATTTTATAGTAACATAGTATACACCAGGTGTAAAGTTGCCTGTAGGCACAGTCACCATATGTTTTCCTACATTCAGTTGTTCTGTTGAAGAATAAACCACTTTGCCTATTGCGTCAACAATATTTATACCAATATTATGCTGATCTGCAAGTTCAAAAGACACATTCACAATATCTTTTGCAGGGTTAGGATACAACATAATACTGTTTACTTCAGAAATACTTGGAACAGCTAATGTACCTGCAGGAATAGAAATAGATTGCAAAACAGATTTATCGCTGTTATCCTGTACAAATACTACAAGATCGCTATTGGCAGGACTGCCCCAGAAATTATCATTGCCCTGAGCCACACTACCTACTACAAAGCTGCCAGAATAAGGGAATGATTGCGCTGTGCCGGCTGCCCAGCTTGATACTGAAGTACCGTTGCCATTAGGGAACATCATACGCTCTACACGGTAGTAATCTAACTGGCCAGTAGTATTAGCGGTATTCTGATAATGCCTTTCAGCAGCAACGATGAGTACAGAGTAATTGCCGGAAAGTGTGAAATACGGCGTAACGGTCACATTTCCTGATAAAGTATTGTGCACATTATCCACCAAATAAGTACCTGTAATGTCCATGAATGCCTGTCCTGTCTTTGAATTGTCAATTTCATTCTGGCATTGCGTTGCAGTGCTGTTATTAGCCAATGTTCCGGCTTCGCCGTTTACAAATGCCTCAGGAATAGAATTTACACTATAATAGGTTTGACGTGTAACACCCTGAGGGTTATAACTTGCATCGGTTCCCGGTGCAGGCCAGTTCATCTGGTATCTTACCAGGTTAAAATTTGTAGATGGCACATTCGCGTTGTTAGTAGAATTGGTAGCTATAGGATCGAAAGTTGCATTCAACTGAGAACATGGCACGCAAGTAGATGAAGAAAACTCTTCGATAACACCATTACGAACAACTGACTGAGTAGCTATTACAAAATTTGATGTGCCGCTATTATTGCTTGTTACAGGATCTGGAGAACCATTTACATTTACAAGGTTCATTGTAACAGTATGCTGGCCTGCAGTTGCAGTGGTAATAGGAGTGGGAACATTGAGTGTTAAAGTAGAAAAAGGATAAATAATCATTCCACTTATACTTCCTGCTACAGGTGTACCAGCATCCACCTGGTAAGTAACATCTACTGAAGTAATATTACTGGCTCCAAGATTTTGTATTGCCATTTCTACACTTACACTTGAAGGGCTTGCAGACATTTTGGGTACACATGCAGATGATGCGGAGATAACGGCACCATCAACAGCGTTTGGAGCAATTACAGTCTGCACATTATCAATTCTTGATGTTCCCTGGTTATAACTATGATTGCGGAAGGCAACTCTAATAGTTTGCCCATTGTATGTACCAAGTGCTGCTCCTTTGGTTCCAAAAACCACATTGCCTCCTGCGTCTGGTTGTGTTACCGGACCACTGTATATTTTTGTTGTAAAGTCTGATACTGTGCCGCCAGTAGTTGATACCCATACTTCAAGAGAGTCATTGGCGCCGGCAACACCTTCTGCATCTTCCCATTTCAATACTGTCTTGGCATCTGTTACCATAAATGAAGGAGTAACCAACCAACGATCGGCAAATGCAGGGCTTGTAAAAGATGAAGCTGTGAGCATGCAAGAATCGCCTGTGGCGCGCAAACGGGTCATCCATGCGTTTGAAGTGAGACCTGCTATAATAACAGAGTTCAAGTTTGTAGATGGGGTATTATTATCTACTTTGATCATAGACCATGTGGATGGGAGACCCGAATTAAAATCTGTAAGGGCCAATTGTGCCTTTGCTTCGTTTAACGAAGCAAGTGATGCAAAAGATAGAAATGTAAAAATTATTCTTTTCATTTTTAAAGATTTAGCAGTTTTTTAAAAAATAGAATTACAAGTTAGCAAAAAAAATTATTATAAAACAAAAAAAATATAACCAAACATATTTAAATGCACATATTTCTAATGCATGTTGTTTGTATCAATAAAAAAGCCCCCAATATGGGGGCTTTTTGAACCATGTTTTTTTAGGCATTACTTTACTATTGATACCTGTGTTGTTGTAACATCACTCTCTGACTGTACGGATAAATTGTATAAACCCGGAGCCAGGCCAGAGGTTGGTATATTCATTAAATGATTACCTGCACTGTACTGTTGGGTAGCTGTATAAACTACCCTGCCTAATGCATCAACAATATTTAAGACAATACTGCTCTCTTTTGTTATATCAAAAGATACGTTTACCATATCTTTTGCCGGATTAGGAAACACAATAAAGCTGTTTACACCTGACACATTTTTTACAGCCAGTGTTGGGCCAGGCAAAGAGATAGATTGCAAAACGGTCTGATCGCTATTATCCTGTACAAATGCTACCAGGTCGCTATTTGCAGGGCTACCCCAAAAATGGTTGTTGCCCTGTGCTACGCCACCCACTATATATGGACTGGAATAATTAAATGTCTGAGGCGTACCGGCAGTCCAGCTTGATACAGCATTACCATTTCCGTTAGGGAACATCATGCGTTCTACCCTGTAATAATTCAATTGGCCGGTTGTATTGGCATGATTCTGATAAAACCTTTCAGCAGCTACTATGAGCACTGAATAGTTTCCTGTAAATGTGAAATATGGAGTAACAGTTACAGAACCGGAAAGGGTTTTAGCCACAGTATCTACATTATAGACACCTGTTATATCCATAAATGCTGTAGCAAGCTTTGAATTGTCTATCTCAGTCTGACAATCAGTAGAAGAGCTACCACTGTTTAATGATCCTTGTACACCATTCACAAATGCGTCGGGTATGCCAGTTACGCCATAGTACCCGCGACGGGCCACACCTGCAGGGTTATAGCTTGCATCGGTTCCCGGGTTAGGCCAGTTCATCTGATACCTTACCAGGTTAAAATTAGTAGAAGGATTGTTAGCGTCATTAGTAGCATTTATAGCTATGGGGTCGAATGTTGCATTCAATGCTGAGCAAGGAACACAGGTAGATGAAGAGAATTCTTCTATCAATCCATGGCGAGGTACACTCTGAGTTGCAATAACAAAACTGGTGCTGCCTGTATTATTGCCTGCCACAGGGTCTGCCGCGCCATTAGTGTTTATAATATTAACAGTTACAGTATGAGAGCCAACAGAGGGGCTGTTGACCTGAGTAGGTATATTTAATGTCTGTGTTGAATAAGGGGATATATTGAGGCCTGTAAAAGATGCAGGAACGGGGGTACCAGCATCCAACTGATAATTTACATCTAAAGAGGTGATATTAGTAGCTCCGTCATTTTGCACTACCACACCTATAATGGTATTAGACGGGTTAACAGACATCTTAGGAGTAGCGGAACCAGAAACTACTCCGGCATCCACAGCATTTGCCAATATCTTTGATTGTATACTGTCAATAAAGATCAGGCCTCCATTGTATGTATGGTTGCGGAATGCGATACGGATACTCAGCCCATTATATGAGCTAAGGGAAATACCTTTCCTGGTGTATACGAGATTTCCGGAAGCATCGGTATTGGTAACAGGCATATTATATGCCATGGTTGTGAACGATGATATAGAGCTGCCGGCAGTAGGCGAGACCCAAACCTGTATGGAATCAACAGCACCCTGAACACCTTCAGCATCGAGCCATGTAAGTACCGTATTGGCATCTGAAACGCTGAAGGAAGGGCTTATGAGCCAGCGATCAGCAAAATCGGGAGTATTGAAATACGAAACACTGAGGTAAGAGCTGTCATAAGTACCACCTACGTACCAATTCATCCAGGCATTAGCGCTGAGGCCATTAATGACTGATGTAGTGAAATAGCTGGTGTTAGGCGTATTATTATCTACCTTTACAGTAGACCAAGTAGAAGGCAAACCTGAATCAAAATCCAGTAATGCCAATTGTGCATTTACGGCTGTCATGCCGATTACAGATGCAGCCAGAGAAAGTAGAATTTTTTTCATTTTTTTAGAACTTAAATTAAAGGTATGCATTAGAAGACGCACAAATTAGCGAAAAAGGATAAGGATATTGATAAAACCACAAAAAACATACTTAAAAGAAAATTAAAGCTAATAGGTTACCAAAACAATTTCATATAATCATTAATTTATTGCGTACTTACTACAAAGAAACGTCGTTAGTATAATATTTTTATTTAGAAATATTTATTACATTTGTTTTCTCCAAAATCACTCAAATAAAATTATAAAAATGAAAAAGACATTTACACTTGTTGCAGCTTTAGCTTTTTGCATCATATCACGAGCGCAAACATCAGTATCAACTCAAGGATCCCAATATGTAGTAATACATGAAATGACAGGTGCATGGTGCGGATACTGCCCGGATGGGGCCGACATCCTGGAACAGATACTAGCCAGTAATCCAAAAGCAATGGCAATATCAATTCATGACGCGAACGGGTATGGACCTACCGCCGATGCAATGCAAATAGCAGATGGCGATGCATTTGTAAATACACCTGGTTATATTGGTGTGGGGCCATATGCAGGTTATCCTGCTGCTACAATAAACTGCCTTATTGGTGGCGGCGAAGGCACTGACACAGGTATAGGCCAAAACAGAGGTTACTGGCAGTCTGAAGTATCTGGCAATTTGTCCGGTACACCAAAATTTGATGTAAGCATGACACATAGCTACAATGCTTCCACCAAAACAATTACCATCAATGTAACAGCAAAAGCTCTTGCTGCCATTACAGGCGATTACAATATAAATGCATGTATAACAGAAGACAGTATTCAAAGTACCACACCTGATGGAAATGGCTACTACCAACACAGCTATATATACAACCAGACAGGCAGCGCTTATTATCATAAAGGGACCTTGATATCATCTGGTACATGGGGTCTCAGCAGCCCTGACTATTATCACATGAATGTGCTCAGGGCTATGCTTGGCGGCACATGGGGTACAACCAGCGTGATAGCTACTAATGCACCTGCAAACGGCACTTATACCAAAACATATACTTATGTAATTCCTTCTACACAGAACCCTAGTCATATCAAGATCACAGCATATGTTCAGAAAAACAACGCCACTAACAGCAACGACAGGCCTATAGCTAATGGTATACAGGCAAAACTTGTTACATCTACAACAGCAGTGAACAATGTTGCTGCAACTATCAACAATGCCAAGATATTCCCTAACCCTGCAAGCAGTTCAATAACTGTTAATGCAGAAATACCTGCACAAGCTGTAGCTACTATAGCTATCAGCAATGTAGCCGGCCAGACTGTTTTCTCAAACCAATACAAAGCCAATGCTAATGAGCTTAACGAAAACATTTCATTAGATAATTTAAGCAGCGGTATTTATTTTGTAAATATCAGCGGTGAGGGCTTCAGCACTACACAAAAGATAACAGTGAACAAATAATTGCATACTCATTTTTTAAAAATAAAAAGGCCCCAAATGAAGGGGCCTTTTTATTTTCAGCATTCCGCACATTTTCTCTCTCTATTGCACATTTCCGCTTTTTCCCTATATTTGCCATGCAGTTGAGTAAAAACTGTACGGGGTGCCTGAAAATGAAAGGCTGAGATCATACCCGCTGAACCTGGACCGGGTAATGCCGGTTAGGGAAATAAGGATCAGCGCTATTAATATCTCTTTATGCTTAGCTGTTTAATCAACATGTCTTTGCATAAAAGCAGCTTTTATGGGTTTCCTGTTTTTTTAGTAATCTAAAAAACAAAGTTTATGTTAATGGGAATTACGCAAAAAGCACTATGCCTTTTTCTTAGCACATGCCTAGTAAGCACTGTTTGCCTTGCACAAAGCAAACCGGATGCAGATTCTACTACCAAAAAAACGCAGCAATTAAAGCAGGTGGAGATACGGGCCATTCGCGCTTCTGTTGATGCTCCCTTTGCTAAAAGAGATATATCGGGTGCCGATCTTGAAAAGCAAAATCTTGGCGCAGACCTCCCAATATTATTACAATACACGCCTTCTGCAGTAACAACGTCTGACGCAGGTGCCGGCGTAGGCTATACGAGCCTGCGCATACGGGGCACAGATGCCACCCGCATCAACGTGACAATGAATGGGATACCTATGAACGATGCAGAAGAGCTGGCAGTATATTTTGTAGACTTACCAGACCTTGCTTCTTCCACCAATTCCATACAACTGCAGCGTGGCGTAGGCACATCTACAAACGGTGCCGGGGCTTTTGGTGCTACAATCAGTATCAGCAACATGCAGCAGCCAGACACCGTGGGAGCTATTTTTAACAGCAGCGCAGGCTCTTTCAATACTTTTAAAAACACTTTGCAGGCAAGCAGTGGTATGCTGAAAGGTGGCTGGCAGTTTGATGTGAGGCTTTCACGCATCAGTTCCGACGGATATATACAAAGAGCTACATCAGATCTACGTTCCATGCAGTTCACAGCAGGCTGGAAGGCCTCAGAAAAAACATGGTTTCACTTTGTGGTACTGACGGGCACTGAAAAAACCGGGCAGGCATGGGATGGTGTGGTGCAGGATTCACTGAATACTAACAGAACATACAATGAACTTGGACTGAAGAGTGACGGCACATTTTATAAGAATCAAACGGATAACTACCAACAAGACTATTACCAGCTTTTTGCAGACCATAAATTCTCTCCTTATATCACCGGGCATATAGGCCTTTTCTTAACTAAAGGCAGTGGTTATTATGAAGAATATCATAACCAGGAACTACTGGGCAGTTATGGCATATTAAATACAACAGACACTATACCAACAGACCTGATAAGACAATTATGGCTCAATAATATTTATTATGGTTCTGTCTTTTCGCTGCTATACGAAAAAAATAAAACACAGCTCACATTGGGCGGAGCATGGACGCAGTTTGACAATTCCAGTTATGGCATTATTAAATGGACACAAAATGGTGGTGTGCCAAACGACTATGAATGGTATTTATACAACGACCATAAGAACGATATAAATGTTTATGCAAAATGGCAGCAGCGTTTAGGAAACAATTTTATTTTGTTTGCAGATGCCCAGGACCGTATCCTGAACTGGTATATGGGTGGATTTCAATACCAGCCGGGACTCAGGCTAAATAAAGACTATAATTTTTTCAATCCAAAGGCAGGGTTCACTTATTTGTTTAACAGCAAGCCAGGCATGCGCCAGAAAATATATGCATCTACTGCTGTAGCAAACAGGGAACCTGTACATGATGATTTCCAGGTGGACCCCCAGCAGCTGCCAAAGCCTGAAACGCTCTATGATCTCGAAGCAGGATACGAAATAAACAAAATGAAATGGAGCGCCTCTGCAAACATTTATTATATGAGTTACCATGATCAATTGGTACTAACAGGCCAATTAGATTCTGTAGGCAATGCCATACATAGCAATGTTGCCAACAGCTACAGGGCAGGTATAGAGCTGCAAGCAGCTGTTTCACCTGCGTATTGGATCAGGGTGCAGGGCAACGGTACTTTCTCTCAAAATAAAATATCTGATTTTACAGAATACCTGTACGACGAAAATTATAATGTCACTGCTATTCCTCATGGCACTACTGATATTTCTTATTCTCCAGACATCATTGCTGCAGGTACAATAACATTGAGCCCCTTCAGAAAATTGCCTCATAATCAAAAACTGGAGCTTAGCATATCAGATAAATATGTAAGCAAACAATATCTTGACAATACAAGTAATAATGACAGGGCTATTGCTGCATATAACTATTGCAATATACTTATCCACTATGCTGTGAAGACATGGCCATTCAAAGAGTTTGGCGCTACATTAATGCTGAATAACATTTTCAATCAGTACTACAGCAACAATGGCGCTACATATCCTTCTATCAGCCAGGGCAGTGTTCAAAACAGTAATTATTATTTTCCCCAGGCAGGCTTTAATATTATGGGTGGGGTATCCCTTAAATGGTAAATGTATTTGGGTAGAGGACAATCAGCTGCTTTTAATACGGCTGCTTTGTTTGTTCTTTTCTTCCTGTAGTAATGGCATAGCACTGTTCAGCGCAGTAGTTATCTCACTGAAAATACTTTTCACCTCATTCTTATCTCCCTGCCCTTTGGCTATTACTTCAATTTTTCCAAGGTTCTCAAACATATCTTTTACCCGTACCACACTTGCGCTCGATTTTAAAAAATGAGCTTGTTTGTAAGTCGCCTCCCAGTTGTCTGCTCCATCTATAAGATCTTTCAGTTTCTCCAGGCCATCTGGCATAGTATTCAAAAATATCTCTATCACATCACTAATATACTGTGGATCCTCATCCGATATATCGTATAAAAAGCTTAGGTCTACGATCTTCTTTTCCATGTCAATATTTGATTTTATATCGGATAGAATTGTTTTTTTATCGCTTGTCTTTGTTGCGTTCAATATCTGGCGGTATAGGTCTTTAGGATCAAAGGGTTTTGAAATAAAACCATTCATACCTGCTTCATAACATTTCTCTGCTTCTCCTTTCAGGGCATCGGCTGTCATTGCAAAAATAGGTATTTCATTCTTCATTACCTGCCTTATATACCTGGTTGCTTTATATCCGTCCACATCCGGCATTTGCAGGTCCATAAGAACAATATCGTAGGGGTTCGTCTTTAGTTCTTCTATAGCATCTTTGCCATTTTCCACTACTACTATTTTTGCACCTTGCCTGAGTAAGGTGCTTTTTACTACTTTTTGGTTAATAATATTATCTTCGGCTACCAGTATACGAATGTCTTTTAAAACATCCTGATTTTTATTCTCATATTCATTATTCCCTATTGTTTCAATTATCTGGGCTTTGCTACCTTGTTTATAAGGGATGGTGAATGAAAATAAAGAGCCAACACCTTGCCTGCTTTTTACTGATATTTTCCCTTCCTGCAATTCTACAAGCTGTTTTACTATGGTGAGCCCAAGGCCCGTGCCACCATATTTTCTTGAAGTCAATTCATTGTCCTGTGTAAAACTTTCAAAAATATATTCCAGCTTATTCTCTGCAATACCTATTCCCGAATCTTTTACATCTACATGCAAGCCTATATTAGCATTTTCTGCAGGTAAAGAGCTTACTTTTATATCAACTGAACCTACAGAGGTAAATTTAATAGCATTGCCTGCAAGGTTTATTATTATTTGCTGCAGGCGCAAAGGATCACCTATCAATACTTCCGGAACATTCTCATCAAAATCAAGATTCAGCGCTATAAGCTTGTCGTGTGCTTTTATGGTAAGGGGGTAAATGGCTTTTGATATCACATGCCTTATCTTAAATGCTGTACGTTCCAACTGGAATTTACCTGACCTTATTTTAGAAAAGTCCAGTATATCATTAATTATAGCTAAGAGGTTCAGGGCAGATTCCTGTATGTTTTCAGTATATTCTTTTTGCTCTCCGTTCAATGCTGTGCTTAGCAGCAGGTTACCCATGCCTATTATACCATTCATAGGCGTGCGTATCTCGTGGCTCATATTAGCCAGGAATGCTTCCTGCCCTGCCTTGGCATGCTCAGCTTCTTTTTTTGCCTCAAGCAATTTTATTTCGCCTTCTTTTCTCTCTGTAATGTCTGTGACAAGCCCGCATATATTTTTCACCTCATCATGATCATTGAATAAGGGGAATTTTGTTATCCAGAAATACTGCATTTTCCCATCCTTCTCCCTCTCAAATTCAAAAGACGTGATGGACCTTTCCCTGAGCACCTTATTATCCGCTTCCAGACTTTGACTGTATTCTTTTTCATCCGGCATTACTTCACGGTCAGTTACCCCAAGTATCATATCTGCATGCATGCCTGTCACCTCCTCCATCTTTTTATTTATCATCACATACCTAGTATCTGTATCTTTCAGATAAACTACAGAGGGGATATTATCTATTATATCCTGTATCAGTTTCTGCTGGTTTGCTCTTTCGGCTTCAAGTGCTTCAAGTTCCAGTTGTAGTTTCTTTTCTTCATCTATATCCCATACCACCACCTGCCATTCCTGCTCATTGTTGCCGTCGTGGCTGACAGAAAACACACGGCATGATACCCATTTTTTTGTTCCGGAATCTGTAATAGCCTGCAGCTCAATATTATTATTCAATGTGCCCAAACTTTTTATGGTGTGTATCACATTCAGCGCTTCCCGCCTATATTCCTGCGATACACATTTAATAATATGCCTGCCTATTAATAACACCGGGTTGATGCCAAGCAGGTCCTCAATATTTTTACTGGCAAAATGTATAATTCCCTTCTCATTTACCACCAGCATAGTAAGACCTGAGTCTTCAACCAGTATTTTATATTTTGCTTCATTAAGTCTTGCCCGTTCTTCAGCTATTGCACGCTTTTTTATACTCTCATTAATATTGTAAAAAGTGAATACCAGGAAAATACTTATCAGCACATAGCTTATCAGTGAAAAAACTACCCGTGTTTTACTGTAGTGCAAATTTGCCTCGTTCCGGGTATCTGAAAGGCCTTTCACCATATGTTCTGTAAGCGAAATATATCCATCAACATCTTTATCCAGCGCAAATACAGAATCAGAAAAGGCAGCCACTTTAGCAACATCATTATTCATGGCACTTGCCAGCAATTCTTTTTGCAAAGCCAGTTTTTTCTGCATTGTCGTTTTGAACCTGTAAAAACCAAGCGGATCTATATCACCTTGCTTTGGCAATGCATAATAGTTCAGGTCAGTAATATCTTTCTCTATGTTTGCAGCATCTGTATTGAACTCTGAAATATGCCTGGGGTTGTGCGTAACTATATAATTTGAAATAGCTGATTCTGCTTTTTCATCATCGGCATCAGTTGTTTTTACACAAACGACAAGGTCATTTGTGCGGATAACATCCTGCTCTGCTACCCGCGATTGTTTATATAAAAAATACGCCTGAAAAAGGTAAATAATAAAAAATACCCCAATAGCTATATTTATTAGTATAAAAGATCTTTTTAGCTGCAGCGCAACGCTATTGACCGGCTTTCTTGAAAAAAGGGAAAAGAAATTCATCATTAAACATTACGAAAGTATATAATTATGCTAAAAGAAATTTAAAAAACCGATTAAAAATTTGAATAAATATTTTCTACTAGTATTAATAGTCAATTCATTAAGCATAAAAAAAATATTTTTTTATTTTTTTTATAATGCATTAAGAATAAGTAAAAATTGTTTAAAAACATATACTCTCTTGATAAGGGGCTTTAACAACAAAATAATATTGTTTTTAATAGGGTATCTCAAATTTTTTGGATACATTTATGCTCTCTTTTGCTAATATCTATTTTTTATAAGATCAAAAGGAGTAATCATTTATCTCAGAAAAACCAGACGCTGTAAGGATGACTTTTAAGATACAAATACTTCCCAGGTGGATCATTTTTTTACTGGATCTGCTTTGCGTACAGGTTTGTATTTTCATATCTTTTATTCTTCGTTTTAATTTTAACCTTGAAGATGTAGCACATTACCACTTAAAAATGGTACTGGGTGTTTCTTTGGGCTTAAATATACTTTTATTTTATTCCTTAAAGATCTATGCAGGCATCATTCGCTACACCAATATTGAGGACACTTTCCGTATCCTGGTAGTAAATTCTATTGCCTCATTACTATATATAGCTGTCAATCTTATAACGAACCAGTATTTCCTGCTTTTCCCCATCACTATTGTCGTTATCAACTTCTTCATTGTCAATTTCGTGTTGATATCGTACAGGCTGCTTGTGCGGTATTCATTTAAATCGTTCAATGTCAATAACCAAAGCACTAAGCAAAAGATAAAGGCAATAGTATATGATACCAGTGAGCATGGCGTTCTTGCTAAAAAGGTGCTTAACGATCTGCCAAGTGGCGATGTGATGGTAGTAGCCTTTATAGACGATATGCCAGGCAAAAGCGGGAAACTGATGGAAGGGATACCCATTTTTGGCGCAGATGAAACAACCCTGAAAAAACTGCGGGATGAAGGAATTGAATTGCTTA
>Ga0207065_1161_pt1 | contig 13947 bp, 12 predicted proteins | sample Alteio_BWMinCont_27_FD_153492 | JGI IMG/M metagenome (GOLD analysis project Ga0207065, IMG submission 153492) | Enriched cells from forest soil in Barre Woods Harvard Forest LTER site, Petersham, Massachusetts, United States -... | ecosystem: Environmental > Terrestrial > Soil > Temperate forest >...
TCGAGCCGTGGACAAGTTGATGGAGGCGGCGCTCGACGCGATGAAGAAGCAAGGAGCCACGCTGGTGGACCCGGTGGAGATTGAGACTTCGGGCAAGTTCGGGGAGACGGAATTTCTGGGGTTCATGTATGAGCTGAAGGCGGACCTGAATGCCTACCTCGCATGGCTTGGGCCGAACGCGCCGGTCAAAACACTCAAGGAGATCATCGCGTTCAACGAAAAGAACGCCGCCAAAGAGATGCCGTTTTTCGGACAGGAGAATTTTCTGAAGGCCGAAGAGAAAGGGCCGCTGACGACCGCGGAGTATGTGGACGCCATTAAGAAGAATCATGAGTTGGCAGGCCAGGAGGGAATTGATGCGACCATGGACAAGCACAAGCTCGATGCCATCGTTGCGCCGACGGGCGGGCCAGCGTGGCTGACGGACATCGTGAACGGTGACTCGTTCGGAGGAGGCAGTTCGGAATTTGCCGCAGCCGCCGGGTATCCGAACGTGAATGTGACCGCGGGATTGGTATTCGGCTTGCCGGTCGGGATTTCGTTTTTCGGCCGGGCTTGGAGCGAGCCGGTTTTGATCAAGTTGGCGTATGCCTTTGAGCAGGCCACGAAACTCCGCAAGGCTCCGCGATTCTTGCCGCACGTCGAAGCGTGAGAGAACAAGTTGACGGACGACAGCGGAAAGTTGACAGTGGAAAATGGAAGGAACCGACAGTTCTGGGGGGGCCGCCAGGAGCGCAGAAGAAACTGGCGGCTGGCGCGACGCGACGCGTTCCGCCGCTCGCGATAATGTGTAGGCGTGGAAAATCAGTGGGAATCGCGTTGACAGGAACAGCAAGGTACTTTAAGATTGGCGTTTGTCTCTAACGGGAAAGGTGTGACTGAGCGCAATGAGGACGTATGTAGCCAAAGGAGAAGAAGCCGAGGCGCTGAAGGTCGGCGCAAGCTGGTTTGTGGTGGATGCCACAGACCAGGTTTTGGGGCGTCTGGCGACGAAAGTGGCGCGGATGCTGATCGGGAAGGATAAGCCGAGTTTTACGCCGTACTTGGATTCGGGGGATCACGTTGTGGTGATCAATGCGGACAAGGTTCGCATGACCGGGAACAAGGTCGAGCAGAAGATTTATTACTCGCATAGCGGATACCCGGGCGGATTGAAGGCTGTGCCGGCGAAGCGGGTGCGCGAAACGAAACCGGAATGGATGATTCGCGAGGCGGTTTTGGGAATGCTGCCTAAGAACAAGTTGCGGGCTCGGCGAGCGAAGAAATTGCGGGTTTACCGGGATGCCGCGGGTTTGGCGCGGCACGCTGGGCAGAGGCCACAGGCGGTTGGGGCTTAGAAGCAGTAGGGAGCACAGACCAAAATCTGTGCCGCTGCTGTGGGCGTAGTGAGCAGTAGAAGTGGCAAACAGCACAGACGAAAGTCTGTGCTACTGGTTTCCGCACGTTGCTGTTCCTTGAAAAGTGTGGCCGCGTAGTGGTCACCTCTAAGTGGTGCCTTAGGCAGGGAGCAAAACCGGCGTGGAGTTGAGTGGTTCCGGGTGTCCGGAATCAGGTTATTTTAGGAGGAACGTTGAGTTCTACTGGTACGCCCATTGCGGGCACACAAACTTGGTTTCTCGGGACTGGCCGGCGCAAGGAGTCCGTGGCTCGAGTATTTTTGCGCGCTGGTAGCGGCAAGTTCACTATCAATGGCCGCGAGGTGGAGAATTATTTTCCGAATCATGCTTGGAAGCATGACGCCATTGAGCCGCTGAAGTTTACGAGCCTGGCGGACCAGGTGGACGTCAAGGTGACCGCGCATGGCGGCGGCGTTGGCGGGCAGGCTGGGGCCGTGCGCATGGGATTGTCGCGGGCGATCTCGCGGTATAACCCGGAGCTGCGGCCGGCTTTGCGGAAGAATGGATTTTTGACGCGCGATTCCCGTATGAAGGAACGCAAGAAGTACGGGCAGAAGGGCGCGCGGAAACGCTTCCAGTTTACGAAGCGGTAGTTTCTGCGGCCCTGGCTTCGCCAGAGTTGCAGCGAGCTCCAGCGGGTTTAGCGACGTGAACCCGCTGAGATCACGGCCGGCAAGGAGCCGGCAATAGGCTGTTCTGTGGCGGCGCAAGCTGCCACCGCAAACAGCTATTCCACTAGGAGGAAACTTGGCAGTAGAGATTACGATGAAAGAATTGCTGGAGGCTGGAGTTCACTTCGGTCACCAGACGCGGCGTTGGAATCCGAAGATGAAGGAATATATTTTCGGGGAGCGCAACGGGATTCACATTATTGATCTGCAGAAGACCCTCAAGATGTTCCGCGAGGCTAGCCGGTTTGTAAGCGATCTTTCCGCGCAGGGAAAATCGGTCTTGTTTGTGGGCACCAAGCGCCAGGCGCAGGAAGCTGTGGCCGAGGAGTCCAGGCGCTGCGGGGCGTTCTTTGTCAACCACCGCTGGTTGGGCGGGACGCTGACGAATTGGGCGACGCTCCAGAAATCGATCAAGCGGCTGAAGCTCTTGAAGGCGATGACCGAAGATGGCCGGATCAACGAACTTTCCAAGAAAGAAAAAGCGCGGCTGGGCCGCGAAATGAAGCACCTGAACCAGAACCTGGAAGGCATTGAGAACATGCTGCAGCTTCCGGACGCTATGTTTGTGATCGATTCGAATGCGGAAGAGATCGCCGTGAAAGAAGCGCGGCGGATGGGCGTGCCGGTGGTTTCTGTCGTGGATACGAATTGCGATCCTGACGTGGTGGATTGGATTATTCCGGGTAACGACGATGCTTTGCGCGCGATTCGGCTTTTCACTACGAAGATTGCTGATTCTGTGCTGGAAGGGCATACCGCTTACCAGCAATCGCAGGTGGCCGAGCAGAAATCGGCGGAAGATCAGGCTTTGGTGGATGGCGTGGAGTATGTGGATACCAGCGCGTACGAGCAGTATGAGAAGCAGGAAGGCGACTTCGTTGAGGGAGTGGATGTGACCACTCCTGCCGATGCTTCGCTTGAGGCGGCTGCGGGAGCGGAAGCTACCGTCCCACCGGACGACGAGACACGATAAGCGAGCGGTTTTAATCAACCGAGATTCACGAGGCTCGCTCCTTGCGGCTCGGAGCGGGCCTTTTTTCTAAGCATTCGCCGAAACATTGACATTCTGGAGTCCACAGAGAGAAAAAGGATGAGCACACAACAGCCAGCTATGCAGATTCCGGCGCACCTTGTGAAGGAGTTGCGCGAGCGGACCGGGGCGGGGTTCAGCGATTGCCGCGCGGCGCTTGTCGAAGCAAACGGCGTCATTGAGAAGGCCATCGAGATTTTGCGGAAGAAGGGACAGGCGGCCGCGGCTAAGAAATCGCAGCGCGAGGCGAGCGAAGGGCTCGTGGGAAGTTATATTCATGCGGGCGGGAAGATTGGTGTGCTCGTGGAGATTAATTGCGAGTCGGACTTTGTGGCCCGCACGGAAGCTTTCCAGCAACTTTGCCACGACATTGCCATGCACATCGCAGCACTCGATCCGCGGTATGTTCGGCGCGAGGAAGTGACGCCGGAGATGCTCGCGGCCGAGCGCGAAATTTATCGCGCGCAAGCGCTGGCTACCGGAAAGCCGGAAAACGTGGTCGAGAAAATTACCACGGGGAAGATGGAAAAATTTTACGAGGAGAACTGCCTGAACGAGCAGCACTACATCAAGGACGAGAGCGTCACGATCGGCGAGATGATTACCCAGGCGATCGCGAAGCTTGGCGAGAACATTTCGATCCGGCGATTCGTGCGCTTCAAGGTGGGCGAGATTGGCGGGCCCGGCGGGGCGGGACCTGAAACGTCGCCGGTTCCTGAACCCGTAAGTGCCTGACGCAGGTCTTTGAGTCTTCGTTCCAGAGCGCCCCGGCGAAAGCGGGACGCTCTTTTTGTTTTTAGGGCTTCGGCGTTGTGCGCGGGCGGGAATAGTTTGCTACAATTCCGAAGATTTTGTAGGCCGCTCACCGGAGGGCCATGGCTGCCGGACCGAAGAAGGCTGCAAAGAAATCCGTCAAGAGAACGCCGCGCCACGCGCAGCTGGCTTACCGGCGCATCCTGCTGAAACTTTCAGGAGAATCGCTACAGGGGCCGCAGGGATTTGGCATTCACGGCGAAACGATTCAGGCCATTGCGCGCGAGTTGAAAGAGGTGCACGCACTGGGCATCGAGATCGCCATTATGGTCGGCGGCGGAAATATTTTCCGCGGGGCGCGGCAAAAGGGATTCGAGATTGACCGCGCGACCGGGGACTACATGGGCATGCTGGCGACGGTGATAAATGCGCTGGCCTTGCAGGATGCGCTCGAGAAAGAGGGCGTGTTCACCCGGGTTTTGAGCGCCATCGAGATGAATCAGGTGTCCGAGCCTTTCATCCGGCGGCGCGCGATGCGGCACCTCGAGAAGCAGCGCGTCGTGATTTTCGCCGCGGGGACAGGCAATCCGTATTTTTCAACCGACACGGCGGCGGCGCTGCGCGCCATGGAGATCAAAGCCGACGTCATACTGAAGGCCACTCGAGTGGACGGAATTTTCGACGCCGATCCGGAGAAAGTTTCCGGGGCGAAGTTTTTTGCGGCGATTACTTATCGCGACGTGTTGAATCAAAATCTGAAGGTGATGGACGCGACGGCGATTTCGCTGTGCATGGACAACGGGATGCCCATCGTGGTCTTCAACATGAACCAGCACGGAAACATCAAGCGCGTGGTGATGGGTGAGCGCGTAGGCTCCAAGGTGACGCCGGCTTGAATTCCGACGGAAGCCACCAAATCCATTTTTTCGATGACCAATGAAACTGGAAACTCGAAGCGGAAGGATCTTAAACGAATTACCTGGTTTTTTTGAGCCGAGGACGCTATGACGACTTTTGAGAACACGCCGCAGGCACTGGCGGCCGCAAGAACGAGGATGGAAAAAGCAGTGGATGATTTTCGCAAGGAGCTGGCGACGATTCGCACCGGCCGTGCGAACGCCACGCTGCTGGACAACGTTCGCGTGGATTATCACGGCACGCCGATGCCGGTGAATCAGCTGGGCAGCATGACCGTGCCGGACCCCACAATGATCGTGATCGCGCCGTGGGATCCGAGCGCGGTGGCTTTGATCGACAAGGCGATTCGTACGGCCGATTTGGGGCTGAATCCTACGAATGACGGCAAAGTCGTGCGCGTGCCGATTCCTTCGCTGACCGAAGAGCGACGCAAGGACTTGGTGAAGCAACTGCATAAGGTGCTCGAAAATCACAGAACGGCGGTGCGGAATATTCGGCGGGACCTGAAGGAAGCCATCGAGAAGCTGGAGAAAGAAAAGAAGATCAGCGAAGACGAGAAAAAGCGGGCGCTGGACGAACTGGAAAAACTCTCCCACTCGGAAACCAAGAAGATAGAGGATCTGAGTGCCGCGAAAGAGAAAGAAGTGATGCAGATCAAGTGAATGAAGTCGAGAACTACGGGAAGCAGATTTGGACAGAGGTCACGGAGTAGTGAGAACCACGCTCTAGAAGGATTCACAGTAGTCTTTCTGTCCTTACGGCAAAACTAAGAAAAACTTAAGGCTTTTTGGGGGCCGGAGGAGTTGTGTCAGCGCGTTCGAGGGTGAAGACTTGCGATTCGTCGTTTTGGACAGCGCGGAGGAAGGCGTTGTAATCGGCGGCGCGGTCGGCGGGGATTTTCTTCAGAATAAAATTTAGATGGCGGGAAGCGGTGAGCGTGGCGTCTTTCGCGGAGTATTGCGAAACGTAGGTGGCGAAGTCGCGCTGGACGGACGTGCCTGTGGGGATGTGGGCGGTGGTGCCGGCGGGAAGATGAACCGTCGCGCTTACTTCGACATCGAGCGGCGTGCCCAGGTCGATGGGGCTGGCGGCCGCGCCGGGCGCTGTTTTCGTTGGCGCGTCGGGAAGTCCAAGCAGGGGCAAAATCGCCGGGATGCGAAGTGGCTTTTTTGACCAGTCCACAAATTTTGGTTGCGTGATCTCGTACGCGACAGTGAAGGGATCGTGTGTTGCATAGGGATCGGATGCTGTCACGTTCGCGATTTGGCCGCGGAAACCGTCGGAAAGCGCCAGGAGCTCGGCGACATTCTTCCAGTTTTCTTTTGGCGTTTTGTGAAACGCAACGCGAAGAAGCAGTTCATTGTCGCCACGAGTTGTGTAATTAAGTTTCGCTTTGAGCGTCCCTTCGGGAGCGAGGCTCGCGTTCACTTGAACCTTCTGGAAAGCCGCGAAGGGTAGCTCGTCCGGAATGGCGGCCCAGAAAGGGTACAGACAGTCCGCCGTGGGACCACAGTTTGGAACTTTGCGAAGCCAAAGAGCCTGTTTGCCCCGAAGCCCAAGAGGGAGGAGCCCGAACGGGGCCACCTCAAGGCTCGCGTCACACCAAACCCTGGTGCCCCACATGGTGAGGATACGCGTAAAAAGAGCAGGGGTTGGCAGTCGCTTTTGCAAATCTTCGGAACTTCCGGCCAGTCCCGCTTCCAGTTGAAGATCGACCGACGAAGCCAGGCTGGCGAGGAGGACGAATTTGTCCTCGGGCGTTGCGTAGCCGGAGGTAAGAATATCCGCAGGCGGGCGTGTTCGAAAACCAGTGGCGCCCAGAGGCAAGTCGATGGTGGCCACTTTTTCTGAAACGAAACGGTAGAGGGCCTCGAGTTTATCCTGGGGCTTCAGAAGAGTTGCCGTGAGGGCTAGCGCTTTGTCGGAGACGGTTTGTGGCGCTTCGGCCGGATGAATAAGTTGGGCGAAGCGCTCTAAAAAGACTCCCCAGACGAGGAATGAGCTCAGGGTGACGTCTGGACGCTGATTTGTATCGCTACTCTTGTCCGCGCTTCTTTCGGCGGAGGACACAGGGAGCGAGACATGCCACCGGAAAACACAGCGGTCGGAAACGGTTTGCTGCGGCTCATCGGCAGGAATGGTGACGTCCATCGCGATGCGGCGAAGGTCCGGCGAGTCTTTGAGGCGCGAACAGGGTAGATCGAGATCGAAGACTTGCTTGATGACGACACCGGAGCGGTCAAAGGTGTGCTCGAGCCAAATGTCGGGGGCCAGAGGATGATGCGATACCGTAGTGATGACGCGATATTCGAGCGCGTCGTCGGGCTCGAGGCCGAGGATGCGCACGGATTTGACGCGGACATCTTGATAGGCGGGGGCGCTGACAACGGCGGGATCGGGATTGTCGGTGATGGCGCCGGGGAGGACGTCCACTACTCCGCCGCTTGGGTGCGTGATGCGCACGAGCGGAATCTCAATTTGTTCGAAGGTGCGATTGAAGTCGAAATTGAGGCGGGCGAATTGGCGGGCGCCCAGTTCGTCGTTGATTTTGACGCGGGCGTGGACTTCTTTGCGGCTTGAACCGTCGGTTTCAAAGCGCATGCGGGTTTCGAGGAGTTCGACCTCGGCGGGAATTTTGGGTGGGGACTTGGCTGCAGATTTTTCTTGGTCTTTTTCCTGAATTTTCTCCGGAAGTTTTTCAGCGGGCTTTTGCTGCGTGGTTTGCGCCAGCCTGGTAGCGGGCGCGCTCAGAAAGCATAAAGACGCGGCGATGGGGAGCGCGGAGGAAAAAAAGCGAGTAGCGTTCAAGAGGGCCTCCGAGGCAGTGTAGGGCGAGAGAGAAGTCGCGTAAAGCAGCGCCTGAATCCTCGTTGCTGGCTATACACGAGCGCGTCTGGCCATCGGCCAAAGGCATCAGGTTTGGCGAAGCAGTTTTGGGGCTGGCGCGTCAATTTGGCATGGTAGAGTCTTGTGCGCGGAATCTCGGAAGGCGCAGGGAGAAACGGGGAATGCGAAAGATTTTCGGAGGAATTGCAGCGGTAACGCTGGTGGCCGCGCTGGCTGTGCCGGCCGAGGATAAGTCCGCCCCAAAGGGACCCAATGAAGATGGAACCAAGCCCGCTCTTGTGAGAATTGCGGGGGAGGGGATGCTGGATTCTCATGCGTTTCAATACCTGACCGAGTTGAGTGATGACGTGGGCGCGCGTTTGACGGGGTCGCCCCAGGCGCACAGAGCTGTGGAATGGGGCGTGGCGAAGATGCGCGCCATGGGGCTGGAGAATGTCCACGCGGAACAGTGGCAATTGTGGCGTGGGTGGACGCGAGGCGCGGCGCAGGCGGAATTGTTGACGCCGATTCGCCGGCCGCTGCATGTGGACGCGATGGGTTGGACAGGCTCGACTGCTGCTGGCGGCGCCGACGGCGAAGTCGTCACTGTGAACATGTTCGACCTCGACGGCGAAATGAAAAACATGACGCGATTTTCGGGCAAGGTCGCACTGGTGGTGACGCGCGGCGAGCCGAACAAAAGTTCTATTCAAATGTTCGCGCAATTTGGCGATTTTCTGAGGGCTGCGGGCAAAGTGGGCGCGATTGCGGTGATCGGCGGGCAAGGCGGTGGGACTGCCGCGGGAATGAACCTGACGCACACAGGAATTCTGGGCTTCGATGCTGACTTCGCCGTGCCGGTCGTTTCGATGACGGCGGAAGACCAGGGGCAGTTGGAGCGATACATTGCGCGCGGGCTGGGGCCGCGAGTGCATTTCAATGTGCAAAATACTTTTTCCAGCGGGCCGGTGGAGAGCGCGAACGTGGTGGGCGAAATTCGCGGGCGTGAAAATCCGGAGCAGGTGCTTGTGGTGGGTGGGCATTTGGATTCGTGGGATCTTTCCGAAGGAGCGACTGACAATGGGATGGGCTCGAGCTGCGCGCTGGGAGCGGCCGACGCCATTATGCGCAGTGGGATGAGACCTCGACGCACCATTCGATTCGTTTTGTTCACTGGAGAAGAACAGGGGCTGGATGGATCGTTCGCGTATGTGAAGCAGCATCAGGCTGAGATGGCCAATCATCTGGGCAGCTTGATTTTGGACAACGGCCAAGGTCCGGTCAGATCCTTTCAACTAGGGGGCCGCGACGACTTGGTAGAGGCCTTCAAACCGTTTGCTTCAGCGCTCGCGGAAATTCGCGAGGTCAAAGTAGACGACAAGGTGGAAGATGGCACGGACACGCTTCCTTTTTCGATGGCGGGTTTGCCGGGGATCAACATGGATCAGGATTCGCCGGAATATAAATTTACGCACCATTCGGCGGCGGACGCACTGGAGGCCGTAAAACCAGATGTTTTGGCGCAAGACGCCACCTTGATGGCCCTTACGGCGTACTGGATTGCGGACCGCCCGGAGCGGTTTGCTTCGCCGTGGTCTGCCGAAAAGACGGTCAAAATGTTGGTTGGGCAGCATGAGGATGCCATGCTGAAGGCCTTTGGCTTGTGGCCCAAGGCCTACGCGGACATCGAAAAAAAAGACGCGCCTCCGAACTAAGTTAATTATTATCAATTACTTAAAGGAGCCATGGGAAGTTGGCGCGCGAAAACTGCGCATTTTGGGATGGCCGACTGACGGGGTTCGGTTTGCGGCCGTCCGTTTGGTTCTGGTCGAATTGGGAGGGCCGCAAGTGCCCGATTTCCACTGGGGGCTTGTGGGCTCGTGAAAGAAATTTGACAGAGCACGTACTTTTCCTTATAATTTACGTTTTGTCGGGGGTGTTTCTACTCTGACGAGGGCGACCGCTATGCGGTCGAGTGGGTTGGAAGGGAAATATCTTCGGTCCCGGAACATTGTAAGACGGAATGGGACAGAAGAGCGGCCGGAATGGGGCGCCAGCCCCGCAAAGCCGAGTAAGCCTCTCCGAAATGAAGCCAGAAGTGTAGTTCTGCCTTCTGGAGTGCGTACGGAGTATCTTGCTGGTTGTATCTCCGGATTCGCAGTAGACCTTTCAGCACAGATGTGTGCTCTCGCGCATTTTTGTTTGCGCGCCTTGCGAGAGCCACGGGGAATTTTGCGCGCACATGGTGACTGTGGTGTGGTCACACATAGAAGAGGACGACTGTGCCGACGTTTTCGCAACTAGTACGTATGGGACGTGAGAAGGTTTTGGTTAAGACCAAGTCGCCGGCGCTAGCCGGGTGCCCGGAGAAACGTGGTGTGTGCATTCGCGTGTACACGCAGACGCCGAAGAAACCGAACTCGGCTTTGCGCAAAGTGGCGCGCGTGCGTTTGACGAATTCCGTGGAAGTCACCACCTACATTCCCGGCATCGGGCACAACTTGCAGGAGCACTCGATCGTTTTGGTGCGCGGCGGGCGCGTAAAGGATTTGCCGGGAGTGCGGTATCACATCGTGCGCGGAACGCTGGACGCTGCTGGCGTCGAGAATCGCAAGCAGGGACGTTCCAAGTACGGCGCGAAGCGGCCAAAGGCTGCGCAAGCGAAGTAAAACGTCTTCATAGAAATTGCCAGTGAAGTGAAAAGATTCTGTAAGGAGCGATAAAGAGCAATGCCACGCAAAGGACTTGTTTTCCGGCGGATACAAGCGACCGACCCGGTCTATGCCAGCGACATCGTGGAGAAGTTCATCTGCTCGATGATGTGGGAAGGCAAGAAGTCGACGGCGCAGCGCGTGTTTTACGGCGCCATGGATCAGGTGGCCAAGAAGACCAACGACGATGCTTTGAAGATTTTCAAGAAAGCCATCGAGAACGTGAAGCCCACGCTGGAAGTCAAGACGCGACGAGTTGGCGGCGCGAACTATCAGGTTCCGGTGGAAGTAAATCCCTTCCGGCGGCAGTCGTTGGCCATTCGATGGCTTTTGCAGTATTCGCGCGAGCGCGCAGGCAAGACCATGATCGATAGGCTCGCGGATGAGTTGATCGACGCGGCCAATGCTCGCGGCGGCGCCATCAAGAAGAAGGAAGACGTTCACCGCATGGCGGAAGCTAACAAGGCCTTCGCGCACTATCGCTGGTAGGTCGCTGGTAGGTCGCTGGCAAGGATGCTGGTAAGGACTGACGAAAAGAAATTGTAATGGCTACAGAAACCAAAGGGGCGGCGCAGCAGATCATGGGACGGGCTTTCAAACTCGAAGACACGCGCAATATCGGTATTATGGCGCACATTGACGCGGGCAAAACCACGTCGACGGAGCGAATCCTGTTCTATACCGGTGTGACGTACAAGATCGGCTCCGTGGATGAAGGCACCGCTACCATGGATTGGATGGAGCAGGAGCGGGAGCGCGGGATCACCATTACCAGCGCTGCGACCACGGCTTCGTGGGACCGCTTCGGGAAGAAATACCGCGTCAACATTATCGATACGCCCGGTCACGTGGATTTTACGGTGGAAGTGGAACGCTCGCTGCGCGTTCTGGACGGAGCGGTTTGCGTGTTTGATTCCGTGGCTGGCGTGCAGCCGCAGTCGGAAACGGTTTGGCGTCAAGCGGACAAGTACCGCGTACCGCGCATCTGTTTCGTCAACAAGATGGACCGAACCGGCGCGGATTTTGACCACGTCATCCGCACGATTCGCCAGCGCCTTGGGGCCCACCCCGTTCCTCTCCAGTTTCCTCTCGGCCGCGAAGAGTATTTCATCGGCATCATCGATTTCATCGAAGAGAAGGTGATTGTCTGGCTCGAGGAAACGCTCGGCGCGAAATTTGAGATTTTTGATGTTGCGAAACTTTGGGACAAGGCCTTCGTCGATTCGCGGCCCGATGTAGCCGCCGCGCTGAAGGCCTCGGCGATTGATAAGGCTTTCTACGACGAGCACCGCGGCAAAATGGTCGACTACATCGCCGAGCACGACGATGAAGTGATCGACAAATATTTGACCGAAGGAACGCTTTCCGTCGAAGAGATGCGCAAGTCGGTCCGCAAATCCACGCTGCTCTTGAAGATCGTTCCGGTGCTGGCGGGCTCGGCCTTCAAAAACAAGGGTATTCAGCCGCTGCTCGATGCGGTCGTCGATTACTTGCCGTCCCCGGTAGATGTGCCGCCGCTCGAGGGCGTGAATCCTGAGAACGATGAAGTGGTGTTGCGCCGCGCGGCGGATGACGCGCCGTTTTCTGCGCTGGCTTTCAAGATTATGTCCGACCCGTTCGTCGGACACGTCACCTACATTCGCGTTTATTCCGGAGTGCTGCAATCCGGTAGCTATGTTTACAACCCCGGGAAGCGCACGCGGGAGCGCATCAGCCGTCTACTGCAAATGCATGCCAACAAGCGCGAAGAGATTGATGCGGTGTATGCCGGAGACATCTGTGCATGCGTGGGCTTGAAGAGCGTTATCACTGGCGACACTCTTTGCGATGAACACAAACAGGTGATTCTCGAATCGATCGATTTTCCCGCCCCGGTTATCTCCGTGGCCATCGAGCCGAAAACGAAAGCGGATCAGGACAAGCTGGGTGTGGCCATGCAACGGCTCGCGCAGGAAGACCCCACGTTCCGCGTCTCGACGGAGCCCGATACCGGCCAGACGCTGATCTCCGGCATGGGCGAGCTGCATCTGGAGATTATCGTCGACCGCATGCTGCGCGAATATAACGTGCAGGCCAATGTGGGCCGTCCTCAAGTGGCCTACCGCGAGACGATTCGCAGGAAAGCCGAAGCCGAAGGCAGATACATCAAGCAGACGGGCGGCCGCGGACAGTACGGCCATTGCGAGATCGTTCTGCATCCGATGCCCAGCGCCGCGCATGAGAATATGCATGAGATGTCCACCGACGAACTGGACGCCATAGCGAAACAGTTCGCGGGTGGTTCCGGCGGCAAGTGGAAATTCGACAAAGAACACCGCTTCCTGTTCATTGACAAGGTGGCATTTTGGCGGGGTTTACCATGGTGGATGTCGCCGTGGTCTTGGTCGACGGCAGCTACCACGATGTGGACAGTTCGGAAATGGCTTTCAAAATCGCGGGTTCCATGGCATTCAAGGAAGCTTGTGCGCGAGCCAAGCCCGTGTTGCTCGAGCCCATCATGAAGGTGGAAGTCGTCGTTCCGGAAGAATATATGCCGCCGGTGTTTGGCGATTTGAACGCCCGGCGCTCGGCGATTCAGGGCACGGAAAACCGCGCGGGCAGCAACGTGATTCGCGTGGAGGTTCCGCTGGCGCAAATGTTCGGCTACGCCACGGATTTGCGCAGCCGCACGCAGGGCCGCGCGACATTTACGATGCATTTTTCGCATTACGCGGAACTTCCCGCGGCGCTTGCCGAGGAAGTGATCAAGAAACAGAAGGGCGAGAAGTAAGACGGGGTTTTGATTTAGTCGGTTTCTGAATTCGACTGAGGAGCAGAAGGCGATGGCCAAGGAGAAATTCGAGCGCAGCAAGCCGCATTGCAACATCGGGACGATTGGTCACATTGACCATGGCAAGACGACCCTGACAGCGGCGATTACCAAGGTGCTTTCCAAGCACAACCCGAAGGTGCAGTTCCGGGCTTTTGATTCGATTGATAACGCTCCGGAAGAGCGCGAGCGCGGTATTACCATTGCCGTTTCGCACGTGGAGTATGAGACGCCGAACCGGCACTACGCGCACATGGATTGTCCGGGGCATGCGGACTACATCAAGAACATGATCACCGGCGCGGCGCAGATGGATGGCGCGATTCTGGTGGTGGCGGCGACGGACGGACCGATGCCGCAGACGCGCGAGCACATTCTTCTGGCTCGCCAGGTAGGGGTTCCGGCCATTGTGGTGTTTTTGAACAAGTGCGACATGGTGGAAGACGAATTGGTAGAGCTGGAAGTGCGCGAGTTGCTGAAGAGCTACCAGTATCCGGGCGACACCATTGCGGTGGTCAAGGGATCGGCGCTGCAGGCGCTGAATGGCGATGCCAAGTGGGAGAAGTCGATAGAAGAGCTGATGGAAGCGGTGGACAAGAACGTGCCGCAGCCGGTGCGGGAGATCGACAAGCCCTTCGCCATGCCCATAGAAGATATTTTTTCGATTTCGGGACGCGGCACGGTGGTTACGGGAAGAGTGGAACGCGGGAAAGTAAAGGTTGGCGAAGAGATCGAGATCGTGGGATTCCGCGCGACCCAGAAGAAGGTGGTGACGGGCGTGGAAATGTTCCGGAAGCTGCTGGATGAAGGGCTGGCTGGGGACAACGTGGGC
>Ga0207065_1162_pt1 | contig 13737 bp, 13 predicted proteins | sample Alteio_BWMinCont_27_FD_153492 | JGI IMG/M metagenome (GOLD analysis project Ga0207065, IMG submission 153492) | Enriched cells from forest soil in Barre Woods Harvard Forest LTER site, Petersham, Massachusetts, United States -... | ecosystem: Environmental > Terrestrial > Soil > Temperate forest >...
ATCTACGTGATCTCCCATCATGTTCATCATGTCAAATCTGACGAACCGGGTGATCCATATAATCCAATGGGCGGTTTTATGTATTGCATGCTTTCAGATGTAAACCATCAAAGTATTTCAAAAGATCTTAGCCGCGAAAAATATCAGCGTGTACGGAATTTCCTGAGTCATACCGGTGTTGGTCTCAATTCTTTTGAACAATATCAAACATGGGGTTCGGTATCCAAACCCCTTTATGTAATCAGCCTTTGGATTTTAAATTGGACCTTCTGGTTCGGCGCACTTTGGCTGTTGGGAGGAAAGGGACTCGCTCTGGCATGTTTCAGTGGCGCTTTTTTCTGGTTTGTGCTTGTAAGAGCATTTAACTACACCGGGCATGGGAAAGGGAAAGATAAGCATGTGGACGGAATTGATTTCGACCGTTCTAACCTTTCAATTAATCAGACAAGACCGGGTATGCTTTCCGGTGAATGGCATAATAATCATCATCTTTTTCCAGGCAGCGCACGTGCAGGATTTCTTCCTTATCAGCTAGACCTGGCCTGGGTTTATATATACAGCCTTTTCAGATTGGGAATGGTCTCCAGTTATAAAGATTCCAAAAAGGAATTTTTAAGCAAGTATTATGCGGGTACCCCAATGCATGACAAGCGTACTTCCATATAATTCTAACAACTTAGAATATCTGTCTGACACGATTAAAGCATCAGAAATTTAATGTAGTCTTGTACATTAAATTTTATGCTTAAAAGATTCCTCCTTTTTTTCGCAATTTTTATAAGTTGTAACAATACGATCAGGTCACAACAGGATTTCCCTAAACCTGTTTATCCATTACAGGTAATTTTCGATACGGATTTCGGCCCGGATTATGATGATGTAGGTGCTATAACGCTTTTGCATTGTTTTGCAGACAGTGGCATGGTGAAGATTCTTGCTACCATTGGCAGCTCCAAATATAAAAATGCAGCGGCGGCCATAAATGTATTCAATACCTATTTTAACAGGCCTGAGATTCCGGTTGCACTAGTAAGAGGGGACGCTGTAGAATTGGGTGATAAGCAGCATTGGACAGATACAATCATCAGTCGTTACCCGCATAAAATTCAGAACAACCAGGATGTTCCGGACGCCCTGGTTCTTTACAGGAAAATCCTTTCCTCACAACCGGATCATTCAGTCACTATTATAACTGTCGGGTTTCTTACCAACCTGGCTAATTTGCTAAAATCCTCCGGTGATTCCTATTCACCTTTAAATGGATATGAACTGGTCAATAAAAAAGTTCGAAACCTTGTAAGTATGGCGGGTCGTTTTCCATCAGGAAGAGAATTTAATCTTGCGGAAGATGTGAATGCATCGAAAAAAGTTTTAGCTGAATGGCCGACAACTATTCTTTTCAGCGGTTTCGAAATCGGACAGAAAATTAAAACAGGCCTCCCTTTAATACATGATGAGCAGATTCAGAAAAGCCCGGTAAAAGATGTATTTGCCATTTGTATTCCTTTGGCAAAAGAAGATAGCGCCGGAAGAATGAGTTGGGATGAAACAGCTGTTTTGGTAGCTGTAAAAGGATGGCAGAATTATTATAACCTGGAAAAAGGGAATTGCAAAATCAATCCCGACGGATTCAATGAATGGGGAAAATCCGGAGAAACAAGGGCCCGTCTTATTGAAAAGCAATCCCCCCAGGAAGTAAGCGAAATCATCAATCAACTCATCATGCATCAACCTTTGAACCATAAAAATTAACGGCTGACAGATTTTTTTGATACTACTTATTTCTTCGGTGCTTTTGGAACTTTATATCCTTTATCACGTGCTTCGGATAATCCAATTGCTATCGCCTGTTTCCGGTTTGTCACTTTTTTTCCACTGCGTCCACTTTTTAATTTACCCTCTTTCATTTCATCCATCACTTTCTTTACCTTATTCTGACTTTCTTTTGAATATCTGGCCATAATTGTTTTTTTAGTTATTAAAACTATATCAAATTATTTGCCATCCATTCTTTGTATTGAATGATGAATCTCAATTGTAAGAAGGGCTAATCCCTCCACATTTTCACCAGATTATCATATTTAAAGACCATTTATCTATTTATATTGGACTTTGCTTCAGAATTAAATCAGATTTCACCCTGATTTTTGTAAGTCCCAAGAAAGGCCCGGCCATGCGTAACCGCATTTTAATTATTGGTATTTTATTTTTGACAGGTAAAAATTCCTTAGCCCAAAAAAACACGCTTGATTTTTATCTTCAGGAAGCCATTCATAACAGTCCGCTGTTAAAGGATTATCAAACGCAGATGGAATCAAATGCCATCGACAGTGAACGGATCCGTGCCCAATACAAACCACAGGTTACTGGTTCGAGTAGTAATACATATGCGCCGGTAATTCACGGTTTTGGATATGACGCAGTGATAACGAACGGAGGCCAGCTAAGCGGGATTGTGAATGTCAGCCAAACCCTGGTGAGCCGCGGGAACCTGTCGGCCCAGTATAAGAATATTCAATTGCAAAATCAGGGAATTGCCAATACAGCCAGGATTTCTATACAGGATCTTAAAAGAACCATCACCAATCAGTATCTGACCGCATTCGGAACCCTGCAGCAACTCAATCTGGCAAAGGAGATTCATGAACTGCTTCAAAAGGAAGTATCGATCCTGAAAATACTTACAGAAAAAAATGTTTATCGACAAACTGATTATCTGACTCTGCTTGTAACTGTACAACAACAAGATCTTTCTTTGCGCCAGCTCGATATACAATTTCACAATGATTATGCTACCCTGAATTATCTGTCAGGGATTGTTGATACTTCAGCAGTAGATTTGGATGAACCGGATTTTTCAATAAATCCTTTGCCTGATCCGGATCATTCCGTCTTTTTTCAAAAATACACGATCGACAGTCTGATCCTGGTCCATAACCGAACGCTTATTGACTATAGTTATAAACCAAAAATTAATCTTTATGCAAACGGCGGATATTTATCCTCCCTGACTTACCAGGGCTACAAAAATTTTGGTACCAGCGTAGGACTGGATATTACAGTTCCAATTTATGATGGGAAACAGAAAAAAATGCAATATAGAAAGCTGGATATTTCGGAAAGAGCAAGAACCAGTTATAAAAATTTTTACACCAATCAATATTACCAGCAGATTAATCAATTAGGGCAACAATTGCAGCAAACGGAATCTTTAATCGGAGATATTAATAACCAGATTAAGTATTCAGACGGACTTATTGAGGTAAATACAAAGTTATTAGAAACGGGAGATGCGAAAATTGCGGACCTGATCATTGCGCTGAATAATTATCTCAATGCAAAAAACCTGTTGACTCAAAATAAAGTCAGTCGCATGCAAATTATTAATCAAATAAACTATTGGAACCGATAAACAACCATACATGCGTAAGGTCAATTTCCATTTATATTCAGTAATTGTAACATTGCTTTTTGCCTCTTGTGCAAATAAAACTACTGAAACTGAAGAAACTGCAGAACCTGTGCAAACTCCGGTAACTGTAACCGGAGTAGCCAGGGAACCAATGGAAGAATTTATTGAACTCAATGCCACATCAACCTATCTGCTTAAAAATTATTTAAAAGCTAACGCCAACGGCTATTTGCAATCTGCCCATGTAATGCCGGGGCAATTCGTAAAGGCCGGACAAATGCTTTTTACTATTAAAACCAAGGAGGCTGAAAGTATTGGCAATGCGGTAAACTTACTGGATACCTCTTTTAAATTCTCCGGAACTAATTCCATTAAAGCGGGCACAGGCGGGTTTATCAGTCAGTTAAATCATCAGTCAGGTGATTATGTCCAGGATGGCGAGCAGCTGGCCATAATTAGCGACGAAAACAGTTTTGTATTTATAATGGAATTGCCCTATGAATTAAGGCCATTTGTAAAAGTGGGCAACAAGCTGGAGTTAAAATTGCCTGATGGGGAGAAACTACCAGGACAGATAGCTTCCTTCATGCCTACGGTTGAATCCGTTTCACAAACGCAAAATATTGTAATCAGGGTGAATCCGGCTCATACAATACCTGAAAACCTGGTGGCAAAAGTTAAGATCTCCAAAATTATCCGCGATAACACCTTATCGCTGCCCAGGGCAGCGGTTTTATCAGATGAAACCCAGACGCAATTCTGGGTTATGAAAATGATGGATAGCATTACTGCTGTGAAGGTTCCGGTAAAAAAGGGAATAGAAACAAAAGACCGGATCGAAATTCTTTCACCTGTTTTTTCTGATAAGGATAAAATTCTGTTAACCGGTAATTATGGTTTGGCAGATACAGCAAAAGTCAGGATTGTTCAGCCCTAATAGAATTATGAAAAATTTTTTTCATTCATATAAGAACCCCATATCGGTATTACTTTTCCTGATCATTGCAGGTGGCTTGTTTGCATACAGTAAAATGCAAACCGCGCTTTTTCCTGAAATCAGTTTTCCAAAAATAAAAATTATTGCAGATGCGGGTTTACAGCCTGTAAATAAAATGATGATCAGGGTAACCAAACCCCTTGAAAATGCCATAAAACAGGTACCTGATCTTGAAACGATTAGAAGTATAACGAGCAGGGGTACCTGTGAAATTTCGGCGTTTATGAACTGGAACGCCAATATTGATCTCAGCCTTCAAAAAATTGAATCAAAAATCGCGGAGATAAGGAATAATCTGCCGCCTGAAACCCAGATAACGGTGGAGAAGATGAATCCTTCCATCCTTCCGGTTATCGGCTATACACTGGAAGGCCATAATAAATCACCGATTGAATTAAAGCAGCTGGCCATCTATACGATCAAGCCATTTCTTTCACAGGTAACCGGTGTATCTGAAGTGCGTGTGATCGGAGGTAAAATGAAAGAATACTGGCTCGAACTGGATGCACGCAAAATGAGTTCCTTAATGATTACACCGGATAGCATCAGTTCGGCACTTGCACAAACTAATTTTATCCGTTCTAATGGTTATTTATCAGATTACCGTTTTTTATATCTGACTACCACCGACGCAACGGTTCATTCAACTGATGACATTCGGAATATTGTTATCCGAAATGATGGAAAACGAATCATCCGCATAGGAGATATTTCAACTGTCGAAGTCAGGGAGGCAGTTGAATACACAAAAATAAACGCGAATGGGAGTGAAGGGATTTTAATAGCTATTATCAAGCAGCCCAATGCCAACCTGATTGACCTCTCTGACCAGATGGATAAAAAAGTAACTGAACTGAGAAAAATTTTGCCGGAAGGCGTGGGCATTCAGCCTTATTATATACAGGCGGATTTTGTGAAGACTTCTATCAAAAGCGTTTCTGATAGTTTATTGATCGGTCTGGCCCTGGCAATAATCGTAGCTGTTTTGTTTTTAAGATCTCTCAAATCGAGCGCTACCATACTTATTACGATCCCAGTTACAATCTGTCTTACGCTGATTGTATTGTATACAGCAGGTTTCACACTCAATATCATGACTCTTGGAGCTATTGCTGCTTCTATCGGATTGATTATAGATGATGCCATTGTAGTGGTTGAACAGATTCACAGGACACATGAAGAACATCCCGAAGAACCGACCGTACCCCTCCTGCATAAAGCTATTCATTACCTTTTGCCGGCCATGGTAGGATCTTCACTCAGCACCATTGTGATTTTTTTCCCTTTTATACTTATGAGTGGTGTGGCCGGTGCCTATTTTAAAATACTGACCAATACGATGATCATTACCCTCATATGTTCATTTTTTGTTACCTGGATCGGTTTACCCGTGATATATCTTATATTATCTAAGAAAAAACCGGTAAGGAATTTCAAAGTACATCCTTTGAAAAAGCAAGCCTGGGTTTCTTTTTTTATATTTCGTCCCTGGATTAGTTTTATTCTGATCGTTCTGCTATCTGCTTCCATAATTTATGTTCTTCCAAGGCTGGAGACAGGTTTTCTTCCTGAAATGGATGAAGGAAGTATAGTACTTGATTATGCATCACCGCCGGGTACTTCATTGGAAGAAACGGACCGTATTCTAAGGGAGGTTGAAAAAATAATTAAAACAGTGCCGGAAGTTTCGGCATATTCCAGGCGAACCGGTACACAGATGGGATTCTTCATAACAGAACCCAATACAGGAGACTACCTTATACAACTAAAAACTAAAAGAAGCCGGACCACTGATCAGGTCATTTCTGATATCAGGGCAAAAGTGGAAGCATCCCAGCCGGCACTCCGCATAGATTTTGGACAGGTGATTACAGATATGCTGGGCGATCTGATGACTTCAGTCCAGCCCGTGGAAGTAAAAATATTTGGAGACAACCAGGAGCAGTTGCATCAGCTTTCCAATCAGGTTGCCGATGTTGTTTCATCGGTGAAAGGTACTGCCGATGTGTTCAATGGGATTGTAATTGCGGGCCCTTCACTGACGATTACGCCTGACTATGGTAAACTCGCTCAGTTTGGATTAACCCCTGCAGGATTCCAATATCAGGTGCAAAACTATCTCGAGGGAAATACCGTTGGAGATATGCTGGAAAAAGAACAGCTGACTCCGATAAGAATGGTATACCCAAATAGCCGGAGCAGAAATATTGCAGATATTTCCGGATGGCAGATTTTTTTACCGAATGGAAAACTCAATCCCATTAATTCGCTTGCAACTGTTACGGTAAATCCGGGTGATGCGGAAATCCAGCGACAGGATTTACAATCCATGGGTGTGGTTACTGCGCGACTCGAAAAGAGTGATCTAGGATCAGTGATAAAAAATATCCAGTCCGGGGTAAAGTCAAAAATAAATTTGCCCCCGAGTTACCATATCGTATATGGCGGATCATTTGCAGAACAGCAGCAGTCCTTTCGGGAACTGTTGCTTATATTGATGGCTGCCAGCCTGCTTGTTTTTGGCGTCATACTTTTTTTATTTAGGGAATTCAAACTCGCTTTCATCATTCTTGCAATTTCTGTATTAGGAATTTCAGGTAGTTACCTGGCATTATTTATAACGCATACCCCGCTGAATGTGGGAAGTTATACGGGACTGATCATGATCGTCGGAATTATTGCAGAGAATGCCATTTTCACCATTCTTCAATTCCGGGAAGCTAGGATGAGTAAATCGGTTGATGAATCTGTGATATATTCTATTTCAACCCGCCTCAGACCTAAACTTATGACTGCTTTTGGTGCAATTATCGCTTTGCTACCTTTGGCATTGGGTATCGGTGCGGGCGCGCAATTACATCGTCCTCTGGCTATTGCAGTAATTGGTGGATTTGTAGTTGCCATTCCCCTATTACTGATTGTGCTTCCTTCTATATTGAGACTTGTATATCATTGGCGTGAAAAACAATCAAATTTTTTATAATTGTTAATCTATTAAAATAAAGTATATGAAAAAGTATTCTTCAGTTATTAAGATGTTGGGTTTATTAATTCTGATTATCTGTATTATACCTGGAAACCTGTTTGCACAAACTGTCAGTGGATTTCATATTGCAAAAGTTTTTCACATCGTTAGTTCGGGCGGATGGGATTATATTGCTGTCGGCCCTGATAATAACCGACTCTATGTTTCTCATGGCACCCAGGTGAATGTGCTTGATGAAACAACAGGGGACTCCATTGGTGTTATTCCGAATACCACAGGTGTTCACGGAATAGCATTTGTTCCAGCGCTTGGTAAAGGGTATACAAGCAACGGGAGACTTAATAATGTTACCGTCTTCGACCTAAAATCAAACCTGGTATTGAGCCAGATAGCCGCAGGAACCAATCCTGATGCTATTATGTATGACGATTTTTCAAAACTCATCATTACCTGTAATGGTCGCAGTAATGATCTTAGTTTAATAGACCCTTCGACTGAAAAACTGGTGGCCACTATTCCTGTGGGTGGCAAACCGGAAACGGCTGTAACGGATGGCAAAGGAAAAATATTTGTAAATATTGAAGACAAAAATGAGATTATATCCGTCGATATCAATTCACGTACAGTTTTAAACCGCTGGCCGCTGGCTCCTTCTGAAGGACCTACAGGACTGGCAATTGACATAAAAAACAATCGACTGTTTGCGGGTTGCGAAAAAACACTGGTGGTACTCGATGCTACAGCTGGTAAAGTAATTGCTAGAGTTACTATTGGAAATGGATGTGACGGGGTTGTATTCGATCCCACCTTAGGATTTGCATTTGCGAGTTGCGGAGAAGGTGTACTCAGCATAGTTCATGAAACCACAAATGGAGAATATGCACTTTTAGAAAATGTACCAACCAAAGCAAGTGCACGAACCAGCGCGATAAATCCAAATACCCATACGGTTTATTTACCTGCTGCAGAATTCCAAAAGAATGCAACGGCTGGAACCCGACCACCGGTTGTTCCTGGGACTTTCCAGGTATTAGTTGTTAAACGTTGACTGTTGACTGTTGACCGTTGATCGTTGATCGTATATCGTGGATCGATATTCGATTAACGATATACGATATTCGACAAACGAAAAACGTTCCGCGTTAAGCAATTACGCATTAGGCTTTAAGCTTTAGGCTTTAGTCTTTTAGAGTTTTCCCTCTTCAGTTGCTGAATGAAATACGAGTAACTCTTGCTGACTAATTGGCTATAAGAGCTGTGTTCAAAAGAGGCAAGGTTGCCTGTACTTTTGTCTACCAGCGTGAGTTTCATCAGGTTTTCTTCATCCATTGAAAGATCCACATCATATTTCAGTAAAATCTGTTTTAGTTTTGTTGTGTTCCGCATAGAAACTTTAAAGATCTGTAATTCTATCGAATTTCGATTTTTAAAAAATGACTTAAACAAGGAATATAATGAACCTGGAAAAGGAACTAATGAAAAGACAATCTTTGGTTCAATGTAACCGGATTATAAAATATATTGGTAAAGATGAGTCCCGGTTTGCGGACCTGATGAAATTATTTTTTAAAGGAGAGTACAGAATAACCCAGCACGCGGCGTGGCCAATGAGTTATTGTATCCGCCAGCATCCGGTTCTGGCAAAACCTTATTATAAAAAATTTATTGATCAGTTATCTGACTCGAAGGCACATTCAGCAGCAAGGAGAAATATAGTAAGGCTTCTTCAATTTGTTGAGATTCCAAAAATATTACACGGCAAACTAATGGACATTTGTTTTCAATTCATAAGCAATCCGGAAGAAGCAATTGCTGTAAAAGCATTTTCACTTAGTATACTCTCGAAGCTGGCAGAAATATATCCTGAAATACTTCCTGAAATCAAATCCGTCATCGAAACGAGATGGGAGTTTGAAACGGCTGCTTTTCGCAGCCGCGCGAAGAAAATATTGAAGCAAGTTTGAAAGTTTGGTAGTGTGGTAGTGTGGAAGAGCTTTGCCTGCTTCCCGCGGGATTTCTCTGGCGAGAATAGGCGGGTGGGAACAATAATTAATGTGATAACATTTCGAGCGCTTCTAAAATACCATCAGCGCCGGGATTGATTCCAATCGGTGAGAGATAACTCCACCTTATAATGCCTTCATTATCCAAAACAAAAAGAGCTCTTTCGCTACGACCCGCTTTTTCATTGTATACACCATATTTCCTTGCGACTGCTCCCTTGGGTTCAAAATCAGCCAATAATGTAAAATGCAGATTTCTGGCTTCGCGAAATGCTGCATGGCACCATTTTCCATCTACTGAAATGCCAATAAGTTCTGCATTGTATTTACTGAAGTAGCGTCGCATTTCATTATAAAGTGCCATCTGATCGCTGCATACCGGGCTCCAGTCTGCGGGATAAAAAGCCAGTATCACATTTTTACCCTTCAGATCGTGCAGGGCAAGTTTCTTATCAGACAGCGCGTCCAGCTCAAAATCCGGTGCAGGTATATTTATTCCCAGCATAAAATAATTTAAAATTCAATAGAAATGATTAATCGAGGTATTGATGACTCGATATTATTCCAACAGCACAAATATACGATCGCATTGGATGGTTCTTTCGTAGTCACATCGGAGCCTCCGAAAAATTTATTTTTAAAATTCTTTGGAGGTTTGGAATGAACACAAGGCATATTTGATACCCAATTAAAGCACTATCCTTTCAGGTTTCTTTCAGGTTTCTTTCAGATTCGTTGCGGAATTCCGAAAGAAACCTGAAAGAACTTTGAAAAAACGCCGATAAAAATGTGCCCTAAATATATATTTTGCATGAAACGGCGGTTCAGAAAAAATCTTTCGGAGGCTCCGAAGTGACTCCGAAACCCGGTTTAAAAAAGACTTCATATTTGTAATGTCGGCGGAAAGTTCCGGTTATGATAATGTCGTCCATGAGGCAACGCCTAAACTTTACTGAAAACAATAAAATAATTTTTTAAACATTAAAAAATCCAAACCAATGGGATCAATTGAAAAGGCTACAAGGGAGGCTTTAAAGGCCTATTTGAATGGTCGTGGGCTCTGTATATTGAATGGGCAAGACGTTTCTCAGCGAATGGCTTTATTAAGTAACCAAATGATTTATATCAAGCCAAGTCCAGTACTTTGCGAACGCATATTTCATTCATTGCGATGAGCTAAAATAAAAATTATATTCGTAACACCAACATCCAGGGTAATGACTAAAATGGTAATTAAAATTCAATGGCTAACCGCGACTTTTCTTTGGATTTACATCTTCTATCGAGCCGTTTCTATTGGTATTACCCAGGATGAGGCATATTCCTATTTTCTTGTTAAGACAAATTATTGGCGAGCCATGCCGGGTTCACTTAATACGCATTGGTTAAATACACTTGGCATGAGACTATTTTTATGGCTTCCGGGAGCAGATCATGTGTGGAAATTGAGAATGTTATCTATCCTCTCTTGGTGGCTGTACTCATTTAGCGCCATTAAATTGAGCACTATATTTAAGAATAAATTTATTGGACTCGCTTTTTTTTTGGCAGCAATGCTCAACCCATTTCTCATATTTTATTTTAGTCTTGGTAGGGGATATGCGATGGCATGCGCATTATCATTATTTAGCTTATGGCAAGCATTCCGCGCAATTCATCTTCAGGAAATGGAACCGGCAGATTGGATAAAGGTATTTTTACCAGCTTCAATTGCAGTTTGTGCTAATTTCAGTTCTTTTTATTTTTTTATAGGTGTCAGTTCTGTTTACGCACTTCATTTACTTATAAATAAAAAGGCATCAATTCTTTTCCGCCCAACTGCATTAAAATTGAAGTTTTTAATTGTAGCAACTAGCATATTTGCGTCTTTTTCGCTTTTATTCATCAGATATCATACAAAGGATTTTGAGGGTTCTGAGACTTCTGATTTGATTAATTCCCTTTTCTATTCACAGATTAGATACGGCTCTTATGTAACCGCTAGCACCAATTTAATTGCACTGGGATTAATTCTCTTTATTGTATTGACAATTTTCGCTTTTATTTCTTGTTACCAATATTTTTCATCTAAAAATCTGACTATTGGAATATTCTCCATATTTGTTTCTGTAGTTATTATTCTTTGCAATGTGGTATTTTACTTGCTATTCAAGACTCCTTTTGTGTATGGCCGAACTGGTTTGATGTTTTATGTCGTTTTGTTACCTGGATTTTTTGGCATAGTGGATACATTGAAGCCAAATAGGAATTTCTTAAAGTTTGGCTTAAACTCTCTAATGATAATCATTGCATTTGTTTTTATCATTAACTTTTATAAAGGATTCAACCCTGATTATTTTTCTGAATTCCCCGTCCAAGCTGATACTCAAAAAGGTCTTGATTATTTACAAGGGGTGAATGCCAGCCATGTGGGATTAACCCCATGGCATTTTTCTGTTTTTAGTAACTATTACTCTAAAGCATTTCCGGATAAATATAAATTTAGTACTGTCTTGATTGATGAAAATGTACTTAATCCTTATATTAAAGACTGTGATTATTTGATTGTAACTATACCTGATTCAGGTAAAAATAAATTATTGAGCAGCTGGAATTTGAAATGGTATAATGCAGCGACTAAGATCATGATTCTCTCTAAAAACAAATAAAACAGGTTTCAGAAAAATACGCTAAACTTTCGATTCGTGATATTCCATTTCTGTGTTGATATCCCAGACTGATGTTTTATCAGTTTTACCTAATCGAATATTATCTACAACGGTCATAGCTGTCAACATGCTGTGATCCGTGTTATTATACCGGTGAAGACCGTTTCGTCCCATTAAATAGAGGTTACCAAATTTATTAATGTAATCTTGAAATATATGCAATTCGCTGTATGAACCATAGTAAGAGGGATATGCTTTTTTCACTCTGACTACTGTCGCATCAATCACATTTGAAGATTTGATTAACCCTATTTTGCTCATTTCAAAAATGCCTTGTTCTATAATCTTTTCATCTGAAAGGTTCCAAAAATTGTCATCCTCATTGCAGAAATATTCAATACCCAGCCACCTGTTTGCCTGATTGGCTATCATAGAAGGGCTCCAATTGTGAAATAACTGTAATCTGCCAGCTTTAATATCTTTGTCCTGAAGATAGATCCAATTATCCTGAATCCCCGCTTTCTCAGCTTTTTCATTTTCCAGATTTGATACAAGAAGTCCGACAATTAGAAAATCACGATACTGCAGTCCATTTGTTACATCCATGACATTTTTTGGGACATCACAACCTGATAAATTTTCAACCAATGAACGAATCGGCATGCTGGATAAAAAATAATCTCCTTGCATAATCTTTAATTCTCCTGATTTTAGGTTTCTGATCGAAATGGATTCGATTGATAATTTACTTTCGCACGATAACTTTTCAACGGAAGCATTCAATAAAATTTCTCCACCCATACTTTTAATTTCAGATGCGACTGTTTCCCATAATTGACCAGGTCCGAATTTCGGATAAAGAAATTGTTCTATCAGACTTGTCATCCTGTTTTTTTGGTTGAGGGATAGGTCCTTATGAAATATTGTTCGGATTGAATCGAACACAGCTTTTGTTAAGTTTAATTCTTTTACCCTTTGGTAACCCCAGGAAGCGGGGATTTGATCACATGGTACACCCCAGACTTTTTCAGTATACTCCTTAAAAAATTCCTGATAAAGCTCATTACCGAATTGGTTAATAAAAAATGATTCAAGAGATGATTCAGGGTTTCGTGGAAAAGTTTTTGAATAAATATATGAAAACATAACCCTGATCAATTTTACTATGCCCAGGTTAGCAATTGTTTTACGGTTTATTTTTAAAGGATAATCGAAAAATTTCTTTCGAAAATAGATTCTCGATTTGCGTGGGCGAACTAACATAACCTGATCTCCGGAACCTTGTATAGACTTCGAAGTATCCAATTGGGTTCTGTTATGGTGATAGGTAATTTCAGTAACCTGGGAACGCAAGGGATTTTCGAGCGGCAGGAAATGCAGCCACCAGTTAATAATAATATCTGATTTTGAAAAAAAACGGTGTCCACCCAAATCTATCCTGTTGCCTTTATATTCAATTGTTTTAGCAAGACCACCAACCTGGTTATCCGCTTCAATGATTACAGGTTTTATATCTGTTGTAGTCAGAAACTGATAAGCAGCAGTTAAACCAGCGGGCCCAGCGCCAATAATTATTGCCTTACGCATAATTCTTTAGAAGATATTTTATTTTGAATCACTTTATTTTCGAAATAAACTGATCAACTCAGTTCGCATTCACTCTAAAACAACAAATCCTTCCCCCTTTAACG
>Ga0207065_1163_pt1 | contig 13735 bp, 8 predicted proteins | sample Alteio_BWMinCont_27_FD_153492 | JGI IMG/M metagenome (GOLD analysis project Ga0207065, IMG submission 153492) | Enriched cells from forest soil in Barre Woods Harvard Forest LTER site, Petersham, Massachusetts, United States -... | ecosystem: Environmental > Terrestrial > Soil > Temperate forest >...
CTGGCGAATTGCTACGGGTGGCAAGTCTTCGATGCTTGTACCATTGTTACGTTCTGCTCGTCTTGTTAGGGCCGGCTTACGATTGGATGTCCCTGATTTCAAAGGCGTTCGCGCCGGATAGCATTTTTCGGTCTGGACAACTACGAGAGGGAAGCGGCATGCGAGCTGACGGGACAGCTGGCGGTGGACGATCAGCACATATATTAAGGATGCCGGGAATCTCCTCTGGCAAAAGACCTCCCGGCGCTTGATTTATCATCAACGTGCGCAGAGGAATGATTTCTGGCTCAGGGCAGTGCTGCAGGAAGCACCAGGAGAAGGAGTTCATCATGAATTAATCAACCGCGTGGATAAGCTGTGTGATGGATGAGGGCAGGCCCCTCGGGATCGGCTTTCAGGAGCAGATCAGAAGCCACTCCAAGCTGCTGCGGAGAAGAGTCGTGGTAGTGGGTGTTGGAACAAACGCGCGGGAATAACCCGTGCAGGTAAGCATTCGCGAGACGAACGCAAGTGAACCCTCGAAGACGTGTCGTTAAGAGCTCAAGCGTCGTCAAGACCAGGATCGTGTGGTTCACCTGGGACAAGTCTGCTGGATGCCTGAGGACTGAGCGGACGGCGACCGGCGTAGAGAAGGCGTCAAGCGCATGCAGGCTGTCGCGCGGAACTGCAGGATCCAGTCGCTTGTGAATCAGAAAGGAAGACCATGGGAAGACTGACAGCGCTCTTGTGGCTGTGTCTGATTTTTGTTGTAGGAGCAGTCGCAATGTGGAGTGATGCAGCTAGCTCAACGGTCGGCCCGCAAAGGGGATGGTTGGTGATTCATGGCGGGGGTGTGGTGACGAGTGAGGTCAAAGACCGCTTTGTAGCACTGGCTGGCGGACCAGATGCGAACTTCGTGGTGATTCCAACAGCGTTACCTGATAAAGAAATTGAGGAGAAGTACGGGAAATCGCAAGGGCAGTTGTTCGGTGTAAAGCATGTCACCGTACTGCACACTAGAGACCGCGTACGTGCAAACTCTCCGGGATTCGCTGAACCGTTACGACATGCCTCTGGCGTGTGGATTGATGGCGGGCGTCAATGGCGGCTTGCCGATGCCTATCTCGGCACTACCGTACTGGTTGAGATTAAAGCTCTGCTTGTGCGTGGTGGTGCAGTAGGCGGCAGTTCTGCGGGTGCGACCGTTCAGGGGTCATTCCTTGTTCGTGGCGCTCCGGGCACTCCTGGAAACCCCGATGGCGACAACACCATTATGATGTCTCCGGGGCATGAGACAGGTTTCGGTTTGCTTGCTGATTCTGCCATCGACCAACACATTGTTGCGCGAGGACGCGAGAACGACCTTCACGTAGTTATATCTTCACATCCTGATCTGTTGGGAATTGGAATCGACCAAGCGGCTGCTATTGTGGTGCACGGCGATTCGTTTTTCGTGGTGGGTGGTCAGGTCGCAGTCCATGACGGAAAGCAGCACGATGGCGCGGCCTACTACTTCTTGTCATCCGGCCAGGCTTTCGATTTGAAGAATCGTTCACTAGATAAGGCCAGCGAATCCCAGAGTGAATATCCGCTTGCATTGAGCGTTACAGCCGCGACGCGCTCCGAGAGCAAGTCGGGAATCAAGACAGTTGGAACGGGTACCCTGGAATCGCGGAACAGTTCAGACGCGGAATTGAAGCAAATCAACTACGAGTGTGGCGTCAGCCTCTACAGCGTCGGGCACAACGTATACCCTGCGCGACCTGACGGGACGCACCAGGCCAAGATTCTAGCGCGTGAAGTGGATACCAATAAACTGCGCGAGTACACCTGCAAGTTCTAATTTCGAAAGTCCGGGGCTGGTGCCTCGGTCAACCCAGGACATACCCGTGCAGCCTGTCTCTGGCGAATTGATACGGGTGGGAGACGGAAGCCTTGGAAGAATTGGCGGGTGTCGCGAAGCCGGATACGCCGCTGGTCTGGTATCGAAAGCCCATCGCCAGCAGGTTCGACGCATCGAGATTTCGCCGACGAGTCGGTCGACCGCGAATTGATAAGGAAACAGAACGTTGGGTCTTGCAGATTGCGAAAGAAAATCCCAGTTGGGGCTGCGATCGCACCGTGGGAACCTTGGCAAATCTAGGTTTCCTTAGTTTTCGTTCATGGCGGTGGCTTGGATGGTCTTGATGCGCTGCTCGACGGCGGCGGCTTCGGGAATGCGGCCGAGGTTACGGAGCGCCTGAGCCTCACTTTTGAGGATGGAAAGAAGCTGGAAGCTATTCTCGCCCCACTGCTTTTCCAGCACGGAGAGGAGTTGGCGGTCGCAGGGCTCGGATTTTTCGGGTTTGCCCCAGGCATCGTAAACGCCGCAGAGAGTGGACAAAGGGAGAAGCAATCCCCCGCCATCCCGGCCAAATAAGGATTCATCGATCTTGACGGCGCGCAGGAGGACGGGTTCCGCCTGGTCAAACTGTTTCTGTACGAGATAAACGCGTGACAAGATCCGGAGGCTCTCCGCGACCCTGTCACTGGATTCTCCATAAGCCATTTCAGTGACTTTCACGGCGCGGGTATAGAACATCAGCGCCGAAGGATAATCGTGCTGGATAGTTGCATTCATGCCGAGGGACTGAATCGGCTGCGCAACCGCGGGAGACTGTGGACCGTAGAGCTCTTCGACCACCTGCAGTTCGCGCGAGTATGCGGCATTGGCAGCGGCAAAGTCCTGTCCCAAGTACTGGTTCCCAAGATGATCCAGGGCGGTAGCCAGCCGCTGGTCGTGAGGCTGGAGCTGCTCGGCAAGTTTTACCGCTTCCTTGTAATGCGCTTGGGCTTCATCAAAGTGGCTCTCGGAGGCGGCCTGGGCGCCAGCCTGCATGGCTTGGTCCAGTTTCTCGGTGAGATTCGGGGCCGCATTCGAAGCGTGGACGCGCGCTTCCAAGGATGCGGCCTCGGCGGATTTTCCTGAAGCTTTCAGAGAGGCAATGTGGGTCCGGAAGCGTTCCTGAGCGGTGGCGTATTCCTTCTTGGGATCGGGAGCATCGGCTCGGACGACCCTGTTACGGTAGTCGAGACTCGCATCGGCCAGCACGGCCTTATGATACTGATCGAGCGAGGCAACCCAATCACTCTTTTTCTCGTACGTGGCCGCGAGTTCCAACTGGATTCCGGATTGTTTAGGATCGAGAGCAAGAGATTGCTTGAATTCGGCAATGGCTGCATCGGGATTTCCCGAAGATAACAAAGCCCGGCCATAAAGTTCGTGCGTGAGCCAGTCACTCGGCTGGAGGTTTTCGGCATCCTCCAATTCCAGGAGCGCGTTGGCAAGGTCTTTTTTGGCGATGTAAGCCCTGCCTGCATTTCTGTGGGCATCGGCTGAATTTTCATCCAACTGCAGGGCAAGGCGATACTCCTTCAGCGCAGCGTCATAGTTTTTCTGGTCTTCGCGGACGGCACCAAGGCGAATGTGAGGTTCCGGGTCGGAGGGATCCAACTCTGCCGCTTTGCGATACTCCTGCGCGGCGCCCTCGAAATCCCAAGTGCTATGCAGGGCTCCTCCCAAGCAAATATGGCAAATCTCGGAATCTGGAGCCATGGCCTCTAATTCGCGGAATTCGACGACGGCTTGGGCGTAGAGTTTCATTTTAGCGAATGCCGAACCCAGACCTTGGCGCACCAGCAGGTTCTTTGGATCCAGGCGCTTGGCTTCGCGATACTCACGAATGGCGGAAGCGAAATCGTCCTTCGTGTAGTATGTGAGGCCCAGATTGTAGTGAGCATTCAGATCGTTCGGATTGAGCGCGATGGCTTTCTTATACTCCGCGATGGAACCGTCCAAGTCACCCTTATTGTAAAGCAGGAGTCCCAGGTCGTAGCGCACAGCCTGATAGTCCGGCTTGATGCGCAGCGCCTCCTTATACTCGACCACTGCGGCGTCAAATTTCCGCGCGCTTTCCAGGGCCAGCCCGGCGTTCTTGTGGGCTTCGGCGTTCTCCGGCGTTCGCGCCAGAGCGGCTTTGGCCTCGCGCAGCGATTCCTCTGCGTTTCCCAAGCGATAGAGCAGAAAACTGACCTTCGTGCGGGCCTCAGGAAAATCAGGATTCTCCTGCAGAACTTTTTCATAAATAGCAGCCGCCGTAGGCCACTTCTCTTGCCGACGAAGAAGTTCGCCCATGACGAAGCCTACTTCCAGGCCACCGTCGGATTGCAGGGCACCGTTAAGTTCCCCGACGGCTTCCTCGAACTGATTGTTTCGCATAAGCTTTCCGGCCATCGCAAGATGCTCGTGCAATTCAGAGGAAGATTTCTTCTCGGCGCTTCCGGAAGGGACACTGGTTTTTGCCTTGCTCAGTGCTGTCAGAACATGGACATCAGCGCCGGCGGTGGTGAGTTGGAAACGGTAAGTGTCATCGGGACGGAATGTCAAACCGCGCGATTCGATTTCACGAACGACGTTTTCACTGAGCACATTGCCGGCGACCAGAGCTAGTAATTCGCTGTCGGTGAGAGGCTTATTGTTTTCCTGAGAGTGTGCAAGCGTCGCGCAACCAAAGAAAATAAGAGTGATTGCTAGGTTTCGGCAAATGGAAGAAGCCATGGGTTCTCCTGGTGGACGTTCTGCAAGCTTATGGGAAACCATCGCCAGGAGTAGGAATCAACGAGGCAGCGGTCGCGGAACGAGTACCTGCCCGGATGGCCACTCCCGTGTCGTCATGAAGTGAACGGAGGCGGTATCGAAGTTTAGACGAAGCGGCCAGGCGCGAGGATATTTTGCGGGTCGCAGGCGGATTTTAGGCAGTGTCACGCAGAAATATTCGGGACGCACACAGCGCGCATCAGGGCGAAGTCAGGCAGTTCCAACTGAGATGGGGCCGAAGAATTTGTCTGGAGCCGGTTGGAAGCCGGCGCTAGAGAAAGAAAGAGGGGCACGACCGTGCTGCGCCCCTACATGGGAGCGGGCTGGATCGCGCCGAGAACGACAGCGGATATCCCGCTAGCGAAGTTTTGCGAAACGTCAATTCACGCCAGGTATTTGCGGCGCTGCGGCGGACTTGCATTGTTCTTCTATCAAAACGTGAGGAACTGTCGGGAATTGTCGGCAGCCGTGGGCAGGCAAATCGTTGAAACCAACAAAAACGCCCGTGCTTTGCGGATCGGAAGCGACTACGAATCGGCTGCTCGGATTTGCCAGGGAACTCGTTTTCGGAAACTGGCATCGCCTTCCCGTCGGCGGAAGTATGCGAAATGGTGCCAAGAGTTGATTATCGGTGATGAAAGAAAGAACGGGTAGCTGCGCAAGGATAATCATAACTCACCGACTTTCCTCTGGTTTGCGCACACTCCGGCAGGCTTTAGTTAAATTGGTTCTGTGGCTGCGAACCAGAAGGCCGGGTGTTCGAGTTCGCCTGGGCGTGCCACCTCCTTTTTTTTCTTTCACTTAACGGACGACCGCCTCTCGGCAGTGGGAGGAACGTCATGAATGAAAACGTGATACTTGTCTCGTGTCGTGCGAATTTGGATTCGAGCATGATATTGTCTCCTTGAACGAATGTTACGAGGGCGGATGGCATCCTAGGGAACCTAAAGAAAAATGACTTGCCTGAGTTTCAACAAAAATTGCGCGGCTTATTTATGGGGGAAAAGATTGGTTGTTTCTGTTCATGTTGTGTAGGTCTTGTAGGGAAATTTCTACGGTTCCTTTAGCGATTCAAAAAAAGGATAGGTCCAACCGCCGAAGTTTGGGTTGGTTGGTTAAAATGATCGATAATCAAGGCTTCTTCACAACGAGGTAGCAAAAACCTCATTCTGCAACCGACATCACATGATTGCGTCGATCCGATTCATGCGCCATGTCTCTACGCTACCCATCAGTGCAGCGCTGTTCGCCCTTGTCATGGCGTCTACCGCCGCGTTCGGCCAGTCCACCGCGGACCGGTTCGCCGGGTTGAAGCCGCGACCGGTGGGCCGGATCCAAGCCCACGGCACAGTCGGGTATGTCCCGCCGGTCGGCTGGAAAATACAAAACGGCGATCACGGAATCACCACTTTGACAGGCCCGCTTCCAAGCGAAGAGCGGCCATGCGAGATTTGGATGTTGCCACCGATGCAAGTTCAGCGCGAACTGGCAACCGAAGGTGCAGCATTGGTGGAGAGTTTGGCCGCCACCAAAAAATTCGGTGCGTACCGGGACGATCGTGGCCGCGACGTGAAGCTCTCCCGCGAGGACGGAATATCTGGAACCGGATGGGCGTACGCAGATCTCTCCGGGCAGTTGGGACATAGCGGAATAACCGTACGTGTGCTCATGGCCCAGATGGGCCGTTACGTGCTTCCGATCATTGGGTACTCCAGGACATGGAAGTGTCTTGGTAACCAGTCCATGCGCGACAACGACGTGTGGGCACTGCTGTTTCACAGTCTTCAACTACCCGGCTTTACCAAGGACTCTCCGCAGCTAGCCCAACAACTCATCGGCACCTGGTCCAGTGCGAGTGGCAGCGCAGGCAACAGCAACGTGTTTGCGAAAAATGGCCGCTTTGGCAGCGTTGCACTGTATCAGTCATATGCGCAGTCCTCAACGCCCGGCATGGTGTGGGAGATAAACCGCAGCTGGCAGGGAGATGGCCCTTATGAGGTACACGGGGATCGACTGCACACGCAAAACGCGAAGGGAAGCGAAACCGAAAGAGACGTAACGCGGCTTTTCAGCATCGTTCGTATGCCCAATGGCGAGAGGCCGGGCGAATTTGATTATGTCCTGCGGATGGTCCAGCGCTCTTGGGACGGGAGTCAGACCTGGGGGTTCAGCCCCAGCGGCAACTACGTCACCCATATGACCAAAGAGAAGCCAGCGGGACGCTAGACACAGGAGGAAAAGGATTGTGCGGGCTCCGATGCGATTGATTCCCCTCCAAAGTGCCCTCGAATGGCGCGGTTGAACACCTTACAGAGTAGGACGCCATGCAGCGTTCCCGCATGGACGCCGAACCCAATGATGTGGCTATATTGATCCATGACGACCAAGACCCAGTGGGTCCGCGACGTGGCCGACGCGCACCTGAATAGATCAATACTCCAGAGACTGTCTTTCATGTGGCCCAGGAAAGTCAGCCAGGAGGGGCCACCAGAATCCTGTCCCGGCCGGTAGTGACGGCGAGAATCCTGCGAACCACGTCTTTGTCGATTTGGATGTGGAACGCCAAGGCCATCTGTTGAGCGATTCGCGGACAGCCCCAGTTGGGTTTACGCTGCTTCATTTCGACGACCGCACGGATGAGTTCTGCGCAAGGAGAAGCTGTGAAATTTGTGGATGGAATTCCGATCTGGGGTGCGCCAGACGAGGGGGCGGTATCGCAAATCAAGACGTGTGCAAGGACTGCGGACAAGGTGGCGTTGATGGCCGACCACCATAAAGGATATGCGGTCCCCATCGGTGGAGTCGTGGCCTACCGCGATTCAATAAGCCCAAGTGGCGTCGGTTACGACATCGCGTGCGGGAACAAGGCCGTCTTGCTTGACATGCCGGGAACTTCGCTCCGCGCGGACATCAAGACAATCATGGATGAAGTATGGACCACGATTAGCTTTGGCGTTGGACGACGCAATGCGGAACGCGTCGATCATTCCTTATTTGATAGTGGTGCCTGGAAATGCCAGGCCGCCGCACCGCTGAAGGAAATGGCACGGCAGCAGTTAGGCACAGTGGGCAGTGGGAATCATTACGTCGATCTTTTCACCGATGAATTGGACCGCGTATGGATCGGCGTGCATTTTGGATCGCGCGGATTGGGACACAAGACGGCGACGTGGTTCCTGAAGCAGGCTGGAGCTAAAGATGGTATGGACGTTGAACCGTGCGTCATCTCTGCGGGCTCCGATCTAGGCGCACAATATATCGAGTGTATGAACCTGGCCGGACAATTTGCCTACGCCGGGCGCGACTGGGTGTGCGGGAAGGTGGCCAGCATTCTCGGCGCCCCTATTGTCGAGGAAGTTCACAACCATCATAACTTTGCCTGGCGCGAGACCCACGACGAGGAAGAATTGTGGGTCGTGCGCAAGGGAGCGACGCCTGCGTTTCCTGGCCAGAAGGGCTTCGTCGGCGGAACGATGGGCGAAACGTCTGTGATCCTTGAGGGCGTCGAGAACGAAGATGCGAAGTATTCGTTGTACAGCACCGTGCATGGTGCCGGTCGCGTCATGGGCAGGATGGAAGCGAAGGGTAAAGTAGACCGCAAGACTGGAGAGGTTAAACGGGCCGGAAGGGTGACGCAAGAGATGATGGACGGTTGGCTGATGCGCGCCAATGTCGAACTACGTGGAGGGGGCCTGGACGAATCGCCGGATTGTTACAAACGGCTGCCGGATGTGCTGGCGGAGCACGGCGACTCCATCAAGATTCTTCACACGCTTACGCCGGTGGGAGTTGCGATGGCAGGTGCAAACGAACACGACCCCTACAAAGACTGAGCCGCGCACTCAGTTCGGGCTTCTTGAATGTCGCCGATTTCCAAGGGCATTCGTGCGGACAGCGTCTTCGGGAGGGACACCGCAGCAAGGTTGGAGACGAGAAAAAGTCACGCACGCGGGCTTCCGGCCCGGCACTAAAGGCCCGTTTGAAGTTGCGCGACCCCCGCCGTGGATACCTTGACGTCGTCCTCGGAATTCCCGCCGCTAAAGGCAGCGATCAGATACCCGTTTTTCCCGCGAACGATCACACCCCCTTTCCATCCGAATTCCCCCGTCATAGGAGGGCGCACCTGGCTACCGCTGTCTTTCAGCGTATCCGCCATCTCTGCCACTTTGGCATAGGCAATACCGAGGAGGTTGGCCCCCTTGTCGTTCTGCGAAGGGTCGTCCTTAAGTCTGCCAACCACCGCCATTTTCGAGCTCCACGATTGGACTCTGTCGCCTTCGAAGTACGCCACGACGGCCACGCCACCGATTCGAAGTTGCTCTGCGCGTGCTCGCATGGCCAGTAGCGCCGAGTCCGCTAGACTATCGAAACGGTTAGCAACGGTGGGCCCGTTCAGGAAAGCCGGATCCATTTCTGCAATATCCACGCGAAAGCTGACCGAACCTGCCGTCGGAAAATCAGCCGGAACTTTTTGCGTCACCCGGCCAGTGGCTGCCCACTCCGTTCCTCGCTGAAACGTCGTGATAAATCCAACGCAGCTTAAGGCGATAACATCATGTCCCATCGTGGTATGAAAAACCCGACCCTTGCCGTAGTTCACAACGATGAGACTCGGCTCGTCATGTCCGGTGCCCTTGTTCTCTGGGTCAGAATGAGCGGTTGCAAGCACAGCCATATTTTCTCCAGGTCCACGGAGCGTTGCATAGAGCTCATCGGAGCCGTGCATCCACACGCGCGGCAACCCCTTCATAATCGGGTGTTGGAGTGTCTGCGTCACGACCTGATAAGGTAAACGAGCTCCGTGGGAGCCGGCGGGCCCGGGCGAATCGTCCGAGACCAGCTTGCCCTCCTTTAAATACCACAGCGGACCAGACTTTTCGGTGCGGCCTCTCCAACCCCCGACCCCGGTCATCCGGTTGAATGCCTGCCAACCGGGAAACGCATTATCTGCCCCATGGACGACTATTAGTCCTCCGCCCTTGTTTACAAATTGGTCCAACTGGGCCCGCAGGTCGGCCGGCCAGTCCGGAGCGTCGTAATTCAAAACGATTGCCTGATACCCGCTGAACTCAGGCTTGAAGTTGGTGAAGTCCTCACCAAACCGGGGAGATGTTGCGATGGAGACACGGAATAATCCCGTGTCCTCAAGTTCCTTTTTCAAAACGCGTGTGGTCAGTTGCCAGTCGTGGTATAGACCACCGCTCTGTCCATCCAGAAGCAGGACGCGTATCGGCTCGGCGTGCGAAGCCGTAGGTGGCGCGCAAAGCGCCGTCGTGTATTGTGTTGCCAAGAGAATGATGAACACGAATCTTTTCATGCTTTCTCTCCGTTTTAGAAAATCGCACTGCCGGCCGACACCCGGCAGACACACACAAAAACTGCTCCCTGGCAACCTTTCGAGACCGGCAATTGGAAGCTGTCAAATGTCATTTCGCCGTGAAATCCTATCATTACAAATTGCCGGAGCAGCTGGCTGAACAGCTCTTGGGCGAGGACGAGAAATGACACGATCGACTGCCGCGATCGCATCCCTGTGATACGTGATGATGCGTCGGTATATGGCGGCGAATCGCTGGCGGTTTGCGGAGTAGGCGCAATCGCCACAGAGCAGCTGAATTCGGATGCGAAACTGAACGGCCTGTGGTTGGTTGATTTCGCGCGCTTCCAGAATCTGTTTCGGGAGACCGTTTTGTGCGACACGGATCATGGTTGGGGCAAGATGTTCTGTGCTGATAGAGTTTGGGCGTTTTTCGCCGTGGAAGTGCCGCTAGTTTGCGCTTTCTTGCGCTCGTGGCTCATGCAACAATTCCGGCTTATAGTCCCGAGAAAACTTGATTTCGGCTAAGCCATCGGGGGCTAAAGACTCCGCTCTCATTCGTACCGGAGCGTCTGGATCGGATCGACCTTCGTCGCTCTCCGTGCAGGTATATAGCACGCTGCCAGCGCGACTCCCAAGAGCACAGCGGTCACGCTAGCAAAAGTCGCAAGGTCGGTTGGCGCAATTCCGAAGAGCAGGCTGGTCATCAGCCGCGTAAAAAAAAGCGCCAGCACAAGGCCCATGGCAACTCCTATGGCGATCATTCCCGCGCCCTGTTTCATCACCAGCCCGAGCACATCGCCTGTCTGCGCGCCCAGCACCATGCGCAATCCAAATTCTTTCGTCCGCCGTACCACCGAGTAGGACACCACTCCGTAGATCCCGACTGTCGCGATAGCCAGCGCGACAGCGGAGAACAGCGTCAGCAACAACGTCAGAAATCTTGGCCGCGCCTGCGCCCGTGAAAGGACGTCTTCCATCAGCCGCACATCCGCGAGCGGAAGCGACGAATCGATCTCGTTCAACCGCTGGCGAACTTCTCCCGCCAACGAGTGCGGATCGCCGCCCTGCGCCCGCATCACCACGTACATGTCCGTATAACCGGCCGCCGCCGGCTGCCGGTAGGGCAGATACAATTCGGTTCCCGCCGGCCGGTCGAGTCCGGCGTTCTTCACGTCGTCCACCACGCCGATGACGGTGCACCACGCCTTGGTTCCGCCCGGACGCGCGCGTCGCCCGACCGGGTTCTGATTCGGCCAGAAGGTCTTAGCCATGGCTTCGTTCACTATGATGACCTGCGGCGCGTCCGCCCCGTCGCGCTCGTCAAACAAACGGCCATCCATCAGCCGAATTCCCATGGTCGCAAAATAGTCTTTGCTCGCGGCCTGATAAAAATCCACGTTTTGTATCGGCCCGTCCTTGGTCATCACAAATCCTTCGATTTCTGTGTCGTTCATGTTCGGCGGACGCATCGGTGCCAGCCCGCTGACCAGCGCGGCCGATTGCACTCCCGGGAGACTCGTCAGCCGTGCGTCCAAGCGCGTCCAAAAATCTGTGATCTTTGCCGCGTCGGTGTACGTTCCGCTCGGCAGTGATACGTGCATCGTAATTACATTGTCGGGACGAAGCCCGGTGTGCACCTCTTGCAATTTCCAGAACGCCCGTAGCATCAAGCCGCAGCCGATGAGCAATACCAAGGCCATCGCTAGCTCGCCGGCCACCAGCGCCCGGCGGAAAAACTGCGCTCCCGCCGAGCCCGTCGTGCTCCCCGCCGTGTCTTTCAACGATTCGGAAATTCCGCTGACAATCAAGGGCGCAAGCGGGGCCAGACCAAAAAGCACTCCCGTAATCACGCTCGTCACCAGCGCAAACATCAGCACGTGCCAATCCATCGTGATTTCATCGGCGCGTGGTATTCCTCCCGCATTAGTGAGCTGAACCAGCCGCACTCCTGCAAACGACAGCGCCATGCCCAACAAGCCTCCGCAGAACGACAGCAGGATTCCTTCGGTCACAAATTGACGCGCTAGACGCGCCAGACTGGCTCCCAATGCGCCTCGGATTGCAATTTCTCTCCGCCGCGCCTCCGCTCGCGCCAGCAACAGATTAGCGACGTTCACGCTGGCGATCAGCAGTACGAACGCCACCGCTCCCAGCAGCATCAGCAATGCAGGCCGCACGCCCGAAACAACTTCCCCCTGCAACAGGAAACTGACGATCGTGTGATTCTTCGGGTCAAAGCTGTGCGTCTTCGGGGCCCGGTGCTCCCCATAAGACTGTACCAGGGCTGCTAGCTCACCCTGCGCTTGTGCCGCCGGTACGTCCGGTTTCAGTCGCCCCAGCAGATAATAATTGTGCCCACCGCGCTCACCCGGGTGGGCCGGGTCCAGCTGCAAAGCCGTCCAAACTTGTGCCGGATCCTGTTCGCCTGGCGGAAATTGAAATCCCTTAGGCATGACGCCAATTATCGTGCACTTCAATCCGTCCAGCCGCGTTTCGCGCCCCACGACATTTGGATCTCCGGCAAAGACAGCTTGCCAAGTGCCGAAAGATAAGTCCGCGACTACTGCGGCTCCCGGCACATCGTCCGATTGCGCAATCAAACGTCCCATGACTGGAGCCACGCCAATCGTCTCCAGCAGTCCACCGCTCAAATAGGCCGCGGTAACCCGGACAGGTTGCGTTTTGCCAGCAAGATTCGCTCCGCCCGTGACCCACGCATCCAGTGACGCCCAGGAGTGCGTGTCGCGCTTCAGGTCGATAAATTCCGGTCCGGAAATCCAGAACCGGTGCAACCCGCCGTTCGGAAACGTCGGAAACTCGCTGTACACCCGAACCAACTGCTCGGGATGCGAGTACGGCAGTGGCTGAAGCAGCACGGCGTTCACCACCGTACAAATCCCCGTCGTCGCTCCAATTCCAAGCATGAGGCATAGCACCGCCGCCGCCGTGAACCCCAAGTTTTTGCGCATCATCCGCAGCGCAAACTGCACGTCCTGCCGCATCGTTCCCATCGCGAACCTCCGCTGCCTGTGAATACGTTCGAATCGGGCTTATGTTTCCGCCCTTTGAAACTCTAAAGACAACAGACGGCCCAAACACGCCGTTGCTTCCCGCCTTAATTCCGAGTCTCTCCTGTCTCTTGCGAATTGATACGGTGGCAGTGAAACGATCGGATCCGCGAAACCCGCTGCAACTAAGAAGACAAACACCGGAAGGCTTCATTGAGTATTTGTGCCGATGTTGACCGTAAACGGCAGCGAGCAAGAGTCTTTGAAAAGTCAGGCTGCGGCTGGTGACCACGATAGCAGGGAAGTGGATGAAAAGAACCACCAAATGGCGCATCGAAGCAAGGTAGCGGGGCGGGGAATCCTGAGGAATCATGCGCGAATTAACAATTCGCCAACCACAAGCGCCAAGGGCAGAGCGGGTATAGCGGTGCTAGTTAGGGTTAGAGCGCCTTACACCACGGTCGCATTGTGTTCCCACGGGAGTCCGCGCTAACTTGCCCATTAGATTCGAGAATGACGGATCGTGGAGCGGAAGTATGGTACGACATAGCGTCCTGGCGCTGGCTTGCTGGATTGCATTTCTCATCCCGGAGGCACGAGCCCGAGAATCTGTTGTGTATGCGATATTGGCAATCGCAGCGCAGCCGGGCGCCGCTGTTTCCAAAACGCAAGTCTTCAAGACTGAGATTTTCGCGGTGGATCCCGAGACGGGAAAGCAGCGCTTGGTGTTCTCGGACGCGAACAGCCCTTTCTTCCTGCTAACGGGAGCCATCGCAGTGGCAGGAGGTAGGA
>Ga0207065_1166_pt1 | contig 13600 bp, 13 predicted proteins | sample Alteio_BWMinCont_27_FD_153492 | JGI IMG/M metagenome (GOLD analysis project Ga0207065, IMG submission 153492) | Enriched cells from forest soil in Barre Woods Harvard Forest LTER site, Petersham, Massachusetts, United States -... | ecosystem: Environmental > Terrestrial > Soil > Temperate forest >...
TTTGTTTACTCTTTATAGCATCCCGGATCAAACCTTCCGAAGAAATAAATTCACTGTACATCAGATCGGCTCCGTACTTCTTACATACATAACGGAATGGCGGATCACTCACGTCTTCCATGGGTGCCAGGAGCAGGGGGAAATCCGGCAGCGTGATATGTTTTCCGATCTGAATCGACATTTGTAAAGTGGGAATCTTCTATCCCGCATACTGCGGGATTGAAATTGCAGACTGGTTGCTTAATTTCGCAGATCTTCCTTGGGCAAATATACTCATTAAACCTTGTAGAAGGGAGACCGAAGTATGCATACTTACCTTAGGAATAAACCTGTTTGGGTTCAGCTCATTACATTCGGAGTTTTGACAATAGGAATTTTTTTACTTGTAGGAAGTCTGGGACTGAGCCTGGTAGCCTATTTCAATCATCTGAGTGTCTCACAGCTTGGCGCCATGGGTCCTTCAGACTACGCCCGTCCGGAACTATCCGGAGTATTAAAGGGTGAATTGATCATACAGTTCCTCGTTTTTTTTCTACCATCAATGATATTTGCCTACCTGGCAGATCCGCGGCCATTATCATATATAGGATTAAAATCGCCCCAGAAAAAGTCCTTTCTGCCCATTACAATTATTACTATTGTCGTTGCTTATTTTACCGTATCATTCCTGGGAACATTGGATGAGTCCATTGTGCATCTCTTACCTAAAGCAACACAGAAATGGATCGTGAGCGGGGAGAATAATGTCAATGGAATGCTGGATAATATTTTAACTATGAAGAGTCCGGCCGATATGATCATGCCGATTTTTCTGGTAGGTATTCTGGCTGCTGTAGGCGAAGAAGTTTTTTTCAGGGGCATTCTGCAAAAATTCTTTATACAGATTTTCAAGTCTGCGTGGCCGGGAATAATTTTTACAGGTTTCCTTTTTTCAGCTATTCACATGCAGTTTATGGGATTCTTGCCACGGATGGTGCTCGGCATTGTCCTGGGCGCTTTGTACTGGTTTAGTGGCAGCCTCTTCCTTTCCATACTGGGCCATTTCATTTTCAACCTCATCACGCTTTTACTTATGTATTTTAAAGTTGCCGACCTTGATTCTAAAAACAGTTCCAGCGCAATAATCATTTTCCTTGGCATTTTATCTTTGGCAATCGTTGTATTCCTGGTGAATTTGCTCAGAAAAAAATCCACAACTACTTATGCCACCGAGTTTCCACCGCCGGCTGATAACATATTTTTAGATGATCAGGATCATCCGGTATAATTTCCATTTACGTATCTTCACTTTATGGCTCTTCAGGCGGTCACTTTCAGAATAAGGGCACTGACTTCACTGGTATTTGTCGCAGTCATGCTAATCGGTTTGCTTTGGAATACCCTGAGCTTTTTTATTCTTTTTTCCATTGTACATTTTGGTTGTTGGTATGAATACCAGAAACTTCTTACTAAAATTGATCCTGTATATGGGGAAATCAGCGCCTTTCAAAAATATGGCGTCATGATCGCCGGCTGGTGCATCATGATGTTTTGCAGTCGTCCTGCTTTTGATGGTGGTATTGGAAACAATGGACTTCACAATGCGGGACTATACGGTGGATTGTTGTTTCTTTTCATTTTGCCCGTTGCAGAAATTTTATATACACGTAAAACTTATCTCCGGAATATGGGTTATTCGGCCCTGGGACTTATTTATATTTCACTCAGCCTGGGCCTGCTTCTTAACCTCCGCACTTTTTATCCCGGACAAGCACTGGATGCAGTAAACAAATTGCTGGTACTCGCAATCATTCTGAGTTTATGGGTGAATGATACGATGGCCTATCTTATAGGATCGATTATTGGCAAGACTCCCTTGTCATCTATTTCTCCAAAAAAAACATGGGAGGGCACGATCGGAGGTTTTATATTCGCCGTTTTAACCATGGGTGCAGTTGGTTATTATTTAAGCAGTGGTTTTGAACTGCAGGCAGTTTCTCAATGGATGATAGTGGCAGCCATTGCATCTATAGCAGGCACGGTAGGTGACCTGCTGCAGAGCAAATTAAAAAGAGTGGCGGATGTAAAAGACAGTGGCCATTTCATGCCTGGTCACGGCGGTTTTCTGGACCGGTTCGATTCACTTCTTTTCGCCACACCTTTCATTTGGTTTTACATCGTTATGTTTGCATAAAGTTTTTCATGTTTGGCCATGCAGGACAGACATATAAAGCTTGACCTGCCCGCAGGCAGGCAGGTGCTTAATGCATTTTTTCACATGACAATTCACAAAGAAGGATATAAAACGATTGCCATTTGCGCAATTTTATTTGCAGCCATTAATCTGGTATCATTTTATTTCGTCAGTATTCACCTGTCCTGGTTAAGCTGGCTGATTTTTTTTATCAGTGTGGCATTCCTTCTCTTTATTATTTCCTTTTTTCGTGTGCCTGCACGTATCCCGACCATAAATGAAAAATATGTTGTTTGTCCGGCTGATGGTAAGATAGTCGTGATAGAAGAAATTACCGATGTGGAATATTTTCATGACCGCCGCCTGCAGGTATCGATTTTTATGAGCCCGGCAAATGTCCACCGAAATGTAAACCCCATTGGCGGGGAAGTAGTTTACAGCCAGTATCACAAAGGAAAATACCTGGTTGCCTGGAACCCTAAATCTTCAACGGAAAATGAGCGGCATAGTGTTGTAATAAAAAATCAAAAAGGAAGTCTTCTGGTAAAGCAAATCGCCGGGGCAGTTGCAAAACGTATTATCAATTATCTTTCACCAGGTCAAAAAGTGGAACAATGCGGAGAAATGGGCTTTATTAAATTCGGATCACGCGTGGATGTTTTACTTCCTCCCGGCATTTCATTAAAAGTGGGACTCAATCAAATGGTTAAAGGCGGTGTCACTGTTTTAGCGGAATGGTGATTCATTTAGTTATGAGATATGGGTTATGAGATATGAGATATAAATCCATAACCCATAACCCATAACCCATATCTCATAACCCACATCTCATAACCCATATCTCATAACCCATATCTCATATCCCATATCTCATAACCCATATCTCCTAAAAAATTGCCATCAACTCTTTAAGCGAGTAAACAGTAAATGTCGCTTCCACCGGATCTTCACTTCCCGTGTGGTTTACATAAACCTGGTCAATTCCTGCTTCACGGGCGCCGATTATATCCACATCAGGTGTGTCCCCAATCATGATGCTTTCTATTTTTTCTGCGCCGGTTTTTATCAGGGCATATTCAAAGATTCCCGGATGAGGTTTCAGACTATTGGATCCTTCAGAAGTGATCACTTCAAGAAAAAAACTTTCAATGCCCGCAGTCTTGAGTTTGTGATGCTGTGTTTTCTCAAAGCCATTTGTAATGAGGTGAAGCTTGTAATTTTTTTCTGTCAGATATTCCAGCACTTCAACGGTATCCGGGAAAAGTGCTTTTTTGGTCGGCAGTATATTTAAAAATTCGACTCCCATTCTTCGTGCCAGCGATTCGTCACCATTTTTAAATTCCAGCAGAGTCATCGACATTCTTTTCCAGCGAAGTTCATCTACTTTCATTTGCCCCTTTCTGTACCGATCCCAAAGCCTTTCGTTATGACCCAGATAAATTTTATGAAAAAGGTCAAAATCATTTACTCCTGCATCAGCGAGAGATAGCGAATGGTAGAGATCATGAAGCGCTTCCCGGCTATTGGTATCAAAATCCCAGAGTGTATGGTCGAGATCGAAGAAGAGATGTTTGTACCGCATAATGCAATTTAAAGCCTAAAGCTTAAAGCCTAAAGCTTAACGCTTAACGCTTAACGCTTTTTGGTGTATGGTTCAAGGTGCATGGTAAAATGGATTTAAATAATGATGCATAGACCATCTACCATAAATCATTTGCTACATATAAAAAGCTTTAGGCTTTAGGCTTTAAGCTTTAGGCTTTAAATTGCATTCATGAAAATCGTAATCACGGGCGCTTCACGCGGACTTGGCTTCAGTATGGCTGAAGCATTTGCTGTTGATGGGCATGATCTATATCTCACATCACTCAATGAAGTGAAACTATATAATGCGCTCGAATCGCTGATGGGTCGTTTTCCGGATCAGGTGATAAAAGCAAAACCCTTTGACCTGGGTACAAAACAGGGTGCGATTGATTTTGGAAACTGGGTATTGGGTTTGGGGGTAGAACCTGATATTCTGATAAACAATGCCGGAACTTTTCAACCAGGCCGCGTTATTGATGAACCGGAGGATCAACTGGAAAACATGCTGCAGGTTAATTTACTCAGTGCCTATCATCTTACCCGGGTTCTTCTGCCTTCCATGATGAAACGAAAGTCCGGGCACATTTTCAATATCAGTTCTATTGCAGCTCTCCAGGCTTATCCAAACGGCGGGTCTTACAGTATCAGCAAATTTGCACTTACGGGTTTCTCAAAAAATTTACGTGAAGAATTGAAACCCTATTCTATTAAGGTGACCTGTATATATCCTGGTGCTGTTTATACCGATTCCTGGGCAGGTAGCGGAGTGAAACCCGACCGCATTATAAAACCGTCTGATATAGCTGATACCATTCTTCAAATCTCGAAACTTTCTCACCAGGCCCTTGTTGAAGAGCTTGTAATCCGTCCGCTTGCAGGTGACCTGTGACAATTAACAATTAACAATTATTATGCGGGCTTTAAGCGTTAGCAGTTTTTATATTTGCAATCCGGATAATAAATTTATTTAAATCAGTAGCCATCGGATCATTTTTACACTTCAGAATTCTTATTTCCTGCTGGCTTTGCCTGCTGCTGAGTCCGGCCATAGCGCAATTGCATTTTACCGCCCAGGCAAGTACAAAGGTCATGGGTAAATCAGACTATGTCCAGATCCAGTTTATTATTGAAAATGCAAAAGAGATCGGAAATGTACAAACGCCTGATATGTCCGACTTTTCCGTCATAGAGGGACCGAACCAATCTACTGGAATGAGTATAACAAATGGAAATATGTCCCAATACAAGGGCATCATTTTTCTTTTACAGCCAAAGAAAACAGGCACGCTCACGATTAAACCTGCTACTGCCACAATAGATGGTCAGCTAATGCATTCCAATGCGCTCCAGATTACCGTTCATAAACAAAGTGTACAGGGAAATTCAAATCCTCCCGGATTCAATCCGTTGACGGATCCTTCCTGGCCAGCTGCCGAGCCCCAGGTTGATATGGATGAAGTGGTTCGGCCCGGAGAAAACGTGGAAGATAAAATCCGTAAGAATTTTTTTGTGAAGGTTGAAGTAAGCAAAACAGTATGTTACCTGGGAGAACCCATTGTAGCAACCTATAAACTCTATGCCCGCCTGCGTTCGGATTCCCGCGTTACCCGGCATCCTTCGCTGAATGGATTTAGTGTCTATGATATGGTTGATCCATCTGAAGACAGGGTTTCTGTTGAAAAAATAAATGGCAAGAATTTTTCAGTGCATATTATCCGGAAGACCCAGCTGATCCCATTGCAGCCTGGAGATATAACACTCGATCCGATGGAGCTTGATAATAATATTTATCTTATCAGAGCAGATGCCGGATCTGATAAAAAATCCAACCAGGGTATGGGAGGATTGCTTGACAGACTTTTCGAGCCTCAAATAAGCGGCACTTCATTTACTCAGCATATCGTATTAGATAGTAAACCGGTTATCATACATGTAAAACCTTTGCCGGATGCCGGAAAACCAGCTGACTTTAACGGAGCAGTTGGAAAATATTCTATTCAGGCTTCTCTTAATACCAAAGAAGTAGATACCGGCGATGCAGCCAATCTTTCGGTAACAGTAAAAGGATCTGGTAATCTTCCAGTGATCAATGCGCCTACCGTTAACTGGCCGTCTAACATGGAATCTTATGACGTAAACAGTAAGGAAAATCTCGATAAAACAATTGCACCCCTAAGTGGGTCCAAGACATATACATATAGTTTTCTTGCGGCGAAAGCTGGTAAATATACCCTGCCTCCTGTCAAACTGAGTTATTTTGATCCGGCCTCCCGGACTTATAAAACTACGGAGACCGATTCTTTAAGTATACAGATAAACAATTCTAAGAAAAAGAAGCATACAAATATTGCTATGGTTCCGGCAAAAGAAATTGCTTCGGATTGGACAAAATATGCCTGGGGGTCAGGGGTTTTTCTTCTTGTTGCCGGTACGATAATTTTTATTCGCAGACAGGTAAAAAAGATTGCATTCTTAAATGCAGAAAAAGCAAAACTGGCAGCTGAACTTGAAAAGGCGAAAATGACTCCTGAGGTTATTGATCCGCTCAAAGCCTCCAGGGATCTCATGGCTTCGGGTGATTTTACAAATTTCTATACCTCAATTAACCGGGCGATCTGGAAGGCTGTGTCAGACAAACTGCAATTGCATCCGAGTGAACTTAATAAATTAAATATTGCCAGTGGCCTCCGCACCAGGGACTGGAGCGATGAAGAAATAATTCAGCTTAATAGTGTTCTTAATGAATGTGAGATGAAATTATATACGCCTGAATTTAACACAACGGATATGCATCGTATTCTGAATTCTGCGGATGAAATCATGTCAAAGTTGGGGCAACTTTGACAAGTATGGGAGTATGGGAGTATGGGAATGAAATCATTCATTCGAAATTAATTATAATAAACAATTAGAAAATGTTCCTTTACCAGTTTAAAAGTTAGTATATAAGTAACTCAATTCCCATACTCCCATACTCCCATACTCCCATACTCCCATACTTTTAAGTTGTTATTCCGTATACTTATATCCTACCCCTCTCACTGAGTGAAAATGCCGGGGATTGCGGCTGTCGTCTTCAAAATATTTTCGAAAGTTCAGGATAAGGTTATCGATAGTGCGTGTATTTGGATATACCTGATATCCCCAGACAGACTGCAGGATTTTTTCCCTCTTCACTACTTCATTTTTATTTTCTATCAGCAGCTTAAGAAACATAGTTTCTTTTTTGCTAAGATGGAACCGCTGGTTTTTTTTATTAAATGCTTCCTGCGCCTTGAAGTCTATCAGATTGGCTCCAAAAATATATTTATCAGCTATCGTATTGCGTTCCTGAAGCCTTTCGTTTTTTTCTATCAGCTTCTGTACACGCAATAGAAGTTCCTCCAGATTAAAGGGTTTGTTGAGATAATCATCTGCTCCTTTTTTCAATCCAAGCACGCGGTCAGCACTGCTGATGCGTGCACTGAGTATAAGAATGGGAACCGGATTTTGTTGAAGGCGGATAGTCTCTGCCACGTTGATTCCGTCGATACCAGGCAGCATGACGTCGAGGATCACCAGGTCGAAATATTCGTTGCTGATAGCTTTCATTGCTTCATTCCCGTCATAGGCAGAAGTGACCTGGTAGTTCTCCATTTCCAGGTTAAGGCGGAGTGTATCGTGCAGATTCTCTTCGTCCTCAACGAGCAAGATGGATTTGCGGGCGGGTTCCGTCATACTTTATAATAAATTGAAACGAACTGTAAAAATAGTTCCCTTCGGTTGATTGTCAGAAACGCTGAGAAGCATTTTATGATCCTTCGCTATTTTCCGGCATAAATAAAGTCCGAGACCGGTTCCCTGTGCCGTTCGTGTATCTTCGTTACCAACACGGTAAAATTTTTGGAAAATGCGTTTATGTTCTTTTTTCGGAATCCCCATACCTTCATCTTTTACTTCCAGAATTCCCTGATTACCATCTTTTTTCAAAATAACAGAAACAGGTGCTGTTGGAGCTGAATATTTAAGTGCATTTTCTATCAGGTTATTGATCAGGATCTGCATGAGAAGGGGATCTCCCGAAAGAAACAGGCCTGATTCCAATTCGTTTTTCCAGGGCCTGACAGGAAATCGGTTTTGAAAATCCAGGCATGAATCTGCAACGACCTGTGAGAAATTGAGTTCTTCCCTGTTGAAGAAATAAGATCCGCCTTCGAGTTGCGCCGATACAAGAATATTTCCTGTCAGAGTATTCAGCCGGTTGATTTCCTGCAGAGAGGATTTCAGGATCTTTTCTTTTTTAGATTCGTCCAGCTGATATTTCTGCAAGGTTTCCATATTCAACTTTGTAATAGAAATCGGCGTTTTCAATTCATGCGTAATGGCCATCATGAAATTTTGTTGCTGTCTTTGTATACGGATCTGTCGCATAACGGCACTTCGCAAAAAAACAGCACCTGCCAGAATGACTAAAATAAAAGTCAGGCCTTCACTTTTATAAGCTGTGGCTAAGCGCCTATGGTATCTGATAATTTTTTCTGCTTTTTCAATATAATTTGGATCATTATGATTCAGGAGCTCTAATCTGTTTGAAGCCATTTGGTTATTCTGCTGATTAAGGGCGATATACCACCAGATCAGGGCAGCCAGTACATAAATCAGCAGGAGCCAGCAGATGACAATTGCACGGTTGGGCCAGGTATATTTATTCAGGTGTAATGCCATTTTAAAACAAGTATGGGAGTATGGGAGTATGGGAGTATGGGAATGAAATGATTTGATTTACAAATTTATATTGCCAGAGAACTGGTGAGCAAGTTAGTTTATAAGTTTCTCCACTCCCATACTCCCATACTCCCATACTCCCATACTAGTCCTGCTCTCTTTCTACACGTAGTCCCGCGCTTAAAACATTCTTCAGTGGATCTTCCCGCATGAGTTGTTTAAGGGTGATATGATATGTACCAATTTTCCTGAACCTGGTCTTTGGCTGAATGAGCAGGCGCGTATCATAAATATCATCCATAGCAGTACCGATCCAGCCCTTGCCATTGGTTGCCAGTTGCAGATCGTAATCGCCTGTTTTTCCCTGTCCGGTTCCAGGTTCTTTTACGGTCACGCGCACATACATATTATTAAAATGATAAGCGTCGGTATGTCGTATTACGATGTAAATATTATAAAGGGAGACCGTGTCATTAATTTCAAAAGAAATATCAGGCTTTACCGAAGCCGACCATTCATGATCATTGAAATCCATGTTTTTTTCAAAAACCCCGGTTGTCCAGTTACAGGCAGAAACGAAGATGAACCCTGCAAGAAACAATAAGTGTCTTTTCACTTCCTGTCTTTTTGTAAAATTAATGAGATGAACTGAATGAAGTTCCTGTGCATGTATCAATTAGATGTTGGTCTTAGAAATTTAGTTTTATGCTTTATGCTTTATAAAACATTTAGGATTTGTTCTTTGGCTTTTTCCAGTTCATCCTTCATAAGTACCACACATTTCTGGATTTTGACATCATAGGCTTTGGAACCTGTGGTATTGACTTCCCGGCCAACCTCCTGAAGTATGAAGGATAACTTTTTCCCTTTGCTGTCTTCAGGCTCTGCAAGTACTTCTTTAAAATAAGAACAGTGATTTTTCAGGCGGACCATTTCTTCACTGATATCAATTTTTTCCAGGTAATAAATCATTTCCTGTTCCAGGCGGTTAGAATCATAATTGTCCTTCCCTATGTGATCGTGTAATAATTTTTCCAGGCCCTCGCGTATTTTCTGTTGACGAAAGGGTTGAAGTTTAAGTATTTCTTCCTGCTGAAAACTGATATTATTAATACGAAGGATCAGTTCTTCTTCCAGCACGCGTCCTTCATTGAGACGATGTTGATTCAGGTCCTCAATTGCCATTTCAATTACTTTACTGAATTGCTGCCATTCTTCCTTGGTCAGCGTATCTCCTGTTGGCGTAATCACTTCGGGTAATTTCAGCAGCGTACTTAAAATATTGGAAGGATCCTGGTTGAGTTGACGGGAAAGATCCGCCAGGGTTTCATAATAAGCCTTTGCGAGATCCGTATTAATACTTACAGGCTTTGCGTTGCCCGTCTGTTTAAGACTCACCGTACAGTCCAGAGATCCGCGACCCAATTTATCTGAAAGTAATTTTCGGATATCAAATTCATAAGGTTTTAGGAAACCAGGAAGTTTTAACTGAAGTTCAAATTGTTTTCCATTGAGCGATTTCACATCTACCAGAAAGGTTTTGTCACCCACCGTTTGTTCTGTCCTGCCAAAACCCGTCATCGATTTAACCATGTTATCCTGTTTATGCCTGAAAGGTAATAAATTAAATGTGCGTAAGCAGTCCGAGCTTACCGTATACATCGTTTTGAATCATGTCGATCATATCGCCGGGTAACATGGAATCAAGTGTTAATCCTGCCAGACGGTAACGAATGAGACGAAGAGTTGGAAAACCTGTAACTGCTGTCATCTTGCGAACCTGGCGGTTTTTTCCTTCTGTTATAACGAGTTTGATCCAGCTGGTAGGAATATGCTGACGGAAACGAATGGGCGGAATTCTTTCGGGTATTACTATATGTTCAGGAAGACGTGATGCTTTTGCTGCCGCAGTGCGAAAGGGCTTTCCGTCTACATTAATAGTAATTCCGGAAGAAAGTAACTGCAGGGCTTCATTCGTAATCAGGCCTTCCACCTGTACCCTATATTCGCGTTCATGTGCAAAACTGGGATGAAGTAAGCGGTGATTAAGGGATTTGTCATTTGTTAACAAAAGCAATCCTTCACTATCATAATCCAGGCGCCCAACCGGGTAAACATCCGTAGGAACCTCAAAAAAATCCTTCAGGCAGGCTTTGTTGTTTTCAGGAGTAAACTGTGAAAGAACCTGAAATGGTTTGTATATGATATAATATTTATTCAATTGAATTCAATGAAACACTGATGAATAAAGGGTTTCAAAAAGATTGCGTAAAATAAAAAGCCCCGCTGGCGGCGAGACTTTTACTATTTGGATGGGTTAGTAAGTACAGGGACATAAATATCCCTACACAATATTAGAAATAATTTTGTCGATACCGAAAAATTTTCCAATATTTTTTATGCACAATTTTTTTTAGGGTGTGGAAAAGCACTTTAATGTAGGTTTGAGCAAAATTTGCCCAATGAAGTTTCCTTCACCTGTATCGTTATCGTGGCTTTCAGAATTTCTGGATGCAAAGCTTGTTGGAAATACCGGAGCCTCGGCAACCGGAATCAATGAGATACACAAAGTTGAAAAAGGGGATCTTGTTTTTGTTGATCATCCCAAGTATTATCAAAAGTGTTTGCAATCAGATGCTTCTTATATCATCATCAATCAGTTAGTAGATTGCCCTCCGTATAAAGCATTGCTGATCGTTGATCAACCGTTTGAAGCGTATCAGAAAATAGTCAGGCATTTCCGTCCTTTTGAAGGAGCCGTTCAATCTATAAGTTCCAGTGCGGAGATAGGAAAGACATCATACATATATCCGGGTGTCTTCATTGGTAACCATGTAAAGATTGGTGAGCGATGTATGATTCATCCCAATGTAACCATCATGGATCATTGTGTGATTGGTAATGATGTAGTGATCCAGGCCGGTACTGTTATTGGATCGGATGCTTTTTATTATAATACCAATAAGAAAAGCGCATCATGGTATAAAAGAATGTTGAGTTGTGGACGCGTTATTATTGAAGATGACGTAGAGATCGGTGCAGGCTGTACAATCGACCGTGGAGTGAGCAGTGATACAGTCATTGGCCGGGGATCGCGTCTGGATAATATGATTCATATCGGGCACGATACGGTGTTGGGTAAAAATTGTTTATTGGCCGCCCAGGTAGGAATCGCAGGCGTAGTCAATATTGGTGATGGGGTTATTCTCTGGGGACAGGTAGGTGTGAGTAAAACCCTTTCCATCGGTGACAATGTAATTGTCTATGCGCAAAGCGGAGTACCTTCTTCCCTGGAAGCAAATAAAATTTATTTCGGATCCCCCGTTGAAGAAGCTTCAGTTAAAATGCGGGAACTCGTTTGGATAAAACGTATTCCTGAACTTTGGCAAAAGGTTAAAGACCGAAGTGAGAACTCAGGATTGTAAAATTCATGTCAAATACTTAAAGTCACTATTTCACAATGTGGTAAAAGTGAAATTGTAGGAAATGTAGTAATGAGAGAATGAAATTTTAAATTTCATTATTACATTTCTACCAGATTATTGCGTAGCAATAATCTACAATCCCTCATTTATCACATTGTGATACCCGGCTTATTCCGGATTATAATCGTAGGGTACCAGTTCCGCTACTTTCTTCCATGCCCAATAACCCATATTGGTTATTTCAGATTGTTCAAAGAAGTATCCGTTTTCTTCAATAGAAAATCCCGAAGGGATATCGAGCGCTGATACCTGCACTTTTGAATTAAGCGGGAAATGATTTTGTATAAGATAATTTTTATCCGGAACATGCCCTGTATACGTTACCCGAATCCGGCCATTGATATTGATGTCAACAGTTCCGCTATCCAATGAGTAAATGGCTGAATCATATGGATTTTCTAAAAGGGTTCCTTTGTCTGATTCCGGCGCATTCAGTGTTTCAACCTGGAATCCTTCATCTTTCAGGGTACTGTCATACCAGCTTCTCATAAAATGTAAACGGGATCCGATATATGTCCTGTATCTGTTCTTTGACCAGGTTTCCTGTTGTTCAGCAGTACCCGTTAAATTTTCAAACAACGGATAACCGGTATAACTGCTAATACGTGTATTGTAATCATTCACGAATGAATCCAGCTGGTAACGGATCTTATATCCCAGCGCCAGGTTAGTAATGATTATTTCTGATTTTGCCTTTACTTTTAACTTGTTTCGTTTTTTATAGAAATAAAAGCTGATAGAGTCTTTGTTCTCTATTGTGCATTGTGCCGCATTCGCTGTTGTGCCAATAAAATTATCCAGGAAAAACTGACCATATTTACTCCATCCGTCAGCAACCAGGGCGGAGCCTGTCACGGCTACTTCACCTAGATTCTTAGTTTCTTCCTTCATTTGAATGAGAAGGGAATCTTTATCCTTTGTTGAATTGCTAACCCGTAAAACCTGTGTTTCGTATCCGGTATAAGAAACAATCAGATCATAACCACCATTCGAAAGACGCAGGGCAAAAAGCCCTTCATTGTTTGAGATGGTTCCAGTGGTTGTATTCTGACAGAATACAGAGGCATTTGCAAGAACGGAGCCTGTTTTTTCATCCACCACTTTTCCGTGTACATAAAATATTTTATCCTGACTTTTGGCAGCCAGAGTTGTTAGGAACAGAATGGAAAAAATGCGGTTGAATTTCATTTTAATCTTTTTAAGGCCTAAAGCTTAAAGCCTGCCTGCCGGCAGGCCTAAAACTAAATCAAGGAATGTGTAAATGGCTATGGCGAATTAATAAAATTATGATTATAACGAATTGACATGAATTGAAGTATTTAGTTCTTGTTAATCAAAATAGTTTTAGGCTTTAGGCCTGCCTGCCGGCAGGCAGGCTTTAAGCTTTGGGCTTATAAAGGTTGCGGATTTTTAAGATATTTTAAACAGGCCTCAAAGATGGAATCTTCCAGAGAACGGAAACGGAATGAAGGCAGGGCCCTGAGCATTTTATGATTATCATACATACTTTGCCTCGCAGCAATCGCTACCGATTCCCGTGTAATCAATGGCTTGTTCCTTGTAAACAGTGACTTTATTTTTTCTTTGCGCCAGGCTATCCCTGCTAAAAAAGGGCCGGCTATCCTGGAGGGATATTTTTTCCCAAAGCCAG
>Ga0207065_1167_pt1 | contig 13561 bp, 7 predicted proteins | sample Alteio_BWMinCont_27_FD_153492 | JGI IMG/M metagenome (GOLD analysis project Ga0207065, IMG submission 153492) | Enriched cells from forest soil in Barre Woods Harvard Forest LTER site, Petersham, Massachusetts, United States -... | ecosystem: Environmental > Terrestrial > Soil > Temperate forest >...
ATAGGTTTGTTAAAATCAGCGGGCGTAGCCAGGCTTTTATCAAGATTAGTAATAAATTTGTCGAGGCCTCCGGGGTCTTTGATATAACTTGCGGAGTTTTCTCGTGCGCCAGCTAAGAAGGCCGGCTTAATTTTACTAAAAGCAAATGTAATCATAAGTGGGGCAATTGCATTGATTTCCTGGTATATTGAGTTTGGAGTTTCTTGCGCAGCGCCAGATGCTGGTGGCGGGAGTTTACCATTAGCAAGTAATTGTTTGAGTGCGCCGGGATCATTGGCATTGGCTAATACACTCAGTTGTGATGCATCGAGTTTGTCAATGATGTTTGCAATGTAACCATTTACAAATTTATCACGTGACTCTATCCCGTCTTGAAGATCAGATAGATTTGTATTTGTTTTTTGGTCTTTAGAAATAAACAAAAAATTGTTAGCAACTATATTTGACACGGTCGTTTTGTCATCAACAGGTGGAAGCTCAATTGTTCTCTTATCTATTATTTCATGAACTAGTTTTAAAATGGTTTCTTGTTGTTCTTTCACTTCTACAGTTTGCGCGACTTGCGCAATGTTGGGCGCAGGAATTTTTGTGGCGTCTGCGGCTTTGTCTGGCTGACGATTCTGATCTGTGGTCAGTGCCGCCAGCCGAGTTCGCGTATCGTAGGACTTTCGCTTATCCGCCGTGCCGGGCATGTGTGTATCAATAGCCATATGAAATCCATAATAGTTTATCAATTTTCCAACAGGCGTGACCCATCAAACGGCCAGTGCCAATAAACGTGTTGATGCGCGGAAAAAATGCCGTGCAGGAATATGCGACAGCCCATCATGGCCCACTGCCCTTTGGATTTACCTGGGCTGAACTGGAAGCGCTCAAAAAAGACCCGAATGCCCCTGTTCGTTCTGAAGTAAAAGATAAAATATTAGAACGTTACGGTATCTTCAAAGCTTTATTCGATCAAGAAGGTGTCAAAAGTGACGTCAAGAAAGAGATTGTGAACAACAAAGCAGTCGCTTTTGCAAGTAGCCTCCCTGGTCACCCAGCGATCAAAGAATTACAGCGGGACCGAGCCGCTTTGCGGGGTGTTGAACGCAGCAAAGGCGCACGCGCTGATTTTGCTGAGGCAGAACAAATAAACAAGAAACAAGGTGATGGCCTCAATATCAGTAGTATGCATAAGCCTGTTAATGTCGTAACGGATATTGCGCACCATCTTGTGGAACAGCTGCCAAAAATTAACGGTCAAGTCCCAGCCTCTGCGGAGAAGTACGCGAGAGAACTAGCAAAACTTCCTGCAAAGGATGTATTAAATACAAAACTGGCAACTATTGAAGAGAGCTTTACTCGAAAGGTGGTGCAAGATAGTTTAGAGCATACCGGCGACGGGCCGAAGGTAGAGCCACCCCCAGCCATCGTCGCTCCGGGCACATCCCATGAACGCGGTAGACTAAAAAGAATGTATAACCATCGGTCAGATCAAGTGCCGTCTCATCTCAGACATCATCATCGGGATCGAGGCCATCACAGAAGCAGTGAGGGGTCAATACAACAAGCTTCTGCCCCTACCCCAACAGTATAACCATAACACCGGCATTCTCACCTCTAGGAGTCGGCCATAAACCCTAATTTGTGAATTGCGTTTATTATTAATTACGCTATTAACTAAGGCTATTAGCACTATCAACCCTACCTGTTGGGTCAACACGTGAAAACATCCAGTTTAGCATTTCGTTCAACGCTTGGGCGCATTCGCGCCCTCGGTTCCGCAAAATCAGGCACGCATGAATGGTACATAATGCGTGTGACGTCAGTCGCCCTGCTTTTTCTGGCGCTCTATCCCGTTTTAGGCTTCTTTATCTATGCCGTTTACGGCGGCCGTCAGGGCGCTTTGGAATGGCTCCGGTCACCCTTTGCCGCTACGGGCGTCATACTCTTTCTGATCGCAGGCTTTCACCACGCAGCTCACGGATTGCAAACAGTGATCGAAGATTATGTGCATTGTTCTTGCGCTAAAACTGCCCTGCTGTTTGCCATTAAATTTGGCGCAACTGCTTTTTCGATCCTTGGCATCATCGCCACCCTAAAAATCACGCTCGGAGTTTAATAGTAACATGTCGAAAGCTTACGAGTTCACCGATCATACCTATGATGTTATCGTTGTTGGCGCTGGTGGCGCAGGGTTGCGCGCCACCTTCGGCATGGCAGAAAATGGTCTAAAAACCGCCTGCATCAGCAAAGTATTCCCAACCCGCAGCCATACCGTCGCGGCACAAGGCGGAATATCCGCCGCTCTCGGCAACATGGGAGAGGATGACTGGCGCTGGCATATGTACGACACGATCAAAGGGTCGGATTGGCTCGGCGATCAGGATGCAATTGAGTATATGTGCCGCGAAGCAATCCCCGCAGTCATTGAACTGGAACATTACGGCGTTCCCTTCAGCCGCACCGCCGAAGGCAAAATCTATCAACGCCCCTTCGGTGGCATGACCACGAAGTTTGGGGAAGGCATCGCTCAACGCACCTGCGCCGCCGCTGACCGCACCGGCCACGCCATGCTGCATACGCTGTATCAGCAGTCCCTGAAGCACAAAGCCGAATTCTTTATCGAATATTTCGCCATTGACCTGATTATGGACAATGACGGTCATTGTCGCGGCGTCGTGGCTTTGAACATGGATGATGGCACATTGCACCGCTTCCGCGCCCATCAAACCGTGATGGCTACCGGCGGCTACGGACGCGCCTATTTCTCATGTACATCCGCCCACACCTGCACAGGCGATGGTGGAGGGATGGTTCTACGTGCTGGTCTGCCGCTGCAAGACATGGAGTTTGTCCAATTCCACCCGACCGGTATCTACGGAGCTGGCTGCCTGATTACCGAAGGCGTGCGCGGCGAAGGTGGTTATCTGACCAACAGCACCGGCGAACGTTTCATGGAGCGTTACGCGCCTCACGCCAAAGACCTTGCCAGCCGCGACGTCGTCAGCCGCGCCATGACGGTCGAAATTCGCGAAGGCCGTGGCTGCGGTCCCTTAAAAGACCACATCCACTTGCATCTCGAGCATCTTGACCCAAAGGTTATCCACGAACGCCTGCCCGGCATTGCCGAAACCGCTCGTATTTTCGCTGGCGTCGGTGTCACCAAAGAGCCGATTCCGATCCTGCCGACCGTGCATTACAATATGGGCGGCATTCCCACCAATCGTTTTGGTGAAGTCATTCACCCGACAGAATCCAATCCCGACGCTACCGTTCCCGGCCTGATGGCGATCGGCGAAGCCGCGTGTGTTTCCGTTCACGGCGCGAACCGTCTCGGCTCCAACTCCCTGCTCGATCTCGTTGTCTTTGGACGAGCAGCGTCGATCCGCGCCGCCGAACTTGTGAAACCTGACACCAAACACAAAGACTGGCCAGCTGATGCCGGTGACTTCGCAGTGGCGCGTCTTGATAAGTTCCGTAACGCCAAAGGCGATGTCTCAACGTCAACTTTGCGTCTTGAAATGCAAAAAGCAATGCAGAATGATTGCGCCGTGTTCCGTACCGGCTCGTCACTCGCCGACGGACAAAAGAACATCCGAGCCGCATGGGGCAAACGTGGGCGTATCGGCATCAAGGATCGTTCGCTGATCTGGAATTCGGATCTAATCGAAACGCTGGAGCTCGACAATCTTCTCTATCAAGCTTTGGCCACTATCGATAGCGCCGCCAACCGTCAGGAATCCCGTGGTGCCCACGCCCGTGAAGATTTCAAAAACCGCGACGACGTCAATTGGATGAAACATTCTACCGTCTGGGTAACGGAAGACGGCAACGTCAAACTCGGCGACCGCCCCGTCCATCTCTACACCCTCTCCGACGATTGCAAGGTCGTGCCACCGAAAGCGCGTGTATACTAATTAAGACAAATCAAACGTCACAAAATCACCTGCGCAGGGCATCACACATGCTAAACAACGACCTTGAAATTATCCTATTTACGTACAACCGCGCCAAACAATTACGGCGCACACTCGAACAACTTTTCGCCGAAAACAGTCCCATCCGGCATACTGATATCACTATTCTCGACAACCATTCCACCGATGCCACGTTCGATGTCATTCAGGAATATGCGCGAAAATTCTCAAACGTGAAGCATGTACGCCACAATCGCAACATCGGCGGCGTTGCCAATAGTTTGCGCGCGTTTGAGATGGCCTCAAGAAAATATGTGTGGGTTCTGTGTGACGACGACCGCTATGATTGGACGGCATGGAGCGAAGTCGAAAGCGCGATGGCGCGTAACGAAGATTTGATCTGCATTGCCCGCTATGCTTTATCGGAAGAGAACAAAGACAAACCCGAACACCAAATTTTCCAACTGACCTTCATTCCAGCAGGAATATACAAAACCACCAACATTACCGAAGCCGCGCTCCGTATTGCCTACGACAATATTAATTCACTTTTGCCCCAAACCTGTTTCGTCGCAGGCATACTGAACGCAGGCAAACGTATCCACACCATAAGCAGCCCGATAGTTTTACGCTCCCAGCTTGAGCCCGTGGATGAAACCTACACACGTGGATACAAGCAGGAAGATCTACCGCTTAAAACCCGGGCCATGTGCTGGATAGTTGGCTATGCAAATGTATGTTCCCTTCTAAAAGATGAAATGATCAAACATCGCACACTCCTCATTGCCATTGACTTCAAAGAAATTCACGATGGCTTCGACAAATTTTGCGAATATATCACCTATTGTTACACCGGCAAAGAATATTGGACACTTGTTTTAAGCCTGTTTCTACAAATGGACAAAGCATCGCAACGAATTTTGCTTGAAAGCTTTATGAAAAACCAAATCCATTTTATGACAGATGAAAAAGTCATGTACGAATACTTTTTAAAATTTGGAGCTGAATATAGCACGCTGTTCAGCTTACCGAATGGGGAAGCATCTTTTAGCAAAAAAGTGTATTCGATGAAGCTGGAAGATGGGACATTACGAACCATTTCCGTATTTGACACAGCGCCAAAGGTCGAAAATGTCGCGTAACGCAGTTATCGAAGATGATCTACAGACTATCCTTTCCGATCAAAATATCGATTGGAAAGCCCTGGAAGGATCAACCATTCTGATTTCAGGAGCCAATGGTTTTCTACCAGCCTACATAGTCGAAACATTAATGTTTGCCAATGAAACCGTCTTCAAAAACAAGACAAAAATCATCGGCATCGTACGCAGCAACAATAAAGCCCACGCTCGTTTTCCTTATTTTAAAAACCGCAACGACATCGAATTTATCGAACAAGATATAGCGGCGCCTTTGCAAGTGTCAGGCGACATTGATTACATTATTCATGCTGCGAGCCACGCCAGCCCACGCTATTTTTTTTCCGACCCGGTGGGAACAATAGCCGCCAACGCAATGGGCACCGATAATCTGCTCAAAATTGCAAAAGATAAAAAATCTAAAAGCTTTCTTTTTTTCAGTTCCGGCGAAGCTTGCGGCAATATTTTTGACACCAAAGATGTCGTCACGGAAAACGATTACGGGGTACTTGACCCCCTCGCCGTCCGCAGCTGCTATGGCGAAAGCAAACGCATGGGCGAGTCGCTTTGCGCCTGTTACTTCCACCAGTACGGTGTTCCGGCAAAGGTCGTCCGACCAGCCCATACCTACGGCCCCGGCTTTAGCTTTGACGATGGCCGCGCCTTCGCCAGCTTTGTCGGCTCTGTGATCCACAACCAAAACATTGTTCTGAAAAGCGATGGTAAGGCCTGCCGCTCCTTCATCTACCTTGCCGACGCAACACGAGGCTATTTTACCGTGTTACTGAAGGGGCAGAACGGCCAAGCATACAATGTGGGCAACGAGTATGAAATCAGCATGCTTGAGCTGGCAAATACCGTCATCCAGGCTTCAGGCAACACCAAGCTCAAAGTCGAATTTGATATACCCAAATCGGGCAATGTCAGCAGTTCCAACATGCACGGCCTTCTCAGCATCGATAAAATAAAATCACTGGGCTGGAACCCTATAACTCGCGAGCCTGAAGGCTTCAAGCGGACAATTGATTACTACCGGTCAATCCCCTAGCGAACCGCCCGGACTTGCTCTAAACTCTACACGTCTTACGAACTTTGAGGTTTTTATGGTCGAACTCGCGCTTCCCAAAAATTCGAAAATCACCGAGGGCAAGAAATTTGCCGCCCCTGCCGGAGCCAAACGCAAAAAAACGTTTAAGGTTTACCGCTGGTCGCCGGACGACGACGCGAACCCGCGTATGGATGAGTACGAGATTGATCTGGATGCCTGCGGCCCTATGGTTCTCGACGCGATCATCCATATCAAAAACAATATCGACAGCACTCTGACCTTCCGCCGTTCGTGCCGCGAGGGTATCTGCGGTTCGTGTTCCATGAACATCGACGGTGTCAATACGCTAGCCTGCACCAAGGACATCGCCTCAATTGCGGGTGATGTGAAAATCTACCCCCTGCCCCACCTGGATGTGGTCAAGGATCTGGTTCCCGATCTCAGCAAAGCCTATGCGCAATATGCGTCGATTGAGCCGTGGCTAAAGACCGAAAGCGCCCCGCCCCCGCCGGATCGCGAGCGTTTGCAGTCGCCCGATGAACGCGCCGCTCTGGATGGCCTCTATGAATGTATTTTGTGCTTCTGCTGCTCAACCAGCTGCCCCAGCTATTGGTGGAACAGCGACCGCTATCTAGGCCCCGCCATCCTGCTGCAATCCTTCCGTTGGCTGGCGGATAGCCGCGACGAGGCCACCGGCGAGCGTCTCGACAACCTCGAAGACCCCTTCCGCCTCTACCGCTGCCACACCATCATGAATTGCACCAACACCTGCCCCAAAGGCCTAAACCCCGCCAAAGCCATAGCGGAGACCAAGAAGATGATGTTGGAGAGGCAGGGGTAGCACAAAGTATATTCTCAACTCCACCAACCACCCCAACTCACCTGCTCCCCCGAATTTCTTTGAGGAGGGTAAGAATGGGAATGTCCAAAGGATCAGCCATGGGCGTTCCTTTCATGCACCCGCGAGTAACAGCTATTTTAAATCAGTTCCCCGGCTCAGCACCAGATTTGGGAGTAGGTACAAGCCTGCTCCCACGCAATTCGACATGAACCGGTGATTCAGGAGGCGTACCATTTAATTCACCACTTCTTGCAGGTGGCCTAGCTCCTTCCCTAGCAAGCTTGGCTATGTCAGCGCCTTTGGCCTCACGAAGATAGGACGGGAGAACAAAAGGTGTAGCATCAGGAGCGGATGGATATATCCCATTCTGGGCAAGGCCAAGCGCGTTACCATAGAGTTTTGACGACATATCCCAAAATTTCTTACCAGCATTACCGTCGCCACCTTGCATAGCTTCAATCTTCAGATTGGCTAACATGCCACTCCACGTTCTCTCGGCGATCTGGGCATCTTTCGTTTTCAAATCAACCTCTGCCTTAACCGCAGATGACGTTAAATTAAACTGACTCGCAAAATCCTCCCTTATGGCTTTACGCACTTCCATAGGTATGTCTTTTCCACTTTCATCTTTCTGACTATCAATGATTGCCTGAAGCGTACCATCCTCGCCTGCTTTGATGCGGTCTTCAGATGTTTTGATACCTTTGGCAATTAACCTCTTCAAAATCTCTGGTTGGTACTTTAATGCCTGAGCCTGAAATTGCGCCAATTGGGCATCAATTTGAGGTCCCATGATCGTAATCTTGCCCTGATCCTCCATAATTGTTTTGATGGCGGCATAAAGTGGCTGTGGTAATCCTTGTGTGGCCTTAAGAAATCCTTCGCGTAACTTTGTATCGCGCGCAACATCCAAAAATGACCTGATTGTTTTTCCGTGGCCATCTGTCATGAATTCTTTATATACGTCAGCAAACTGTTCGATCTCGCCAAGATTGACCGATTTTATCAGCGCATCAAGGCGCTTTGCAGCGGCTTCCTGCTCGGCTGGCACCAAGCCATAAACCGTCTGTTTAAGTTGAAGGTATGATTGTATTCCCTTAACAACTGTTTCCCATTTAACATTCGGATTTTTTTTCTGTAGTTCTTTTACTATTTTTGCTTGATATTCTCCAACATTCTCTGGGGTAAGCTTAGTATCACCAATGCTCTCTATAGCTTGTACAATTGTGTCACCGGTTACATTCTCGGCTTGCGCTATCTTGGAGTCAGTTTCCGGCGCTACTAATTTAGCGTCACTCTCCGCTCTTACCAATTCCTGAATGAGCTTCCGAGCTTCAGCGCCAGGCACATGCTCTAAAGCAGATAAATATTTAGGGTTACTGCGCGACAATTCATAAAGATTTTTCGTAGTATCTTTAGGATCAACGCCCAATTCCTTATAGAAGGCTATTATTGCGGGAATACTACCGGGCGACAATGTGGCAATGTCGGCCACAATCGCCTTTTGCTTCAGTTCTCGCAAAAAGTTGGCAAGACCGGCAAACGACTGGTAATTTTTGACAACCTCTGCAAACCCAACGTTGGTAATCGGCGGCTTGCCTGCCCTGTTCCCGGCAAGCGGTTGACCATCGGCGCCTAACTCGTCGCTACCCTTCAACCATGCCTGCATTTTTTGGGAAATAAGGCTCTTAGGGTCATCTAAATCTTTCGGTTCAAGGTTGGGAAATTCCCACGCAAACTGCAAAGCCGTGTTCTGCGCCAGCGCATCGGCTTGGGCGTTTTTTTGAACCTGCTCGGCGGCCAAACTCTGGGGCGGATAGTAAATGCCCTTATATGCCATGCCATAGTTATAGATATTGAACAGCTGCGCCGGAGACAGGGCTGAATTAAATGCTCTCTGGGCTTCTATAAGCTTGGCTTCTGCTGCGATTGCCTCAACGCTGTCAGGGCTAAGACCTTTGTCTATGATATTTTGGCGGTTTCTGACCGCAGCCAGGAGGGGTATTGCGTCATGATCTTTTATTGGCGTGGCTTCCATAGATTTTATGGCAGCAGCAATTTGGTCTTGGGTATTGCTATTCATCAGGCCATGGGCCAAGGCTAGCGCATCTTCTGCTGATAGTCTTCCTGCTGGCGATGCCTTAGACTCTTCCTGATAGAGCCTCAGGAGTTCGTTCACTTCTTGTCTGGTAGCCATGATTGCCCTCTATTGTGTTGATCGTACATTAATTTAAATTGTGCCCATTGTCCAAAACCTTAACACTCCCTTTCCTAGGGGCCTGCTGGTGCGCTGTCTGCTGGTCGATGAAACAAATTTCTAATTTTATCCATTCTCTGCTGCGCTTCTGGCGATACAGGGACAGGAGTGGCCGCAGCACCCTCTACCTTCAGGTCATTTAAAGTACGCGTTCTCTCTGTTTGTTCTCTTTTATCTATTGCATCTGGATCACTACCCGCGTTCACAGTGTTCTGAATCAGTTCGGTTCGAAACTTCTTTCGATCCGATGAGTATTGAGAACTAGTTCCCCAATAACTTACCAACCAATTGCTATCGGACCAATTTACCGAAGCCCATGCAAGAGGTTTCACGACGTCGATGACGCTCGCTACCCCCGGTATCATAGACATTGGGGGAGCAATAAGAGTAAAACCTGACCCCACACCCCCAAGCGTTGCCGCAGTTATTCCTATGGCGGGCAACACTGAGGCTTTAAGGCCTGCGGCTACTCCAACAAGGTCATTTCTACCCGCTTTAGCTCTTGTAAAAATTTTTGCAACCGGGTTGACCAAGAAACCAACCATTCCTGACCCTAACCAACCGCCTTCTGGCGTCAGTGCTAAATTCTCTTGTTCGCCAAGAACATTATCCTTGTACCAACGCAAGCTCTTTACAGCGAAAAGTTCCTGATTTGCCGCACTTCCATCTGTGATACTGACTGCGTCCCTATATAAAGCGCGTCTAAGGGCGGAATCGCCCATGGCTTGTGCCAACTCATCAATTTTGAGCAATTTTCCTAAGCTTATAAAAGTCGCATGCCGTATATCACTAAGATCCATGTTTTGAACCCTGTCTTTGAAGGCATCCATTGCCTCGCGTGAAAGGGTCACGTTCCCCTTGCCTGCATAAAGTGCGTCCGCCACCCCCGTAAGCCCTTCTGTTGGCGCATGCTTGTACCATGTTGGATCATTAGCGCGTGGAAACTTAGCAATGCCAGTTCCAGGTCCATGTTCAGCGGCATGTATTCTGCTGGGCTGCGGTGCTGGCTCGCCCTTCATGCTACCAACACCACCCGCACCATTGGGCTTGGCTGGACTTTTCCCTGACCCTCCTGATCGACCAGATGCGCCCTCCCAATTATTTTTGTTTGGCCTGAAACTGGAGTTGCCAGCAGTCGATTCAAGACCTTCGACGTCAAGGCTTGCCTCTTGGCGTGCTGCGTCTCGTGCTCGAGCGATAGGTCCCGCATTGTAATCAAAAGGTGATTTTGTGGTCGCCGCAAACTTCTCACCGACCGCGCCTACGTCTTTCACCGCCGCATTGCCAGCAGTCTCAGCAGCTGCCTTCACGACCGCAGCAGCTCCGCCTTCTGCTGCTTTTGCCACTGTCCCTTCCAAGCCTGCTTTTAGAGCAGTAGTGAGCGCAACCTTGGCGGGAGTTGCTTCAGGCGCAATAAACATTGCTGCATCCAGCACCGGAAAAACCACCATATTCGCGCCAACCGCTGCTGCGCCCATCAATGTAGGGTGTTCCTGAAAACTCCGCACACTATCGGGAACATCAAGAAGGGTCTTACCTGGAGCTATGGCGATAGCGCCCTCACCCAGCGTTCCCCATGCTTCTCTCAATCGGTCGTCACTGGCTACGATATCGGAATCACGCCCCACCGCCACAGCCGCGGCCACAGTCATTGCCGCGCTGCCATATTTTTTAGTACCGTTTTTCACATCCGCGACAATGCTCGGAAAAAGATCATCCCACGCGTAACGTATCAAGCCAAGGTTAAAGTCGCTAAATCCCTGAACAGTCGGAAGATGTTCCAATACTGAACTTACTATCAGACCGTGGAACTGTCCGAACTTATGCGTGACAGTCTGAACTTGACCCATTAAGCCTGCTGCCGCATCGGGTACCGGGGATGATTGTGAATTCGCATCTGCCATGTGTAGCTCCCCTATAAAAATTCTAACCTACGCTACCTTTTCTCTTTCTATGCAACTTATCTTAACTTTTATCTATTAAAGAAACATTAATCTTTGAGCTAAATCATACACCGAATTTGGCGTTTTGACAATGGATTTTGGTTGTTTAATACCAAGCGACCAGGGGCTTACCGACTCCCAAAAGTCAGGGAGGCATTCCGTCAAGGAAGCCTTCCGGCTTTCATAACACACCAGGATCAGTGGTTAACCGGCTTCGTAGGTGATGGTGGGGACGATGATGGCTTTGAATTTCCGCCGCCACCAAGCTGTCCCTGCGCAATGGAAGGTCCCAATCCACCGCCTTGAAGCATTTGTGCCGCACCGGGTCCACCCTGCGTAAGACCAGACGTGACTTGCGAGATGTTGCCAGCTCCCTGCATGAGCGGCCCAGCCACCTGCTGTGCATCGCCAAAATGCTGGAAATGGTAAGATTGAGCGCTCATCCACTTCATCGCATGCTCTGGCACAGCGTTAATTGCCTTGAACGAGCTGTTCGCACAGATATAAAGGATGATGACGTAGATACCATTGTAAACGAGACGCGACAGCACCAAATGTCCGCTTCCAACACCGCCTGATGTCGAAATCGCCATTTCATAAAACAGGTTCATATAGGCCACGGCGACATAGAAGACCAGCAACCCAAAAATCAAACCAAACACCATCAGCACAGGCCGAAGAGCGATGTTGAAGAGGAAGAAGTAGCCAGCCTTCGCCATCGATCCCGGCAACCCTTCGCCCTGCACCGTCAAATGGGCAAGCGCCAGCAACGGAACCGCAACAATAGCCTCCATCACAGCAAACACCCATGCCAGCACACTGAACAGGAAGGAGATAAACGGAATCAACGGCACATAATAGGCAAGCAAGATTCCTGACGTAAAAAACACGCTGGTTATCATACCAAGAATGGTGTTGATAAGCGTCATCATGCCTTTAAATTTATCTCCTCCAGGGCCAGCATCCGAACCTAGCAGCGCCTGCATACCTTGTATGTTTGCACCATTCCCCGCCGACATATTCACCATAATATCGAACGCATCATACGCCGTATCGATGCAAGCCTGTCCAAGGCGCGCCATCGCAGCAATCGGGTTCACAGGCGCTGGATTGTAGAACATGATGCCCATGGAGAAATTGCCTGTGCCCAAAGGCCCCGGCAAGGACAACCAGACGCAATTCCAGGAGGCAAGCCAGTCGATGACTTCGAACACGCGATCAAGGAAATGCCCCTGAGCCGGCCCTTGGTTCTTCATGTCTTTGGCCTGTTGAATCAGCATCCCGCGTTGCGCCGCGCAAGCATCGGTACCGATAGCTCCGCCACCCCCTCCGCCGCCGCCCTGAGGAGGCATGTCGATGTGCTTGTAAATCTTGTCGAGCGCAGGTTGGACGAACTTTTTACCCAACGCATCGCCTTTCGCAAAATCTGGCGACTGCGTATCCGGGATCAAAGCGCCCAAATCGCTGGCATCGGACTCGGCTTGCGACACAGCGCTCAGCAACGCTCCCGCCGACATCCACCCATAAGCCTGTGACTGCGCCACGGCAAACAACAAGTTGGGAACAGGAAGCGCAGCAAGACAACCCATGTAATCTGAAACAGCCTGATCAATCTGGCCTTGGTTCGGCTGTGTGCGTTGTTCAGCTTGACCGCCCATATCGTTTGGCGTTACAGCTTGAGTCTCGGACTGTACAACACCCTGCAAACCTGCTTGCATCTGGAAAAAGCACGCCTGCGCCAGCGCCTGAACCGCCTGTCCCGTAGGACTTGTGGACTGACCTGTAGCGTTAAAGCTGTTGTGACCGCAGAAACGGCTGTTATGCAATTCGTTATTCTGGGTTTCCTGATCTTTCAGAGGGAAACCACCGGTTCCACCCGTAGTGTCTTTCATCTTGTCTGTGGCAGCCTGATCATTTTGACTAACAGAACCTTTTCCACCACTTTGACCATTGTTATAGAGTTGCTGGCAGGCCTGCGTCGCAAATGTATGATAAACGACATCGGGCGCATATTCGGGCACAGACGCCACGCCAGTCATCGAAAGGGCAGCTACGCCATCGATAAGAAACGTATTCCAGATGTTACTCGCCAGCCCCGATCCCCACTCGGTAAGCTTCAGGACAATGTACTGTCCGGAATTCAAACCGCCAGCAATCGGCACCAAAAGGCCAATCGCAACAACCAGACGTATCGGCGCCCAAATCTGGTCGGCTTTCTTGCCCATGACCACGCCATGATGCGCGGTTTCCACCACCATCGACGCCAGATGATAGAAAAGAATCACAGCCGCAACGATCAGGATCGCGTGACTGTAGAAGCCAAGCGCCCCGACTAAAGTCGATTGGATAACCCCGGCTCCCATCGCCGTCGGATCGACAAAGAACGTGCCGAACATCGACGTATCGCCACTGCGCAGGAATTCAATCCACT
>Ga0207065_1150_pt1 | contig 13513 bp, 11 predicted proteins | sample Alteio_BWMinCont_27_FD_153492 | JGI IMG/M metagenome (GOLD analysis project Ga0207065, IMG submission 153492) | Enriched cells from forest soil in Barre Woods Harvard Forest LTER site, Petersham, Massachusetts, United States -... | ecosystem: Environmental > Terrestrial > Soil > Temperate forest >...
GTCAGGTTGATATAAGCTGCATTGATATTTTCATGGTATACAAAATAATTTGTTTTAGTCGTATCCGCAGTGTATACATCCCCGCTCACATCATAATAATTCGCTTTATTGTCTGTCGATACAAAACTTGTCTTTAATCCGGCTTCGAGCTTGAAATCATTCCTGAAAGGATGTATATAATCTGTTTTAAAACTGTAAATATTAATTGTTGAAGGGAGGTCGCCACTCAATGTATTAGATGATAGCAAATTCATATCAGGATCATAGGTATAATTCTGGAACAACTGATTGCTCCCGGATTTATAGTAGATATAATCCGCGTCTGCTGTGAGCTCACGTCCGCTTGAATCAAACTGTCTTCTGAAATTCAGGTTCACTGTTCCATTGGACCATATGCCATGAATATTTCCAAAAGATTGTACCAGGGAGTCTGTTACATTATTGGCGTTTTTTAACGAGATATAACTTTGAGAAATATCTTTTTCATCATTCTGGTAACCACTGAATACCACTCCCAGCGTAGTTTTATTATCCAGGAAATAATCCATACCCAATTTTAAATTCAATTCTGGGGAAAGAAATTTCATATGTGTGCTCTGTGTAAAAATTGAGTTAATGTTCTTAGTCCCCGGATCCAGGTAGTTTCTGTTAATATCAAGTTGTTGAAATCCCTGCCAGTAAGTATAACCACCGTTAAAGAAAATATTGAATTTATTTACGCGATAATTCAGGTTCAGGCTTCCGGCGGGTTTCGCATACTTTCCCTGTGTATAAGTAAGCGTCGTAGATCCATTGAAACCTATGCCTTTATTTTTCTTTGTTTTAATATTTATTATTCCTGAGTTACCTGCTGCGTCATATTTCGCGGAAGGATTACTCATGATTTCCAGTTGGTCAATGGCTGAAGAAGGCAGACTTTTCAGATAGACCGCGAGCTGGGCGCCTGACATATAGGTTGGTCTGTTATCAATCATTATCGTTACCCCTTGTTTGCCTTTGAGGCTGATATTTCCGTCCTTATCAACAGATACACCCGGGGATTTTTCCAGGACATCCATTACTGATGTACCCGCATTAGCGGGGGAAGCATCCACATTTACTAGGATGCGGTCTGATTTCTGTTCAATGAATGGTTTTTTGCCTACTACTGCGACAGATGCCAGTTCATTATTTTGCTTTTCAAGATTAAAAACAGGTAGTTCAATTGTTTTCATTCCTGAAACAATAGTAAAAATGGATCCATCCACCTTTATATGGCCAATTGCCGATATCCGGATATGATAGTTCCCGGCTGGAATCGCGCTAAAACTAAATCTCCCTTCCTTATCGCTAAGTTCATTTTTAAAAGCAAGTGTATCGTTCCCCTTTATCAGGGAAATGCCTGCTGCTTCCAGGGGCGACTTGTTTTCGTCGTGAATTGATCCTTTTACCATGGTTTGCGCATAGAGGTAATCTGTAAATGCCAGTAAAAGCAGTGTAGTAATGATTTTCATGATCTTTAGTTTGGCTTGGTACTATTGTTAGATTATTACAGTACAAAGATTGGTACTAAGCATAACATAGAACAATGCAATATGTTGGAAGGCTGATTTTATAGATAACCGGAAATATTCAACCATGGAATTGGACGCAACGAGGAAAAAGATGTTTCAATCCGGGGTAATATTTTGGATAAGAGTAAGGATTTGTGGATTAATGGCAGTAGCAGAAAAGTTATGAGTTATGAGCTATGAGTGAAAGTCATTATTAACCTTCTCCTTACCGAAGCATTCTACCATCGGATTAAATGGGTGCAAGGAAATTACTAATAAAGTTTTAGGCTTTAAGTTTATAAGTATCTTGTTTTTTTAGGTAGTAATAAAGAAAACCACCACTAATAATCAGGAGGGTGGAAATGATTTCTGCCTGGGTTGGGTGAAATCCAAATATCGAATACCGCGTATTCACCCTGATCTTTTCAATAAAGAATCTTTCTATTCCATTTATTATAAGGTAAAACGCAAATAGCGTTCCGGGAACTCGGAATTTCTTTCGTACTGACCAAAGGAGAAGGAACAGTAAAATACAAATGATGGTTTCATAAAAGGGGGTTGGGAAAACAGGTACAGGAAGATAACTACAATAAGGTCCTTGACAATTCGGAATCTTTATACCTGCTCCAATCACATTATGCGGATAGGGATACCCGAAGAGCCAGTTTGGAAGAAATGATGGTCCTTTTATTGAATAATGAGGCACATCCAGTGTATGAAATTCGCTCATAAAATAATCTGAATTTCTGCCCAGTTGAAATTGAAAGTTTTGAGCAGTAGCAGGAATGGATTTCAGATTTTCGCTTACAGCATAGGCACTGTTTGGAATTCCCCAGTCACCATCACCAGATACCTGGCAACCAATTCTGCCGGTACCATAAGCCAGCATCAAAGCAGGCGCAGCAGCGTCGTTCAGGTACCAGAATCCTATTTTATGTTTTCGGGCATAAAACCAAATGGCGAGAGCCGCGACGATTAATCCGCCATAAAAAGTAAGACCACTAAAGGAAATAAGGGATTCTACCGGGTTTTTAATAAACTCATCCCAGGTTTCCAGGCTGTTAAAAATTTTCGCGCCCAGAAATCCGAATATAGCCGCATAGATTACGATATCTCCTACCCTGTCGTGTGGCCAGATCCTGATTATTCTTTCCTCCGGATTGGGTAATTTATGCTTAAATTTTTCATACCATTTTAAGCCGGCGAAAAATAATCCTAATGCGAGTCCTGCCCATCCGTTACCTGCGGAAGAAAATATATAATCTGCAGGGTTTTGGGTTAACTGCAGATTCGAAGTAAAAAGTCCGATAAGCTTGTATCCGAACAGAAATGCAATGATAAAATTAGTCAGCAACTCTCCCGGACTGGCAAGTTTACCTACTATAATAGTTTCATCCTCTGCTGAAAGCAGGCCCTGCCTTTCCTTCCTTTTCAGCTCGCTGGTAATTACCATTGCTGCACCAATAAATGAGAGCGCAACAAAAAATCCAAAACTATTTATAAAATGAAGGAACTTTAAATCGAGACCAAACAGGTCTTTAACTGCGTAGTATAAATTCGGATACATAGGTGCTGCAAGATAAGGGTAAAAACCTGAGAGAAGCTTCGTATCCTTGCCTGAAAATGTTAGCTCATGAATAAAATTTCTGTTATTGGAGCGGGTACGATGGGTAATGGTATCGCCCATATTTTTGCTCAATATGGTTTCCCGGTTTACCTGGTAGACCTGCACCCGGAACAATTAGAAAAAGCATTGTTAACTATATCTAAAAATCTTGACAGACAGGTACAGAAAGGAATTCTTTCTCAGGATGAAAAAATCAATGCATTAAATCATATTCATCCGGTTCATAATATAAAGGAGGGTGTTCGGGGAGCCGATCTTATTATTGAAGCCGCAACTGAAAATGAAAATATCAAACTTCAGATTTTCAGAGAGCTGGATGAATTTGCTTTACCTGCAGCTATTCTGGCCAGTAACACATCTTCTATTTCCATAACAAGGATTGCAGCCGTAACCAAACGTCCTTCCCAAGTTATTGGAATGCATTTTATGAATCCGGTTCCGCTCATGAAACTGGTGGAAGTGATAAATGGATTTTCAACGGCAGGATTTGTTACTGAAAAAATAGTTGAATTATCTAAACAGTTGGGTAAAATACCATGCATTGTAAATGACTATCCCGGATTTATCTCAAACCGTATTCTGATGCCCATGATCAATGAAGCAATTATAAGTCTTCAGGAAGGTGTAGCATCTGCAGAAGCCATTGACACCGTTATGAAGCTGGGAATGGCCCATCCAATGGGACCCTTAGAACTGGCAGATTTCATTGGCCTTGATGTTTGTCTCGCCATATTGAAAGTCTTGCAGGAAGGATTTGGAAATCCTAAATATGCTCCGGCAACATTATTGGTAAATATGGTTGCAGCAGGAAATCTCGGTGTAAAATCCGGTGAAGGATTTTACAACTATCGTAACGGAAGGAAACCTTGAAAGTATGGGAGTATGGGAGTATGGGAGTGTGAGGGGGAAAATCAAATTCATATTCCCATACTCCCATACTCCCATACTCCCATACTTAGAATATTCCGATAATAGCTAACTATATCGGATGAGTACATCTCGGACACAAAATGTTTCGCATTCCTGAATTCAGGTGAAGAAATCCCTTCTTCCAATATCATTTCAGTGTTCGTAATAATCCGTATTTCATCCCAAAGTCCCGAGTCGATAAATGACTGCAGAAGTTTTGCTCCTCCTTCAACCAGGATACTTAAAACATGCAAAGAATGCAGCGCAGATAAGATGGATGGAATGTCCGTTTGGTTACCATCTATTCTTTTAAATAAAAGCTCCCCGAACTGCATTTCTTTTTTCCCGTTAAGTATAATAGTTGGAACTTTTCCATCAAATATTTTTAAATCGGCCTTAAGCCGGAGTTCCCTGTCAAGAATAATTCTTTTAGGATTATTTCCTGTCCATAATCGATTAGTTAATTCCGGATTATCCAATAATGCGGTTTGGGTTCCAATCAGGATGCCCGCTTCCTCGCTTCGCCATTTGTGTACCAGCCTGTTCGAATAATCGTTGGAAATCTGAATTCTTCTTCCGGATTTTCCGGCAATTTTGTGATTGGAGGATTCAGTCCATTTTAAAACGATATAAGGTCGCTTCTGCTGATGAAAAGTAAAAAAACGCTGATTTTTTTCTTTTGCCAGTTCTTCCAAAACCGGGTATTCTACGCTCACACCGTTTGCAATTAATTTATCTATTCCTTTTCCATTTACCTCCCTGAATGGATCACGACAGCCTATCACTACCCTGGGTATTTTTTCGCGAATGATGAGATCCGTACAGGGAGGTGTCTTGCCATGATGAACGCAGGGTTCTAGAGAAACATACAGTGTGGATTCAGGTATCAGTTGCCGATCATATTCTTTAACAGATAACAAACAATTGACTTCTGCATGGGGCCCTCCAAAAAGTTCATGGTATCCCTCCCCTATTATTTTCCCATTATAAACAAGTACGGCGCCTACCATTGGGTTGGGTGCTGTGTACCCCGCACCTAATTCAGCAAGTTGGAAGCATCTTTGCATGAAAATAGTCTGGGATAGACGCTCATTAATTTCTATGGGTTTGGCTGGTTGGGAAGACATGGACTGCAATTTAAATCATTGTAAGTTTGCCAGCATGACAATTGAAGATGCGAATCGTTTACTGATTTCTTCACTTAGCGGGATATTTGATGAAAGGGAAGCTGCTTCCATTAGTTCCCTGGTCATGGAGCGCATGACGTTGATGCCAAAAAGCCTGCGCGTCCAGCATAAGACCGAATCTTTTACAATAAAACAGGAAGAATTATTTCATTATTATCTTGCAGAGTTACTGAAATTTCGTCCGGTACAGTATGTTTTAGGTGAGGCCTGGTTTGGACCTTACCCGTTCTATGTGGATGAAAATGTTTTGATTCCTCGCCCTGAAACCGAAGAACTGGTCGACTGGCTGCTTGAGGATAGTATTGTCAGGGTTCCCGGAGCTTTCGTGCTGGATATAGGTACAGGAAGCGGATGTATTCCTGTTTATTTAAAAAAAAAGCGAAAGGATTTTAAGGTCAGCGGCCTTGATATCAGTGATGAAGCTTTGGAAATTGCCAAAAAAAACAGCCGGGTAAATGAAGTGAATATAGATTTTTTTATATGCGATATCAGGGATCCGCAGCAAAGGTCACAACTAAACAAAATGGATCTCATTATCAGTAATCCTCCTTATATCCCTGAGAAGCAAAAAGAGTTTCTCGATAAGCACGTAAAAGACTTTGAACCTTCCCTTGCCTTGTTTGTGCCAGACGAGGATCCCATTCTTTTTTATAAAATTATAGGGGATATTGCCATCCAAAAATTGCTTCCGGGAGGTGCCGTATTTTTGGAAATACACCATGACTTTTCGAAAGAGATCATGGAATGGTATGAAAATAATGGGTTCTCCCTTGAATTAAAAAAGGATATTTCAGGCAATAACAGAATGATAAAAGCATTTATCTAAAAAGCGATATGCGCTCTGATGGCAAATACATTTACCGGACCCTTTCTATCTTTATTATAAGCGGGGTTAAACACTAACTGATAGTCAGCCGTCAGCCAAAAGAATGTAGTAAGCTGCGCACTATAATAAGTTTCCAAAATATTTTCGTGCGCGTAATTCAGCTTACCATCTCCAATAATAAACCCATATCCGCCAGCTTTTAAAAAAGCGCGGTGATCTGAGGAAAGCCCATTTACAACTACTGCTAGTCCGGCAACATCACCATTTCTTTTCCAGGGTATGCCTTTCTTTGATATTCCCAATTGAACAGTCTGGTCAATTTCTGTAAAAGCCCATGAAGCGTGCTTTCCATCGTTCCAGCCAATGCGGGTAAAAATTCCAAGACTACTGGTCAACTCCTGTTCTAAATTCAGATAAAATCCTGTTTTTTTCCCGCCATAAGTTGTTCCTTCTGCATTACCTGAGATGACGTTTAGTAAGGTAGTGTCTCCATCGGTTAATGCAGTGAGACCTTGTTGGTATGAAGGAGCTCTTGATGCTGTATAACTGGCTAAAAAACTAATTACTCCATGTCTTCCATTGAAATTCGTCTTCTTATCAAATTCTGCATTCTCGGAATGTGCCTTTCCAAAAACATATTCTAATTCCGGATGATTGGCGATTTTAGGAACTGCTACAGTTGAAATAGCAAATGACCAGCTTGGTTTAATAATTTCAATCACAATCCCCCATGTATAGCCTTTTGTATTGGCAGGATAATCCCAGGCACCATTACTCATAAGGCTCCAATTTAAAAACTGTGTCCGAGGATCATGATTGAAACTATTTTTATCAAAAAAATCTGAAATGGAAAACTTACCTGCATTTATAGTTATCCTGTTGACCGGAACTTTATCAGATACCTGATTGATATCTTCTGTTACATTTTCATATTCCGTATGTCCCAAAGGAATATTTTGTTGTAAATAAGCCCTTGCAATGGATAAACTGGGTGAGGGGTCTCCGATACGGTATGTTTCACCATTTAATGCTCCTGCAACTCCAAGTGCTTCACTTAAACCACTTCCACCCGATAATTCGGGGTTTACATATACAGCAGCTCCAGCCCAAAGTTTTCTTCCAATAAATAAAGTAGATGTAACACTGGTAGCTCCGGTTTCAACGTTATTATTTAAACTGTTTGTACCACTATAGGGTGCTGCAAAACCGGAATGACTTTGACTTACTACCGTCATTTGGAAATGGAAGGTCCAATTAATTTGTTCGGCCGAATCAATGATTTGAGCTGAAAGAAGTTGTCCTTTTAAAATATAAATTATAATGAGGGAAAAATGTCTTCTCATGCAGTGACAAATTATATTTTCCTTAAAATTGCTTAGTGTAATTGACGAAACTTTCTTATAAACCAGTTTTTGTCAATTTGTGATAGTAAGCAATATGCCAATAATATAGATAGCAGCCAAGGAAAATAACTTAATGGTAATAGTTCCATTCTAAAAGCAATCTAGAAGTTCCCTTTTTTAAGTTCATTCACAGCAAAATCGCAGGCTCTTGCTGTAAGTGCCATATAAGTAAGTGAAGGATTTTGCCAGGCGGAAGAAGTCATGCAACTGCCATCTGTTATAAAAACATTTTTTACTTCGTGAACCTGGTTATTTCCATTCAGTACGGAAGTCTTTGGATCACGGCCCATTCTCACGGTGCCCATTTCATGTATTGCCGAACCGGCAGGCATATTATAATTGAAACCATGAATACTATTGAAGCCGGTCTTTTCCAGCATTTCAACCGCTGATTCCTGAATATCCTTGCTCATGGCTTTTTCATTTGCACCGTATTTAAAATGAATATGCACGATCGGAAGCCCCCATTGATCCTTTTTAGTTTGATCGAATGAAATCTGATTGTCATAATATGGAAGTGTTTCACCCCATCCGCCAATCCAGAGTGTCCATAATCCAGGACTTAATGTTTTTTCCTTATATGCTTTGCCAAATCCAGGCGTTTCCAATCCAGTATTGTCCCAAATTTTTCTTCCTCCGCTAGCCTGGTATCCCCAACCTCGTATATAATTATTCACAGATATTTCGTTATTCAGATTTCTGAATCTCGGCATATAAATACCTGCTGGTTTTCTTCCATAGTAATATTTATCCTTCATTCCATCATAATTTCCTTCAGCTCCGGCACCGGTAAAATGATCCATCAGGTTATGACCTACCTGTTTAGAATCATTTCCAAGGCCATCCGGAAATCGGGATGATATGGAACGCAATAATATGGAAGCAGTATTTATAGTTGAAGCATTTAGAAAAATAATTTTTGCAAAATATTCCGTAACTTCTTTTGTGTGCGAGTCAATAACCCGAACTCCCCTCGCTCGTTTTTGTTTATCATCGTATATCACTTCTGAAACCACCACATCATAAACAACAGATAAATTACCAGTAGCGGCGGCTGCAGGAAGTGTAGCTGAATTACTACTGAAATATCCTCCGAAAGGGCATCCTCTTTCACAAAGATTCCGGAACTGACAGGGTCCTCTTCCCTTCCATCCTCTTGTAAGATTTGCAACACGTGCTGGTGTAACAATACGGTCCTTATAATTTCCAGCTATTTTGCCTGCAAAATAATCTTCAATACAATTCATATCAATGGGAGGAAGAAAGTTTCCATCCGGAAGTTGCGGAAGGCCCTCTGCTCTGCCACTTATTCCAGTAAATTCTTCAACATAATTGTACCAGGGTTCAATGTCTTTGTAACGTATCGGCCAGTCAACACCGTGACCATCTCTGAGGTTGGCTTCAAAGTCCAGATCACTTAGACGGTAACACTGACGTCCCCATGTCAGTGAGCGCCCTCCAACCTGGTATCCACGAACCCAATGAAATGGATCATCCTGTATATACGGATGATCCCGGTCATTTACATAAAACTGTTTGGTTCCCGGATTATAATTTTGGGACGAAACAGGATCATTTATTTCATCTGCAATGGTGTTGAAGAGGCCATGGGGAAATTCCCAGGGAGCCTTCATCGCTGTAGGATAATCTTTTACATGAACCACATTTCTTCCTCTTTCAACGACCAGGACTTTCAGTCCTTTTTCGCAAAGTTCTTTCGCGGCCCAGCCTCCGCTAATACCGGAGCCTACCACAATAACATCGAACTGATGTTGTTTTAATCCCCTGCTGTTCACATAAATCTGGTCCGGATCTCCCATAGATTTTTATTTGGTGGCCCAGGATTTTTGATTTGGTTCCAGTTGGATGCAGGACAAATATTTACCGGGAATTGCAATATAATGCATACCCAAACTGGCTCCTTTTTCTGAAATGCAATATCCATAGAGGGTGTAAGTTTTTAGCATCTCAAAAAAAGGCCTGCCTGTGAATTTACTTTTAATCTTGTGCAGTAAAGGATTGCTGATTTTTGATTTTTGCTCTGCCCATTGGAGTACGGCTTCCTTTTCTTCCTGGCTGCATGCAGAAAATTCCTTATGATAATTGGAATGTATATATTCTTCAAGATCCTGCAAGCCTCTGATAAATCGGTTTAGTGTTTTGGTATCCGTGCATTCATTCAGCATGGGCATCATGAATTCCACTGCACCCGCTTCTTTGGCGCCTGGTGTGTCGGTGGCCGGAATTATTGCCTCTGCCAGCTCTGCCAGTAAAGCTTTTTTACCTGGCAGATAATTTTTATCAGGAATTTTTGTCAGGGAATACCATTCAAACCCGCCAAAACCCACGACGGTTGCGCCACCTGCCAGCAGGATGGTTCCGATGGCTTTTTTTCTCTTCATTTTATTGAACGCCTTTTTTATCAACGGCCAGTACCGTTCTTGCACCTAGTTCGCGTGCCACGCGCATAACCGCTACAACATCGTCGATTGGAACTGTTTTATCTGCATTTATAACGATGGACGGTTGGTCCGTTTCCTTGGCTAAGAACGGTTGGAGCTGGGCTTTAAGTTCCGCGAGACTAACTTTCGTGGTGCCCACAAAGTATTGCTGGTTTGCATCAATTGAGACCACCACAGTTTGTTTTGACCTGGTATCACTTTTTGATTTTGGTTGCGAAAGTTTGATAACATTCGGGTTAGCCAGGGTTGAAACGATCAGGAAAAATAATAATAGGATGAATAGGATATCATTCAGTGGTCCGGTATGGACCTCTCCTTCATCCTTGTGTTTGTTGCGTAAATTCAACTACTTAAATTTTAGTATGAAGGTGTGAGAGTGTGAGACGTAATATCATACTCTCACACTTTCAGTTCAACGTGTCGGTTCCTGCAGGATATCAATAAACTCCGCACTGGCTACTTCCATTTTATTTGTCGTTTTATCTATCTGTGAATTCAGGTATCGGTACATGATATAGGCAATGATACCGATGATCAAGCCGCCAGCAGAAGAAATCATTTTAACATATATACCGCCAGCAATATTTGAAATACTATATTCTCCCGTGGAGGCAATATTGTAGAATAACTGGAACATCCCGATAATAGTACCCAAAAAACCAAATAAAGGTGCGATATACCCGATTACAGATAATATGGAAACGTTTTTTTCCATTTTGTATAATTCCAGTCTGCCCACATTCTCCATACTCTTTTCTATCGCGTCAATGGGTTTGCCAATACGCTGAATACCCTTATCAATCATACGGGCGATTGAATTGTTGGTGTTTTTAGCCAGGCTCCTTGCAGCCATCACATTATTATTTACAATATGGTCCCTGATTATATTCATAAAATTCTCGTCCGTCCTGGAAGCTTTATTAATAGCCATAACTCGTTCAATAAATACGAATATGGCGGTCACCAGTAATAATGCCAACGGAATCATCAGGGGACCACCCCTTTCCAGGATATCCCATAGATTTTGTTTTCCTGGTGCCGGAATAATGCCGGCTCTTGCCAGACTGTCTCTGATTTTAGAAGAATCTATGATTACCTGCAGGAAGAATAAATTCATTCGTAACCTTGGTTTTATTGGAGTAAAAATAAGCTTTCAGCCGTTAACTAACGTATTGGAGCGTTTTGTATTATTTAACGAAAAGCCAATTTTACGCTTTATGCTTTATGCTTTGGGCTTTAAGCTTTGGGCTTTAAGCTTTTTCCTGTTTCATCATCATAGCCTGAATCTGTTTCATTGTTTTATTCATACCATCACTGCTTCCATCAAGAAAAATCACATTCCCTTTTCCGAATTCTGCAAAGTTTTTTATGGCTTCCGTCCACATGCTGAACAGAATCACATTCGTGTCCAGGTTGGCTTTCTTCATTTGTTCTGCTGCTTCAGTCATTCCTCTTGCCACTTCTTCCCTGAATAGTGCTACGCCCTGACCGCGCAAACGTGCGGCTTCCTTTTCAGCTTCCGCCGAAATCTTAATGGCATTTCCTTCCGCTTCAGCAGCTTTTGTTTTTGTAATCAGTAAAGCCTGTCCTTCGTTTTCAGCAGCGGCTTTTAAATTATTACTGGCAACGACTCTGCTCATGGAATCAATGATCGCCTGGTCAAAAGTAATATCATTGATCTGCAGATCCAGCAAATGATATCCCCACTCTTCCAGTGAATGATCAATCTGATCCTTTACATATTCCACGATATCGCGGCGAAGGCCAAGGATTTCAGCCTGCTTTTTAGTTGCGACAAATGCGCGTATACTTCCTTCGATGGTTCTTGTCAGCGCCTGCATCAGGTCGCGTTCTGCAATGAATTTAAATGCAACTTTTTTAATTGTTTCCTCATCAGAATTCTGCACAGCATACAACAACATGCTCTTGAAATAAACATTGGCCTGATCTGTGGTTACAGCCTGGAACTCTAATTCCACTGACCGGTTTTGTATACTGATACGTTTCTGGATCTGCTCCAGAAATGGTATTTTGAAATTAAGTCCCGGCTGAAGAATCCTTCTATATTTTCCAAACATCGTAATAACGTCAATATAACCCTGGCTCACTGTAACTAATCCGCTAAAAATAAAAAAAGCTATAGGTAGAATCCACCAGAATTGAATCAGATTTTCCATATTTCAATCAATAGTTTTTCCCTTTACAGGATCTTTGTATGGGTGAATGTACTCATTTTTGGAGACTGAAAAACGGAAATTCCAGCTTCGTTGTTTTATGTTTTATCTTTGAAAACATGGCTGATTTACTGGATGTTTTAATCATTGGTGGCGGGCCAATCGGCCTGGCCTGCGGACTGGAAGCGAAAAAGGCGGGATTGAGTTATCTGATACTTGAAAAAGGAGTTCTCGTTAATTCTCTGTATCACTACCCTTCCAACATGACTTTTTTTTCTACTTCGGAAAGAATTGAAATAGGCGGTATCCCTTTTGTCAGTAATAATGTGAAACCAACACGCCCGGAAGCCCTGGAGTATTATCGACGCATTGCTGTTTCACAACATCTCAATATTCATTTGCAGGAACCAGTGATTGAAGTAGTGAAATTCAATGAAAATTATAAGGTCTCAACCCCTCTCTCGGTATATCTGACAAAAAACCTGATTGTTGCAACAGGCTTTTATGATATCCCCAATCTATTACATGTTCCGGGTGAAGACTTACCCAAAGTGAGGCATTATTATAAAGAACCTCATTTTTATGCCATGCAAAAACTCCTGGTAGTTGGTGCTAATAATTCAGCTGTAGATGCGGCACTGGAAAGTTTCCGTAAGGGTACACAGGTTATCATGATAATCAAAGGACCTGAAATTGGAAAACGCGTGAAATACTGGGTAAGACCGGATATAATAAACCGAATTGAAGAGGGTTCTATCAAAGCATATTTTAATTCACATTTATTGGCAATCCGCGCAAAGGAAGTGGATATTCAAACACCAGAGGGCATTCTTACTATTCCTAATGATTATGTATTGCTGATGACAGGATATCAGCCTAATTTTTCATTCCTTGAGAAACTGGGTATTGAATTGTCAAACGACGAGAAACGCTATCCAAGTTACAATAAGGATACTATGGAAAGTAACCAGAAAAATATCTACCTTGCCGGAGTGGTTTGCGGAGGAATGGATACGCATATTTGGTTTATTGAAAATTCGCGTGTCCACGCAAGCCAGATCATTCTTGATATACTTGCAAAGAAAAAAACAGCTTAAGAATTTTCTTCCCAGATCTGGCTGAGATGAATGATTGTCTCCAGACTTTTCTCCATGTCCTGAACGCAAACATATTCGTGTTTACCATGGAAAGCCATTTCTCCTGTAAATATATTAGGGCATGGCATTCCCATAAATGACAACCTGGAACCATCGGTACCTCCCCTTGCAGCAGATTCTTTGATTTCAATACCAGCACGGCGAATGGCTTCCCTTGCATATTCCGAAACCTGCGGATGATTCATCAGCATTTCTTTCATATTACGATATTGCACTTTTATTTCGTATTCAAATCG
>Ga0207065_1169_pt1 | contig 13443 bp, 12 predicted proteins | sample Alteio_BWMinCont_27_FD_153492 | JGI IMG/M metagenome (GOLD analysis project Ga0207065, IMG submission 153492) | Enriched cells from forest soil in Barre Woods Harvard Forest LTER site, Petersham, Massachusetts, United States -... | ecosystem: Environmental > Terrestrial > Soil > Temperate forest >...
CTTTTCACGGCCCCGAACAAATTGTTGGTTATCCTATTCTTGACCTGGAGAAATTTGGAACGGATATTGGTAAATATCTGCGTAATCTGGAAGAGATTATCATCCGCACACTGTCAGATTATGGTATTTTGGGGGAAAGATCAAATGGAGAAACAGGCGTATGGTTAGAACCTGGAAATCCTGGCATGGAAAGGAAAATTGCAGCCTTTGGTGTACGCTGCAGCCGTTGGATCACAATGCATGGATTTGCTTTTAATGTTAATACGGACCTGGGATATTTTAATGGAATTGTTCCCTGTGGTATTAAAAATAAGCAGGTTACTTCCTTAGCGCGTGAGTTGGGACGAAACATAGATTTATTTGAAGTAAAAGAAAAACTCAAAATCCATTTTGAGGAAATCTTCGAAGCAGAACTAAGAATGATGGAAGAGGAGTAGATGGTTAAACATAACTTATTCTCTTGGAATAAGCAGCTTATTTTTTTCTTTTAGCTTCCCGTCTTCATAAAGTTCAAACCGGAACCAACCCGCATGACCAAAATTGGTCTTGTCTATAATCAGAACGGGCGATTTAATATCTTTTACTTCCATCACCAATATATTATCGGTTTCATAAAACGCAACAAAATAATTTTTGCGATTATAATCTGCAAGAGAAATTGTTACGTTACCGTCTTTAGACGTAAATACAAACGGAGATATTTTATAAACTTCCTTTGGTTCTTTATAAACCTCAATATAAGGGTTGATTTGCAGCGTATCAGAATTTACAAACAATAAAGTGTCCTTGGTTTGCTTAACCAGGGAATCACTGAAACGACGCACCTGATTGCCTGCCAGAAGCATAATTATCGAGTCTTTTCTTTTTACAACCAGAATTTTTTCCACTTCAATTGTCGGTCCCTTCATTTTTCCAGGATTATTTACCGATGGTCTTTTCAGATTCGAATTTTCCATCAGGTAATAAATTCTTGAATTGTCAATTTTAGGAAGAATCAGATATTCCTCTTCTTCCGGTGGTTTAACCGCAACAATTTTTTGGCTGTCCACTTGTTGCTTAATTTCCTTCGGCATTGCCTGGACTTTTTGATCCTTAGATTTTGGATTTTCCTTCACAGCAGGTTTTATGACAACCATGGGTTGTTCGGCCGTTTCTGTAACAGCTCTTCTGGATTTTGTAAACATGTATTTACTGTTCGGAAATAAAATAAAAATCCTGTAATACATTTTTGTGCCATTAGCCTTGCTATCCACAAAACCATTTTCCGGAATACGTGGATCTGGAACTGTTATAAGCGTTGTAAAATTATGTAGACTGTCAGATGACCTTTGAATACTGATCTGATTAATCACCGGATAGGAGTTTCTCCAGCTAATCAGCACTTTCCCATTGGATTTCAGGGATACTGTAAAACCGGGCAGAGTATCCTGTGCTTTGGCATAGGGCAGGATAAAAACGGAAAATAAAAACAATACAAAAAAAAGACGCATGACACGAACTTATCTTTATTCTAAGATCCCGGCAAAGATAAGGGAAGCACCCTTTTCAGCCTCTTAAAACTGCAGTTGTCCTGGTACTAAAGAATGGTTACCCCGGAGGCCGCCACTGTGCAGAATCAAAACTCGGCTTCCGTTGGAAAACGCATTTTCTGATGCCATCCGGGATATAGAATAAAAGAGTTTACTTGTGTATACGAAGTCTGTAGGTATGCCCGATTCGTCAAATATCTGGTTCATGAAATCAATGAGAAGTTTATTCTTTTTTGCGTAACCTCCAAAATGATCTGTATGGATCATTTGAACATTTTTAAGTCTTTCCGGTTTTTTTACTAGCAAAATATTTAATGGTTCGAAACCGCGAGTTCCTTTCAAAACAGAAACACCGATTATTTTCTGATCATCTCTTGCGTTATTTATTATTCCTGTTAATGTGGTTCCTGTACCCACTGCACAGCAGATATGAGAGTAATGGGTTAGAGACAGTGCGGACAGAATTTCCTCTGCTCCTTTTATTCCATCCAGACCAGCACCGCCTTCGGGAATCAACAGGGAATCAGGTTGATTTTCGCTTTCAGGATGTTCAGCAGCCGATTTTTTTTTCCTGTCATAATCTGGTCGTGACAGGAAACGTAGTTCCATCCCAAATTCTGCAGCTGCGCGAAGCATATTTGAAAGCTGACGTGGTTTTTCTCCCCGGACATATCCAAGAGAGGAAAATCCATATATTCCTGAAGCTGCAGCAAGAGCAAGCAAATGATTCGAATATGCACCTCCAAAACTAATTAGCTTTTGTTTATTTGCCTTTCTTGCACTTTCAATAAAATATTTTAATTTAAACCACTTATTTCCCGATATATCAGGATGGATTTTATCCAGACGCAGTACTTCAACCTTCAATTCATTTTTTTGGAAATGAGCATGATTCCATGGATCCACGGTGATATTTTTCAGGTCGGGCAGTATGTCAATCACGATAAATCTTATACTCTTTTATGTTTATTATTTAATTTCGCCACGCATTAAAATTACGGTAATGAAACCAACCCTATTGGTACTTGCGGCAGGTATGGCCTCGCGTTATGGAAGTATGAAACAAATCCAGTCGTTCGGCCCCTCCGGGGAGACGATTATGGATTATTCTATATATGATGCGATTCAAAGCGGATTTAAAAAAGTAGTATTTATAATCAGGAAGGACTTTGCTGCGGATTTTAAAAATATATTCGAACCGAAATGGGGAGCAAAGGTAGAAACCGCCTATATATATCAGGAAATGGATTCCTACCTGGATGGATATATTCCACCAGCAGACCGCTCCAAGCCTTGGGGAACAGCTCATGCTGTATTATGTGCGAAACCTGCTATCCGGGATCCTTTCGCCGTAATCAATGCCGATGATTTTTATGGAAGGAATGCCTTCGAAAAAGCCTATCATTTTCTCACCTCCGATAGCAATGCTTCAACCTACAGTATAATCGGGTATGATCTTGCCAAGACCCTTTCAGAGAATGGTTCCGTGAGCCGGGGTGTATGTGAAGTTGATAATAATAATAACCTGGTCTCTATCCATGAAAGAACTAAAATTTACCGGAATGAAGAAGGTAAAATTACCTATGAGGAGGGCGGAAAAACTTTTCAGGTTCCTGACGACTCAAAAGTTTCAATGAATTTCTGGTGTTTTGATCCGGCGGTTTTCTCTTTTATTGAAAAAATATTTCATGAATTTCTTGCAAAAAGTGGTCAGGATCTAAAGTCGGAATTTTTTATTCCTATAATCGGCGACAGGTTCATACATGAGGGTAAAGGGGAAATCAAGATTATACCTACCGCTGCCAGCTGGTTTGGAGTTACTTATAAAGAAGATGCTCCTTCTGTACAGGAAAGTATTAATAAATTGGTTGCATCAGGAGAATATCCGGTGAAACTATACTAGAAGTGTGGTAGTATGGAAGTGTGGCAGTGTTGTGCGGAGTTGAGATAACTACCACACTACCACACTTTCTTAGTAGCTTTTTACCAGGTAAACAAAGTCTTGAATTTTCTTAATTTGCTGAATGCGGTCCAAATTCTTAACGAGGGAGTTTTGAGGTAAACGGATAAAAGCTAAACTTGAATCCGTCTTGTTTACCATAGTAGAATCCTTTCTAATTTCATCCAGGGCCAGATAAATGCTTTTCGTACGTATAGCAAAAACAGCACCTTGTGTCTGAAGCTGACGATTACTTAACACCCCAATCACTTCACCATTTTTATCCAGAACTGGGCCACCACTATTTCCCGGATTCGCGGGAACGGCTATTTGACATGCCAGGGTATCGCCACCATATCCTGTTTTTGCACTCAGGTAACCTTCTCCATAAACAATTTCGTCTCTGGGATAACCCAGGGTAAAAATTGCTTCGCCCAGGTCAATATTTCCTTTATTGATTGCATAAGGTAACACAGAGGATGCTTTAAAATCACTGTCCACAATTTTTAAAAATGCAAGATCCGCGGTCGGACTGATATAAATAATTTTTGTTTTGAATTCTTGTCCTTTATTGTTTTGCACGATAACGACCGTTGAATTTCCAATTACGTGTGCATTCGTAATGATATATCCTTTGGGATCAATCATAAATCCAGTGCCGCCGAATTTGAAATCAGCTTCAGAAGGAACTTTCGGGGGGGGCGAATTCTTCAATTTGTCATTTATCTTATTTGTCTGCGTTACCAACATAGAAACGGTACGCCTCAAATCCTGCAACTGTGAGTTTGGTGTTCTTGGTGAATAATAAGAAGTAATACCGCTAATTGCCAGAGCAGTAATGCCCGCAATAGATGCTGCAACAGCAACTACTTTCCTGTATTTCTTCCAGAGGCGAACAACCTTTGTTTGCTGCGTCTGCTTTATCTGACCGGATTCGAAAAGTTCGTTGTGAATGTCCTGGAGGGTAGCTTTTACATTTTTCCTGTCACCATATTTTTCCATCAGGTGGAGAAAAACGGTATGTTCAACTACCAGTTGATCAATGCCCGGATTTGATTTCCTGAGTTCTTCAAAAAATTTTCTTTCTTCCGGTAACATTTCACCTCTTATATACCTTTCAATCGATTCTAAAACCACCCGATCTTCCATTTCTTCAATTTATTAGTTGTTATTATAATGGCCAAAGAATATTTTTTTCAAACGCATCAGGCACTTGTACTTCTGATTCTTTGCATTATCTGCATTGGTATATCCAAATTCCTTTGCTATCTCTGACATATTTTTCTTCCGGATATAATAACTTTCCAGAAGTTCTTTGCATGGTTCCCCGAGGCTTTGGAGTGCATGTTCCATAAGTTCAAAATCCTGCGTGCGGTGCTCATAAAGTTCTATATCTTCCTCAGTTGCTATCGTTTCCGGGGCATTGGAAAGGTCTCCGGAAAACCGTTGGTTCAATGCCAGTTTTTTTAGCCATAACCGCCTGCAAACCGCATAAATATAAGTTTTCAGCTGCACGTGCAATTCAAAACTCCCCGATTTAGCCTTTTCGTATAAAACGATTATGGCTTCCTGAAAAATATCCCGGGCATCATCAGAAGTGCCACTATTATTTATTACAAGAGTCTGAATCATACTATAATGAGCCTTGTAAATGGCCTCAATAGCATTTCGGTCATTACCAGCCAAACCCTTCAATAGCGACTCCTCATTACTATCCGTTGTCAAGACTAGCTTTATTTAATACTGAAAGTAAAGAATCGTAACCCAATAAGAAATGGAAATCCTTTAAAATTAGCCATTAGCTTCCCTTTTTTCAATTTTATACATGCATATTTCAGACCCTAATTTCAAGTAAAGTACTTATAATCAGTGTGTTACAAAAAAATTAAAGTAATTATTAAAGATTTTTGCCCGGAGTATAGGTTACTTTTTCGGATTCTCAGTATTAACTCTAAATCATTCACAAACAAACACATAACAATGAAAAAACTTTTGTTGGTTTTAGCAATTGGCTCTTTTGCAGCCTGTAACGGTTCTTCAAGCACAGAAACTAAAGTAGATTCAGCTGCTACAACGGCTAAAGACAGTGTAACTGCTATTGCTGATTCAGCAAAAGCAAAGATTGATTCTACTGCAAGTGCTGCGAAAGACAGCGTTAAATCAAAGGTTGATTCGGCAGCGAAGAAAAAATAATTATCTTCTTAAGTAAGCAATCGTTAGAGGAAGGCCATCTCTTCTTGTCTGTATCTGTTTAATTCAGGACAGTCAAAAAGAGGTGGCTTTTTCCTTTAGCCGACTTTCTTTTTCAGATTCAGATCGATTGCATCTAGGAAATCCTCCGTATTTAGAAAGTCTTTCCCCGCCGTAACTTTATTACCGTGAATACATATAGACAGATCTTTGGTCATTTTTCCACTTTCAACCGTTTCAATACATACTTCTTCAAGGATTTCGCAAAAACGGATTAATTCCTGATTTCCGTCCAGTTTCCCTCTAAAAGCCAGTCCGCGGGTCCAGGCAAAGATTGAGGCGATCGGGTTGGTTGAAGTAGGTTTGCCTGCCTGATGGTCACGGTAATGCCGGGTAACGGTTCCATGGGCAGCTTCTGCTTCCATAATTTTTCCATCGGGAGTTATCAATACTGAGGTCATAAGTCCAAGGGATCCAAAACCCTGGGCCACCGTATCACTTTGTACGTCACCATCATAATTTTTACAAGCCCAGACAAAATTTCCATTCCATTTTAATGCACTGGCAACCATATCATCAATCAGCCTGTGTTCGTAGGTAATATTTGCTTCTATATATCTCTGAACGAATTCTTTCTGGTAGATTTCTTCAAATATATCCTTAAAGCGGCCATCGTATTTTTTGAGGATGGTGTTTTTAGTAGAAAGGTAGAGTGGCCATTTTTTGTTAAGCGCCATATTAAAACAGCTTCTGGCGAATCCGCGTATACTTTCATCAGTATTATACATAGTCAGGGCAACGCCGTCACCTTTAAAATCATATACTTCAAATACCTGAGGCTGGCCTCCATCCGAAGGAGTAAATGTCATGGTTAGGCTGCCTTTTCCTTTTATTACAGTATCGGTTGCCCGGTATTGATCACCAAATGCATGCCTTCCCACGATGATTGGTGCAGTCCAGTTTACAACAAGACGGGGTATATTTTTTATAACGATAGGCTCCCGGAAAACGGTTCCGTCCAGTATATTCCGAATTGTCCCGTTGGGACTTTTCCACATTTGTTTTAAATGGAATTCTTCAACACGTGCTTCATCCGGCGTAATCGTTGCGCATTTAATTCCTACACCAATCAGTCTGATGGCATTCGCTGCATCAATGGTAATCTGATCGTTCGTTGCATCCCTTGATTCAATACCCAGATCAAAATATTTGATATCCAGTTCCAGATAAGGCAAAATAAGTTTCTCTTTTATAAACTTCCATATGATCCTCGTCATTTCATCTCCGTCCAGTTCTACGACGGGATTGGCAACTTTAATTTTATTAGCCATGAATTTAATTTTTACAGAAAAGTCAGCAAACCTACACGAATTGAAGCAATTCACAAAGACGTCAACGCCTGAAGCTTAAAGCCTAACGCTCAACGCATTTCCTGATTCGTATCTTTCAAATAAAGACCGTCAACTACCATTCGTCATCTCTCTCCCATCCTAATACTTTAAAGGGTTAAAAAATTTGTCACCTCCCTAACATCTTGGTACCTTAGGAAGTCAAATAACTTTTCATGGACCTGATTGATATCGTAAAATCTTACTTATCAAATTATGTTTCCTTGAATGAACAGGAATTCAATTATCTGTCGAGTTTATTTGAATTACGCAATTTTCAAAAAAAGGGGAAGCTGGTCGAAGAAGGAGAGGTGGAAAAGTATTTGAATTTTATTTTGCAGGGTCTGGCCCGAAAATATTTCATCAGGAAAAATGAGGAGATGGTCATGCAATTTTCCCGGGAAAATGAAATCATATGTTGTTATGATTCTTTTATGTCCGGTGAACCATCCAATTTTTCTGTTGAAGCGTTAGAGGATTTGGTAGTGGTTTCCATTACACTGGAAAATGTGGAAAAGCTCTATGAATTCAGCCCTAAGATGGAAAGACTTGGCAGACTGATTGCCACGCAGGAATATCTTAAGAAAGAAAGTCTGGAATACAACCGGGTGCGATTAACTTCCCAGGAAAGATTTATAAATTTTATTAGGAACAATGGCTATTTAATGCAGCGTGTTCCCCAGAAATACCTGGCTTCTTACCTGAATATGAAACCAGAGACTTTCAGCCGTCTCAAACACCTGATAAAAAAACCCGCATAGATTAAGAAGCACTTCAAGCAGGCCACAGGGGGTAATAGCGATTTCAGTAACTTGGGGTTCAGGTCAACAGATTTAATATATGTTTCTTAAATCAATGGGGAAATTATGGAAGGCCCGGTATTTATTGAATCTTTACATTTGATTTTCAATTTGGTGGCATGCGATTATTGAAAATGATGCTTGTTTTATTTACGTCGATTACCCTGATATCATGCCGTCATAAAAGTGCAAATGGAGGGGAAACCAGGAAAATTGATCCGGAAGACTTTCAGAGTATGTTTCGCAACTTAAGTCTGCCGGTAAATTTTGGTGATAGTTCCCTGACCAAAAAACTCACTGATTCTTCTATGAGTTGGTCGGTTTTCAGTCAGTTTATTGCTGATTCCCTTATTCAGAAATATTTTGGAAAATCTGTAAAACCAAGACTTTTTGCAGTCGGCAAACTGGTTGTGAAAAATGCAGAGACCTATCTTTTCATTAAGGCCCTGACAGCTTCTAAAAAAATTATTTACGTTATTTGTCTGGACAAAGAAGGAAATTATAAGACGGGAATGCCACTGGTTATCCGAGAGGATGATGCTGAATTCCGATATACTGCAACCATAGATAATAAATACACGATTTCAGTAAGCCGTTTTCATAAGGACGTGGAAGGAAGAATATTTTTTATAAAAACAGTATATGTTTATAATGAAGAAGGGGTTTTTACACTCATCATGCGGGAATCCAACGAAGGAAAGCCAAAGATTGCCCAGATTTATAATCCTATAGACACCCTGGCACATAAGCATAGATACGCAGGAGATTATGTTCAGGATAAAAGAAATTTTATTTCATTTCGGGATGGGAAGAATAATTCATTTCTTCGCTTTTTTGTTCACTTTGAAAAGGACAATGGGAACTGTAAGGGAGAGCTGAAGGGAGTAGCGCGTTTTGTTTCTTCCACGGTTGCCCGTTATATTGCAAACGGAGACCCGTGTTCCCTGGAGTTTAATTTCAATGAGAAATCAGTTCGTATGAAAGAATTGGAAGGCTGTGGGAATCACAGGGATATCCGATGTTTTTTTGATGGTGTTTACAATAAACACAAAGAAATAAAAGTGAAACCGGTAAAGTCAAAACGACACTAATTATAAAATAAAACAAATCCCTGTCCGTTTACTCAATCAATTATGAATTTCAAAAATTTTACAGTCCCCTACGCTGTTGATAGCCGTTTTTCAAAAAAAGTTGCCTATTTCTCTATGGAATTCGCGGTTCACCAGCCGCTAAAAATTTATAGTGGCGGACTGGGTTTCCTTGCAGGGTCTCATGTTCGCAGCGCTTATGAGTTGAAACTAAATACCATTTTCATAGGCATTCTTTGGAAATATGGTTATTATGACCAGGCCAGGAATCAGGATCAGAGCCTCCAGGTAACATGGGTTGAAAAACAGTATCCCTTTTTAATAGATACCGGTATTAAATACCAAATAAATATTCATGATCATCCGGTTTGGGTTAAAGCATGGTATCTGGCTCCTGAAACTTTTAACGGAGCACCACTATTCCTATTGAGTACCGACCTGCAGGAGAATGATTATGTTTCTCAAACCATTTGTCATCGTTTATATGATGCAAACCTCGCTACCAAGGTTGCACAGTTTATTCTGCTTGGTGTCGGGGGAGCCAAACTCGTGGATCAACTGAATTTTCAGCCGGAAATATATCATTTAAATGAGGCACATGGCATCAGCGCGGCTTTTTATCTTTACCAGAAATACAATAAAAATCTTGCTGAAGTAAAAAAAAGACTAGTCTTTACTACACATACTCCAGAAGAAGCCGGAAATGAAAAACATGACATGCAACTCTGTTACGACATGAGTTATTTCTGTGGACTGTCCATTGAAGATGTTAAGACTTTAACAGGGATGGATGACCACCTTTTTAACCATTCACTTGCAGCGCTGCGTTTCTCTCATATTGCTAATGCAGTTTCTCGTTTGCACGGAAAAGTAGCTCAGGCCATGTGGAGTAAATACCAGGGTATTTGCCCGATAATCTATATTACCAATGCGCAGAACTGGACTTATTGGGCCGATAAGCAGCTTTATAAGAAACTGGAAGAAGATGATAATTTCTGGTGGGACGATCGCAAACGATTTTTGAAGAAAAGAGCCTTTGATATTGTCGCTGATCAAACGGGACGTCTCTTTAATCCCGATATATTTACCATAGTATGGTCACGGCGATTTGCAGGTTATAAAAGGGCTGATCTTATTGCAAGAGATAAGAAAAGATTTACAGATTTACTTAATAATAAGAAGTATCCTGTTCAGATGATATGGGCAGGGAAACCATATCCCATGGATTATCCGGCGATCAATGATTTTAATTACCTGGTTCAATTGAGTAAGGAATATCCACAGGTAGCCGTATTAATAGGGTATGAACTCAGCCTTTCAAAAAGATTGAAGCAGGGAGCGGATTGCTGGCTGAATAATCCGCGTGTGCCCCGTGAAGCATCCGGAACAAGTGGAATGACGGCAGCTATGAACGGTGCCCTTAATTTTTCTACCAACGATGGATGGATTCCGGAATTCATAAAACATGGTATTAACGGTTTTGTGATCGGGAAATCAGATTATAGTGATATGACTGTACCGGAACAGGATGAATTCGACCTCAATTCATTATATGATGTTCTTCAAAACCAAATCCTGCCACTTTTTTATGAACAAAAAGAAAACTGGAGGCAGATAGTGAAAAATGGAATGAACGACGTTAGGGTTCAGTTCGATTCAGGAAGAATGGTCACTGAATATTATCAGAAACTTTATATTTAACGGGTTAATGGTGGATGGTATATGGTAGATGGAAGGATCTAATTTTCCATACACCACTGACCATTAACCATAAACTATTTTAAGATTTCCAGCAACTCCACATCAAATATAAGAGTGGATCCTGGTTTAATTGTGGGCCCCATTTGCTGGTCACCATAAGCAAGATTAGAAGGGATGAATAACCGGTATTTACTGCCCGTATTCATCAATTGTAAAGCTTCCGTCCAGCCGGGTATTACACCGTTTACATTAAATTCAATAGGATGGCCCTGTTTAACGGAACTGTCGAATACAGTACCGTCAATCAGTTTTCCTTCGTATTCACATTTTACTTTATCGGTTGCGTTTGGTTTTGGTCCGGTTCCTTCTTTCAAAACAATATATTGCAATCCGGTACCAGTAGATACCACACCTGGCTTGTTCTTATTTTCAGCAAGAAATGCCGTACCCTCTTTTTTTGCTACCGCAGCTTTATCTGCTTTGACCTTTTCAACATAATTCATAAGCACCTGATTACACTGTTGTTCAGTCAGCAGGGTGCTGTCTCCTTTCATTTTATCAGTAATAGCTTTATTAACCAGGGTTTCATTAATATGTGTAATTCCCTGTTGTTTATAAAATGAGGCTACAAGTATTCCAATGCTATAACTCAGAGAATCTGTCTGGTTATTTAATTTAATTGCTATAGGATGGGCAGTTGCATTACCGGCCGGTTTTTTCTTTGACTGGGCAAATAATTGAAAACAAGACAGGGAAATGATAATTAGAATGATGTATTTTTTCATGAAGATTTTTTTGCAGCCGCAAAAATAAGGAAAGTCCCGGCCCTTATCAGTATGCTTTTTTGACCAGCAGGGTTGTTAACATTTTCTTTGTTTTTTAGTCAATACTTTTAACCCGGCCACTTTGTAATATTGTTGGTGTCGAAGCGTTTAAAGGTTCACGGGCGGATCGTTCGTAAAATTCAATCTAAATGAAAAAGCTACTTACTGTTTTATTTCTTGTTTCAGGTATTGCAGTCATGGGTCAATCCAGTGACATCCTTAGCAGTATCAAAAAAACGATCAGCGGCGGAAGCGGATCTTCTCTCAGTTCCGACGATATAGTCGCCGGTTTGAAACAAGCTCTGTCCCTGGGTGCTCAAAAAAGCGCTGACCGCCTTTCTGTTGTGAACGGATTTTTGAATGATAAAGCAGTGGAAATTTTGATGCCGCCACAGGCGCAGAAAGTGGAAAAAACTCTTCGCAATATGGGTATGGGTAAACTCGTGGATGACGCCATCACGAGCATGAACCATGCGGCGGAAGATGCTTCCAAATCAGCAGCACCTATTTTTATAAACGCAATTAAAAACATGACTGTCACAGATGGCGTTAACATTTTAAAAGGTTCAGATACTGCTGCAACAACTTACCTGCGTAAAAGTGCATCACCCCAGCTTACCAAAGCATATACACCGGTGGTAGATTCCGCCCTGCAAAAAACAGGGGCTACGAAATACTGGAAAGACGTTTTCGATACATATAATAAAATTCCCCTTGTAAGCAAAGTAAATCCGGATTTGTCCTTATACGTCACACAAAAAGCGATTGATGGCATATTTTATTATGTTGCCCAGGAAGAAATCAAAATCCGTAAAGATCCTGCAGCACAGGTTACGGATTTGCTGAAAAAAGTTTTTGGAGGCAAATGACGATTATCTCAACTTTAATGAACGGAAAAGGATCCCCGTTATCAGACAAATAGCAGCTACGATCCACCACAAACTGTCAAAACCGAAATGAGCTGCTATCCAGGTGCCTCCCGTAGGGCCAAGAACCTGTGACAGAGACCAGGCCATTGCATAATATCCGGCGTATTGCCCTCTGTTATGATAGGAAGCCCGGCTGGCCCAGTAATTATTCATGAACGGCATTGCGAGTATTTCACCCAGCGTAACCAGAATAACCGAAATCAGGGCAGTAGCGGACTGCATTGGTAGGAAAATATATACCAGGAAAGATAGTGATGTCAGAATGAGACCGTGTGAAATAAACAGAAGCGTCGTATTCTTCGACTCAAGATAAAAAATAAGCACCATTTCAATGATTACGATAATCAGTCCGTTAAGTCCCATCAGTATTCCGATTTTTAATTCTGACATGTGAAAAACGTCTTTATAATAAACCGGAATGGTAGAATATAGCTGGTAAAAACAAAGTCCGTATAAAAGTACAAGTATGATAAAGATGTTAAACTTTTTATCTTTTAATGGCGAGATTTTTTCTTCAAGTCCGGAAACAACAATCTTTTCTTTTTCTTCTGCATCTGCAGGTCTTAATAAATGATATAACATGATTGCTGCTAAAATATTTGTAAACCCGTCTATCCAGAACAACAAGTGATAGTTGAAAGAAGCAATGAAGCCACCAAGGGTTCCGCCGACAGCCCAACCCAGATTAATAGCCAGACGATTTAATGAATAGGAGCGGGTTCTGTTTGCTGGTTTACTATATTGGGCGATTGCTGCATTATTAGCAGGACGAAAAGCGTCATTAACCAGGCTAAGGATAAACGTAAAAATGCAAATCAGGGGATAACTTTTCATCAACCCCAATAAAATAAAAAGGACGCCTCCACCAGCCAGTGTGAAAAGTTGAATTCGCCGAAAGCCCAGTCTGTCCGTTAGTTTTCCTCCGATAATAGCTCCGCAAACAGCTCCAGCTCCAAATAAACCCACAACGATCCCTGCCTGGAAAAGAGAAAAACCAATTCCGGTCAGATAAATAGTCATGAAAGGAAGAACCATGGTACCGCTGCGGTTCACGA
>Ga0207065_1170_pt1 | contig 13382 bp, 11 predicted proteins | sample Alteio_BWMinCont_27_FD_153492 | JGI IMG/M metagenome (GOLD analysis project Ga0207065, IMG submission 153492) | Enriched cells from forest soil in Barre Woods Harvard Forest LTER site, Petersham, Massachusetts, United States -... | ecosystem: Environmental > Terrestrial > Soil > Temperate forest >...
AAGACGTGCGCTACCGATAACTGCGGCTACCGCTAAGCCTGATACTACACCGAAACCTAAACCGAACAATCCCATGCCTATTTTTAAGTGGAGAGGACGTGCAGAATCAGTAATTAAACCCGTTGTGAAGCGTGATTTTTCTGGAAGCACCAAATTGACAATTGACTTAAATAAGCTTGCGGTTGTCTTTAGCGTATTGGTGACAAGACGGACTAAGAAAATTCCTGCGCTTGCAAATCCACCCGCAATTAAACCCACAACCAAACCGGGTGCTCCCCAAGCTAATTCGGAGCGCGTGCGATTAGAGAGCAAGCCTTCTTTATATTCGCCAGCGGTGGGTAAGAACCAGTTCGTCACCGACCTAAACATACTCGTTGTGGTCTTAACTGAATTTTCCCAAACATTTATTGCGAACGCACCAACCAACTTGGCGGCTGTCCAAGCAAGACGAGCGGAGCGTACAACAACGGCTGCAACTAAGCCTGACACACCGCCGATAATTAAACCACATCCACCCATGAGATATTTCAGATGCCATGGCCTACTTTCACCACTTGGCACACCTTCAGTTTGATTTTCTACATCGGAAATCAAACCAGTCTTAAATTGATGTGTCTCTGGCAAAGCAAAGTTAAGTATCCATTTAAATAAACCAGCCGTTGTTTTTGCACTATTCGTCACAACTCGCGCTAAAAAAATTCCTGCACCAACAAATGCAGCAGCAACGCCGCCAAAAGCAAAACCGAGCGCACCCCAAGCTAATTCAGAACCGCTGCGAGCAGAAAATAATTCTTTATTAAATTCACGCTCTTTAGGAAGAACGTAATTTATCAGTGATTTAAATACGCTAGCAGTCGTTACTACCGTATTGGCTGCCACCTTCATTAAGAACCTTCCTGCAGCTATGGCAAGAGCCGCAGCACCACCAACAAACAATGCAGGGAACAAACCAGGTAGCCCCAAGGCATTATCGACATTACTGCAACTACCCAACGTAAAAGGGATAGGCACTTGCGAATTCGCTGGCAGCGCACAATTGACAAGCATTACAACGCCGTTACCCAGCATTTTGAAAGTATTCATAACAAGGCGCAGACCCAAAATAACACTGGCACCTGTTAATCCCAACCCTGCACCGAACAAATAACCAGGTGCTCCATAGACTTGTCGATACCAAGCTCTTTGATCATCTTGTTTAGCAGCACCTCTATCTACTGAGCCCCAAACATCTCGCTCATTACCAAAACCCACCCAAAAGTAATCGGCAATGGCTTTTTTAAATGACTGAAATGAATTACCAATTAAGGGAACAATCGAGATAGAAAGGAGACGGGCAACAGGCACGATCGGGGGAATAGCTATCAGGATAATCTGACCAAGACCCAGTTCTTTAACTGTTTTAGGAGGGGCATGTTCTAATGGAAATGTATATTGACCCCAGGCATGATAATGAGCAAGAGCCGCTTCTCTCATATAGTTTAAACATATCTTACCTTGCGCGGAAATCGATGTTTTTACCCAACGTAGGAAACCTGATACTGAAACTCTCATCCCGCTCAAAGCTTCACGTAAAGAAGTTGCCATCTCACGAAACGCCAACTGAACATCCGCTAATGCCAATGCCATGCATTTTTTCCTTTCTTTTTTGGTCAATTATAAATACAATCCGTCCGTGAATGGTATTTAACAAACCTTAAGAGAATCTTAAACGAGGAAATAATCCATGAAATCTTTTAACTTAAGCGAAGAAACTGTATTTGCCGATTTAAACAAGAAAGAAGGGAAAGAAGCTGATTTTTCTCGGAATGAGATTAGTCTCAACTCCTTAAAATATAAACATTTTAGATCCGTATTAAACTACCCTGAAGAAGATCAAATGCATCAATTAATGATGGCATTGACCGGTCTTACCGACAATGATCTGGGCGAGCTCACACCTAACGATGCGGCTGAGATCTCGCATATCATTTTTGACTCCATGAAAAAATACATGGAATTAGGTCAAAAAATTCTTAAGAACGCAGAAAAAAGATAAGATCATCCTGATGCGGTGGTGGTGTAAGCAATCCACCAACACCGCAATGGGGTAATATCTATAAAATTCTCTAGTACGGCATAACGACTCGACTGTATTGCGCGTAAAGTGCCACATGCTAACTCACAACGAATCAGGATATTGAGCAATGACTTGCTCTGATTATGCGTTAGGAGCTCTTGCCCTTTTTGATAAGCTCGCACAATTTTCTCAGCCTGAAACGCTAATAGCTCTACAATATTCTTAGTCGTTTTAAACTCCCGTAATTGCGCCTCACTGACCTGAAATCGCTGTAACTCTTCTTGGGAAAAATAAATCAAGCCACGGCGGACATAACGACGCAAATTCTGCAGATACCGTGTCAGTTCGATGACTAATGCCAATTGATAAATCGCTTCCGGATTCAAACTCTCATCTGGCTGTAGCAACACTCCTGCAATCATCACTTCGCGCTTGCCCGCTGTCCGCATAAAATGAATCATTACGTCTTCGAACTTTTCAAAAGTCGGTAACGTGAGGTTCTGCTCCAACCCCTCAATTATCTCAATGAGAGGAAGTGGCGAAAGCGCGAATTTTTTTAGACTCTCCTGCAAAGCGATCGCCACAGGATGGGTTGGCTGCCCATCTTGAATTTTTATAACCTCATCCCGCCACCAATTCAACTTGGCGTGCGCTACCCCAAAATCTTCGTAAGTGACTGTTATGTCTTCAATTTCTTGATAGAAAGCCTTAATAGCAGTAACAGCAAGACATTGATCTACCGTGAATTTTCTCGTGCTGTAATAAAATGCGGATCCGCGCGGAGAGGCTTTTTGTTTGCAATAATCGTTTGGTGTCATCGTTTTCTATAATCTCAGCTAAATCAAAAAATATAGACAAAATACGTCATCTATAAAGTGAATATTCCTAAATATATCCTATACTAAAATTGTTAGCCCGTCATTGCGAGCGCAGCGAAGCAATCCAGTGCGTGCTTTCATGAAACTTCGCACTGGATTGCTTCGCTGCGCTCGCAATGACGGGCCGACACTGAGTGAGGAAAGCTATTATGAGCTTTAGTATTTTTCACAAAGATCCCGAAGTTCCTATCGACCAATTCCTGCGTGACAACTTGTTAGACCTGAGAGAAAAATCGGGTTTTCTTATTATTGAAAAGCAAGTATTGATTCAAAAAGATATGAAAAAAATGCAGGGAAAGAAGAATTCAAGGAAACGCCAAGAATTCAACGTATCGAGGTCAAAATAGAAAATATTCAGCTCGCAATGCATGCGATCGAATTATTTTTACAATCCAGAAAAGATGAGTCGAGCTTAAGAACCCTCAAAGACGACTTAATTCAAGCGACCACGCAAACACGAATGTTGGCTGATTACAATGGCAAATGGGGAAAATTTAAAAAGAAATTGAGCATCTTTTCGGATACCGCACAAACGCTGAAAAAAATATTCGATCGCGTTAATGCGGAATCAGAAAAAATAGTGCTCGAGCCTGATCAACAAGAACCTGAGAAGCCTTAGCCTTAGCCTTAGCCCCCTATGTCACCCCGCAAAATTCTTGTCCCTAGTTAGTGGAAAAAAAGCACGTTCTATCACAAGAATTTGTGCGGGGCCCGGTAACGCTCTAGCTTACGTAAGCGAGAACGTTACCAGGCCCCGCACAAATTTTTGCGAAAGCTTATTCTTCTTATCTAGAACAAGGGGCAAAAATTTTGCGGGGTGACAGTATGTGATGTCGCAATGCTTAGATTAACTCCTTCAATTTAAATAAAACATCCATTGCTTCTCGCGGTGACAATTGATCAGGATCGATTTCTTTTAATTTATCCACCACGGGATGTTCCACGCTCTGCGCCACAGAAAATAAATCCGCTTGATGAGGCTCCGCCACAAGATGATGCTGCGAATTTCTTTCCAATTCATTTAATTTTCTTTTAGCCAATTGAATCACATTCCGCGGCACGCCCGCCAATTGCGCGACTTGGATCCCATAACTTTGGTTAGCAGGGCCTGCATTCACCGTATGCATAAAGACAATCGAATCACCATGCTCTGTTGCATCAAAATGCACGTTTTTGACAATTGAAATTTCATCCGCTAACGCAGTTAATTCAAAATAATGTGTGGCAAATAAAGTATACGCTTTGACTTCACGCGCCAAATATTCTGCGCAAGCAAAAGCAAGTGACAAGCCATCAAATGTACTCGTCCCACGTCCCACTTCATCCATCAACACCAAGCTGTGTTTCGTCGCGTTATGTAAAATATTCGCGGTTTCGGTCATCTCCACCATAAATGTCGAACGCCCACTTGCTAAATCATCGGCAGCACCAATACGTGTAAAGATACGATCGACAATACCGATGCGTGCTTCTTCTGCTGGAATAAAACTACCGATATGAGCAAGCAGCGTAATCAAAGCAATTTGCCGCATGTAAGTTGATTTACCGCCCATATTCGGACCGGTGATAATCAACATACGTTGATATGAATTGAGATGCACATCATTGGGTACAAAGGGATGTTCAAGCACTGATTCCACCACAGGATGGCGACCGGCGATAATGTGAATATCAGAATCCTGCGTCAACACCGGGCAACATAGATTTAAACTATCCGCACGCTCGGCGAAATTAGTTAACACATCCAATTCAGCAAGCCCTTGCGCCGATGCTTGCAAAGGATTTAATTCCACTAGCACTTTTTCTAACAAATCTTCATATAATTCTTTTTCGCGCGCGAGTGCTTTATCACGACTGCTTAATGCTTTATCTTCAAAGATTTTTAATTCTGGTGTAATAAAACGTTCTGCGTTTTTTAAAGTTTGGCGACGAATATAATCGGCGGGAGCAGATTCTGCTTGTAAGCGACTAATTTCGATGTAATATCCATGCACGCGATTATAACCGACTTTTAATGTCGAAAGTCCGGTACGGGCTTTTTCACGTTCTTCTAACTCTATTAAAAAACTGCCTGCGTTTTCGCTAAGCGCTAACAATTCATCGAGTTCCGGATCGTAGCCTTGCGCAATGACACCACCGTCACGAATTGTCACAGGCGGATTTTCTGCGATAGCCTTAGCCAGTAGAGTAAGCAGCGCAGGAAATTCACTAATATAATTTGATAATTCATGTAGACGCGTCGCTGAGGTATTGCTTAATAATTTTTGTAATTCGGGCAGAACACTTAACGTACTGCGTAATTCAACTAGATCACGCGGACGTGCTGTTTTCAAGGCAACACGGGCAAGAATACGTTCTAAATCACCCACTCCGCGCAAAACATTGTGCAAAGCTAAATATTGTCGATCATGCAAGAGGTTAGTGATAGCCTCTTGACGTGCAAACAAGATGTTACGATCTCGCAATGGACGATTGATCCAGCGTTTTAATAAACGACTACCCATTGCAGTTGCGGTGCAATCAAAAACCGCTGCGAGCGTATTTTCATTGCCACCGGCAAGATTTGTCGTTAATTCCAAATTCCTGCGCGTCGCTGCATCTAAAATAATACTGTCTTCACGACGCTCCACTTGCAAAGCTCTAATATGAGGTAATGCCGCACGTTGCGTTTCTTTCGCATACTGTAACAAACAACCCGCCGCGCAAAGAGCTGCCCCCATATCCATGCATCCGAAACCGGCTAAATCATGAGTTTGCATTTGTTGGATTAACAAACGCATGGCAGTTTCAATTTCAAATTCCCATGGAGCTCGCCGGCGCACACCCGTACGAGTAAAAGTTAATGGGCAATCTTCACTGATCAACAATTCAGTCGGCTTTAGTCGTTCCAACTCACCTTGCAATGCTTCCTGACCTTTCACTTCTAATAATTGAAAACGTCCGCTGCTAATATCTAACGTTGCAATACCATAACGATCATCGATTCCATGCAAGGCAGCGATGATGTTATCTTGGTTATCCTCAAGAAATGCCGCATCACTCACCGTACCCGGTGTTAGGATACGCACGACTTGACGTTCAACGGGCCCCACACTGGTTTTGGGATCACCGATTTGTTCGCAGATCGCGATAGAAAGACCTAATCTTAATAATTTTGCGATATAAGATTCTGCAGCATGAAACGGCACACCTGCCATCGGAATTGGTTTGCCATTCGAATGTCCACGTGCGGTTAATGTAATATCGAGAAGACGCGCAACCTTTTGCGCATCTTCATAAAATAATTCATAAAAATCACCCATACGATAAAATAAGACCGTATCGGGATACTCGGCTTTAATGCGTAAGTATTGTTGCATCATTGGCGTATGGGATTTGATGCTATCGATTGGTTCTGGCATATTGTTATTATTCCTTGGCTAAATAAACATAAGGAGTTCCCGCTGAGCGCTTTTAAGCCCTCTCCCGTCCTGTGGCTTTAAGAAAAACTCATTAATCTCAACGGGAGAGGGTTTGGGTGAGGGAGACGACATTTTCCCCTCACCCAAACCCTCTCCCGTTGCAAGTACTATATTTTTCTTAAAGCCACAGGACGGGAGAGGGCTTCATCCGCCTTAGCGTGAATAGTTAAATTAACGTTACATTTTATAGGACAATCTATGCCCCATTCCCTCGAAAAACTCACGACCGAACTAGGTCTTGCTCTCGTTAGCCGTGAATGGAAATTAGCCACCGCGGAATCATGTACGGGCGGCGGCGTGGCATATCATATCACTGAAATCTCTGGCAGTTCCAAATGGTTTGAACGGGGATTTGTGACTTACAGCAATCTCTCGAAAGAAGAACTCCTCGGCGTGTCGCAAGCAACCCTAGCAGAATTTGGCGCTGTCAGTGAAGAAACGGCGAAAGAGATGGCAGAAGGCGCATTAGAGCGGAGCCAAGCGCAAGTGAGCGTGGCAGTTACGGGCATTGCTGGCCCTGAGGGGGGATCCGCGGCTAAACCAGTCGGCACAGTGTGGTTTGCTTGGGCTGGGATAAATAAAGAAACGCAAGCTCAACTGCATACTCTTCAGGGAGATAGGCATGCGATTCGGGATCAAGCGATTATGATTGCTTTGCAGAATTTATTAGTTTTTATTTTGTAGTATTGATTTGATATTGAGCATATAACTTTAGACCTGACACCCAAAAGATCCAATCACTTTAATTCTAAAAAATATTTTTTCAAAAAATTGACAAATGGAACGATGGTTTCATCGCATTGGGCTATCTCAAGGGAAGAGAAATATTTATCTCTGTCTTCGATCCGAATGGTAATCCAAGGAAATCCATCCCGACAGAGCAAATAATTCATTAAAAATCGTGTTATACGACCGTTGCCATCGAAATAGGGATGGATCGTCACAAATCCATAATGAGCCAGAATAGCTTGTTCGATGCTACTCTCAACTTCATTGACTTCTTCAACTAAACATTTCATCAAGTCATCTATTTTTGAATAGTTGGGCGGTACATGCCGTGAATTACGGATATATATGGCATCATTTCTGTAACGAGTTAATTGGTCATTGCTCAACAATCCAGCTTCTACAGATGGCGCAAAAAGATGGGCGTAGATTTCCTTTATTATTGATTCGGTTAACGGAGTCGATTTTTGAAAATGTTTTTCTATCGATTGAAAAACAAAATTATGCGCTTCGAGATATCCTTTCAAAGCCATTTTTCTTTCAATCTCCTCGGGTGTTTTGCCATAAGAAATACTATTTTTTCCGTCAATTAACAGTTGAATTTCTTCTGGAGTGACGCGATAACCTTCAATAGTTGAAGAATGATAAGTATCATATTTTTTTGTATCATGAATCAGTTTTTTAAGATTCCCCAGAGATAAGCGCTGCAGGCCTAGATTTTTTATATTATCTTGAATATTGGCTTTATATACTGACAGTTGATCACGGAATCTCGTGACATATGCAGGATCGGACTTCCTTTTTGGAGAAGCAATAGTGGATGGCAACAGTGTCTTTATAATTTGAGACTTCCCTGGTGCTGCATAATGCGTCGTTAATTTAATCTGATTCTTAATTAACGCACTAATTTCATGTTTGCCAATCTGCTCAAATAAAGCGGACAAACGAAGCAATGTCACTGGTTTACTTTTACTGGAAAGAAGCTCTCTTAAATTTTCCAAGTCAAAATCCATTGTCTTTATAAAACCACTAATTAACTGGGGAAATTCACGAAAATATTTCGGCCTTAACTTGATTAATAGACTTTCTGGCGATTCGATATTGAGCTTATAATTTTTTTTTGTCTGGACTTGTCTTATGTAAGTTGATTGACTCAAGCCAGGAGATTTCTCTAAAACTAACAGCGCAATCCCACGTAAATCGATTCGGTTGCTAGAATTTTCCGTCAAGATATCAACTTTACTTGGAATACTTTCATCACCCAGATAAAAATGAAGTACTGAGATTCCTGTTATTACATAAGGAGCGTAGGGTTCTAAAATAGAGGATACTATTTCCCAAAAATAAGTATGAATAAGTAAAGATATCTCGGTATCAGGCTTACCTAATACGATAACATCGCGCCGCACCTCGTAGGCTAGCTTCGCGGAGATCAATACATCTTTATATTGAGAATCTGGTAAATCCTCCACGCGCCAAACAGGATGGTCATTAACATGCTTACCCCACCAATGCTTAGCTGCCAATGGAATAGAATTCATAATTTCTCCTATAAACAATCGTATATTTTACCTATATAATATAGCACATATTTTTGCATCATCAACTATGGCACGAAATTATATCATTATATATAGATGATTATTATAGTTTAATTTAAATACAAAAAGTTATCCTTTAAATAACCGTATATTTCTCCTATACATCGCCGTATAACTCCCCTATAAAATATATTAATATCTGAATACCAAACCATTGGGATTCGAAGAATTTTTATTAGCAAAAAGTGAAACGCATTTACTGCCTTGTAAATTTTTCTAGCATTATTGGAGTAAACGCCCGGTACGCGATAACGATCTTTGGTTTGTTTGTGCATGTAAATTGATGCCTCGACATTCATCAATTCATCTAGCGAGTGAAGAGGGTCAGACCTCTTTGGTTATTTGTTGCCAAATTGATATTGATTACAACCTCAACATGAGGCAGTATGATGCGGTTTTTTCTGTTGGAGGAAGTTAGTGCTTAATTTTATTCAAACCTTACCCAAAGCTGAATTGCATATCCATATAGAGGGTAGCTTAGAAGCGCAAATGATGATGGATTTAGCCATTCGAAATAATTCTCTTTTACCTTATGCATCAGTAGCGGATATAGAGCGCGAGTATGATTTTGCAGATTTAGAAGCATTTCTGGATTTGTACTATCAGGGTATGAATGTGTTGCAAACTGAGCAAGATTTTTATGATTTAATGTTTGCCTATTTGCAGCGAGCACATCTGGAAAATGTTAAACGAGCTGAAATTTTCTTTGATCCACAGGGGCATACCTCGCGTGGAATAGCTTGGTCGACTTTTATGTATGGTTTTAAGCGAGCTTTAGATGATGCACAACGATCTTTAGGAATTGAAGGAAAATTAATTTTAAATTTTTTACGACACTTACCCGAAGCAGATGCCATTACAACTTTTGCAGCAGCGATGGAATTTCGGGAGTTGTTTATTGGAGTTGGCCTGGATTCAACTGAGTTTGGTTTTCCACCACGCTTATTTAAAACTGTATTCCGTCAGGCTAAAGATGCTGGTTTGTATCTGGTGGCCCATGCCGGTGAAAGTGGACCGGCGGAATATGTATGGGAAGCAATTGATATTCTGGGCGTTGACCGGATCGACCATGGAAATCACGCTATAGATGATCCAGCATTGGTGAAACGACTTGCACAAGATAAAATAGCTTTGACTATGTGCCCATTGTCGACCTGGCGGGTTAAAAGTTTATTGGACATGAAACAACACCCTTTGCGTAAATTTATGGAAGCTGGGGTAATTGTTACTATTAATTCAGATGACCCAGCTTATTTTGGTGGCTATATTAATGCTAATTACCAGGCCATAGCAGAGGCACTCCAGCTGTCTCAAGATGAGTTATCTTTATTGGCAAAAAATAGCTTGGATGCAACTTTTCCCGTATACACAAGCATAATTACATCATGACATCATTATTCAGTATTCATAATATCTTGCATCATTTTAATCTTGGCTCTGGCTATGATTTATCTTATGTAGAAGCTGTTGGTACAATATTTGGTTTGTTGTGTTTTGTTTATGCCGGGCGAGAACGACGAGTTAATTTTGTATTTGGTTCTATTAATGCAATTTTGTTTGCCGTTATTTTCTATCAACTTCAGCTTTACGCCAATTTGTTTTTGCAAGGCTTTTTTTTGATTTTAAATATTTACGGGCTATATGCCTGGGGTAAAGCTAATCCTAAGCAACAGGCGCTGACTATTCGGTGGCTGACCTTAAAAGGTTTAGTGGTAAGTACAGTTAGCACCATTATACTCATTTTAATTTTAACTAAATATATTGATGAATTGTTTAACTGCCTAACCCTGATTCTGCTAAAAGGTATGCGCTATATAGGGATTAATCTAACAATGCCGGCAATGCAGGTTGATCCAAATCCATTGATGGATGCAGTGGTCACGGTATTATCTGTTGTGGCCATGCTGCTGATGGCTCGCAAATATTTAGAAAATTGGTGGCTATGGATTGCAGTTGGAATAACTAGTACTGTTCTGTACGCCCAACAAGGGGTTTACTTTATGGCCTTGGAATACATTGTGGTGACTTTCATTTCGGGACACGGGTTAATTCTTTGGCTTAGATATTCTAAAGTAAACGGTGTTAAGTAACATCATAAAACAAGGTCTTGACGGGGTAAGACGAACCAAAGAGGTCTGGCCCACTGCATTTGCTATATTCTGCTGTTACATCTGATACCTACATCTGCTTGAAGGTGTCGGATCAAGTTGGAACGGTTAAAACTAAGAATATACTATATTAGACTTGACACCTAAACTCTAGCACTTCACTCGGCGAATATACCTTTATATTTTAACGGATTCCGTTATAATATACCTTTATATTTTAACGGATAAGAAACCCCATGAAACGCTATCTTATTGATAAATTGAAGGATTGGCTCAAATCCTCTACTCGCAAGCCTGCTGTTATTCGGGGAGCACGGCAGGTCGGCAAAACATGGATCGTCAGAGAGCTAGCGAAGCAAACAGGCAAAAAGCTAATCGAGCTTAATTTTGAAAAACAGCGTTCTCTTGCTATTCATTTTGAAAGCAATGACCCAGCAACCATTTTATTAAACCTAGAAAGCGCGCTAAATCAATCGATTCACCCAGAAGATTCTATTTTATTTTTGGATGAAATCCAGGCTGCACCGGATTTATTTGCGAAGCTACGCTGGTTTTATGAAGATATGCCTTCACTTGCCGTCGTTGCTGCAGGCTCATTACTGGAGTTTGTATTAGAAAATCATACATTCAGTATGCCTGTTGGACGTATTCAATATTTTTTCATTGAACCATTAGGCTTTGAAGAATTTTTATTAGCAAAAAATGAAACGCATTTACTAGCTGCAATAGAAAAAGTTTCTTTGGAAAAATCACTAAATTCATCATTGCATGACAAAGCGAATCAATTATTTAAAGAGTATGTCACTGTGGGCGGCATGCCAGAAGCCGTTGCCACCTGGATTGAAACATCTTCACTAGATACACTTTCCGAAGTACATAATAATTTAATTAATACCTATCAAGATGATTTTTCGAAATATGCAGGAAAATTATCGATTGCTCGCTTGGAAGAAGTCTTGCATGCTGTCCCGAAGATGTTAACCAAAAAGTTTGTCTACAGTCACGTCGACCCCACTGCACGCCATGAAAGTATTAAGCAAGCACTCGGCTTACTCATAAAAGCGCGCTTGTGTCATAAAGTTCAAAGCACCAATGCAAATGGCATTCCTCTTGGAGCGGAAGTGAATCCAAAAATATTTAAAATTATCTTAATTGACGTAGGCTTGACTTCAACCATGCTAGGCTTAAAGCTGCATCAATTTAATAATGTAGAAGATATTTTAGTTATCAATAAAGGGGCTCTTGCAGAGCAAGTTGTAGGGCAATTATTACGTCTGCTTTCACCATTTTATATTGAACCAACATCATATTATTGGAATCGCGAATTACCAAGCTCAAGCGCTGAGATTGATTATTTAATTCAAGATAATCAACGCTTGATTCCGATTGAAGTAAAAGCCGGTGTTGAAGGAAAACTAAGATCATTGCATCAATTCATGAGCGAAAAACCTTGGCAAGTTGCAATTCGTTTTTACGGAGGACCTGTACAACGAGATCGCATCAAATCCAGAACCACTACGGGTGAGCAGAACGATTATGAGTTAATTTCTCTGCCATTTTATTTATTAGGTCAATTATATAAATTGCTGGAAAAATAGATATCGCACTTTAGAAAAACATGAAAAATTGATCTAGGAAATCAAAGAGGAAGATCTCAGATCTAGTAGGAATGACTACAACTGAGAATAGGGTATATTAGACCTGATACCTAAAATACTAAACGGTCTGATGTACTAATAATTATTGGACCTAACTGCTGTGAGAATGAACCAAGCAAACTATTTATAACGAACACATCTTTTTTTGCTCCAACTCGATCGTAGTTTGTTTCCCAGCATTTTTTCCCTGAAATAATCGGTACATCATTTTAAAAATATTGTCTTTTTTATCTTTTTCTGGGATTGGAGGTTCTTTCGTATATATTAAGGAAAGTTGCAAAGGATCACGACTATATTCAGCTATTATATTAGCTAGTGGACGCGAGCCGGCAAATTTTGCAACTGTAGCAACAATCTCATTTTCTATTGCTTTGACATTGCCATCACTTCTAAGATAAAGGGGATAAGATTTAGCAGGATAAGGTGGGTGAGCTGTCATTACAACTGTGTTTGTTTCTGGAGAAAAAACGATGCTTCCAATTTTATCGCAGGGTAATTTCAAATTGAGTGGTTGTGGACAAAATGTTTTGGAATCAAACGAATGCAGTATGCCATCTATCGTGCAAATAAAATGATTGTCATCTAGCAAGGTGATGTTTTTTTCTACTTCCCATTTTAAAATATGCGCACTCTTGGTAGACAAATCAAATATAATTCTTTGATACCTATTAGAATTGTGAATTAAAATAAAACGTTCTGATAATGCTGTTAAGCCATTACCAATACCGACAAAGAATTCATGCCCCACATTGACAGACGCTATTTGTTTTAAATCGGCTCCAAATATGCGCAGAGTATTTTGATACCATGAAGGAGGCGTAGCAACTATCAACCCCGATGGCAAAGCGCAAAAATATCCAACCCCATCCAGTAATACGCGAGTTGTAGTGAGAT
>Ga0207065_1173_pt1 | contig 13266 bp, 9 predicted proteins | sample Alteio_BWMinCont_27_FD_153492 | JGI IMG/M metagenome (GOLD analysis project Ga0207065, IMG submission 153492) | Enriched cells from forest soil in Barre Woods Harvard Forest LTER site, Petersham, Massachusetts, United States -... | ecosystem: Environmental > Terrestrial > Soil > Temperate forest >...
TCGTTACCCTGAACAAGGGTAAACCCGAGGTAAGAAGAGAGATAGGAATGCTCAAAATAAGTTTCATTTTTTGAGCCCGGTGTAAGGATTACGATACGTGGATTGAGATTTCTTTGTGGCGCAATTTCATTCAGTCCATTCCTGAGCGCATTGAAATAAGGAGAAAGATGACGCACTTTCAGTCCTTCGAATAACTCAGGAATTACCCGCGTCATAGTTGTCCTGTTTTCCAAAGCATATCCCGATCCGGAGGGGGCCTGTGTCCGGTCGTTTACAACCCAAAGTTTTCCTTCGGTACTCTTCGCGATATCGGCCGCATATAAAATCAGGCGGTGCTTACCAGGTTGTTTTATTCCATTACAAGGCCGGAGAAAACCTGCATGATTATAAATTAGTTCCATGGGTAGAATACCCTTTTTTATCAGGTTTCTTTCCCCGTAAATATCTTCAAGAATAAGGTTTAAGAGCTGGGCTCTTTGCGAAATACCCGACTCAATCGAATTCCATTCTTCTTTACTAATCAAAAACGGGATATTGTCCAGTTTCCATGGCCGGTTCATTCCGTTCGGGTCTCCATAAATATTATAGGTAACTCCATTTTCTTTGAGTAGACGAAGGGTATCGTTATTGCGATTATTCATTTCCTCGTCACCAAGTTGGGCGTAAGATTGAAAAAAAGTTTCCCAGTCTGGTTTTATATTTCCATTCTCTCCTATTAATTCACCGTAAGATTGATGAAAATTGAAATAATCCCGGAAAATCGGATTTGACAGTAGATTCAGGTCCATTTTATCTGATGGGTATAGCAGTCAGCCAACATCCGTTTAAAAATAGGTAAAATAGGGGTTATATTTAAGATCTGTTTTCAACATCCTGCGTGAATAAATTCTTAAGGATTTCAGCCGGGATATGTTTCAGAATCTAAATAAAAAATTCATTACTTTAATAATTCATACCATTCGCATGCAATTACTCAGAAAGAAGGCATCCATTCTTGTGATACTGATCTCCCTGGTATCCTCCATTTCTTTAATGGCCCAAAACAGTAGCAGCCTGCCGCGCAGCACGCCGGAAGCAGAAGGAGTTTCATCTTCAGGCATAATCCGGTTTATTGAATCGGAAGAAAAAAGCAAAATTGAGTTACATAGTTTCATGATCCTTCGGCATGGCAAAGTGATCGCCGAAGGATGGTGGGACCCGTATAAATCCTCGCTTCGCCATACATTGTATTCAGCGAGTAAAACCTTTACGTCCACTGCCATTGGATTCGCTGTAGCAGAAAACCGTATCAGGTTGACTGATAAAGTGATTTCTTTTTTCCCGAACGATTTGCCGGATTCCATTTCACCGAATCTTGCTTCACTTACAGTCAGGGATGTTCTTATCATGTCCGATGGGCAATTTCCGGAACCGTCCTCCATTGCAGCAACATCAAAAAATTGGGTTAAAGGTTTCCTCGCCACTCCGATTGTAAATAAACCGGGTTCAGTTTTTCTTTACAACAGCATGGGCACATTTATGCTTTCGGCCATTGTTCAGAAAGTAACAGGACAGAAAGTAATTGATTATCTAAAACCCAGATTATTCGATCCACTTGGAATTTCAGGAATGGATTGGGAAGAAAATATGATGAGTGTGAATACCGGCGGGTGGGGACTGCGCGTAAAAACTGAAGACATGGCTAAGCTGGGTCAATTGTATTTGCAAAAAGGGATTTGGAATGGCAAACAGATTATCCCAGCCACATGGATCGAAGAAGCTTCAACAGAAAAAATCATCCAGCATCCGGATCTTGCCCAGTCTAAAAAAGATTCAAGTGACTGGGAACAGGGTTACTGTTACCAGATCTGGCGTTGCAGGCATCATGCTTTCCGTGCTGATGGCGCTTTCGGCCAGTTTATAATAGTAATGCCTGACCAGGATGTGGTTGTTGCCATTCAGGCTGAAACTCCCGATATGCAAAATGAAATAAACCTACTTTGGGACAATTTATTACCTGCTATAAAAAAGAATAAAATCCCTGAAGATCAGCATGCATTTTACGCTTTAAAAGCAAAATTATTGGTATTGTCCATTAAACCCAGTACCGGAAGCTTTTCTGCTTTTACAGCTAATAAGAATCTGAATAAATATTTTATCATGGAACCGAATAATAATCATTTTCAATCGGTTTCCATCCATATAAAAGATAGTATTTGTCAGTTTATTATAAATACAAATGCGGACACATATAATTTGTATTACGGAGCCGGGTTTTGGGAACCCAGACAAACGAATAAACCAGGTCCTTCTCTTGTATCAGCTGCCCAGGAAAATTGGGCGTTGCTTTCACCTTATAAAGTAGCTTCCAGTTTTTATTGGAAAGATGATCAGACACTGGTAATGGTAATGCGTTATATCGAAAGTCCGCATACAGAAATAACTACCTGTCATTTTGATGGTAATAAAATTACAGTGGACATTGAAAGAAGTTTCGACTATGGATCGAAAAAATCAGAAATGACCGGAGTACTAAAATAATTTATAAAATATTTTCACGCTAAGGCCTGTAGTCATATATAACATATCCCCAGGCTTCTATTTTCCATGGTTTATCGGTTAAAGATTCCTTTTTGCCAATAAAAACATTATAAGGATTCCCTAAAAGGGTTTTATCTTTTATTGAAATGTTTTGTTCTTTATCTGAAAGATTCAGGATAATCAGCACCATATGGGTTCCCTTTTCACGAACAAAAGCATAAATCGCTTTTTCATTGCCTGCATTTATTTTGCGAAATGATGCATTTGCTGAAAGTGCCGGATTTGCTTTTCGAAGATTCAGAAGTGTTTTATAAAATTTAGACCGTCCGAATTTTCCAAATACTATCGGGTCTTTTTCGAAAAACTGCAGAGGCCGCAGAATGGGCTCTTCCTGTCCGCTATATATAAGCGGCACACCGCTTACCATAGTCTGAGTGAACACTGCAAAAGGAGCGTGACTCCTGCCGGGGAAACTGCCGAAGTCTGCCTTGTTCCAGCTGTTCTCATCATGGTTACTGGTGAAATACATTTGAATCGTATTGGCGGGATAGGTTGATACATTATTTTTTAATACACTATCCAGAGCAAATGCCGGTCTGTCACCCTTCGCCACTTCTTCCATTTTATGAAACATGCTCCAGGGATAAATGGCATCAAATCCTGATTCGGGCAGGTAGGCACTATCTCCCTCTGCCAGCATAAATACGTTTTTTATACTCCTTAGCTGGGAAATACATTTGCGCCAGAATGATCCTGGCACGTTCCAGGCCACATCACAACGGAATCCGTCAATATTTGAATTGACGAGCCAGAATTTCATTGCAGCAATCATACTGTCTTCCATCACCGGATTGCTGTAATCCAACTGTCTCGTGTCGGACCAATCCTTTGCCATGGCAGCTTTCCCGGTGCTGTCTTTCACAAAAAAATCAGGATGTTCAACAAGCCAGTGATTGTCGGCGCCAGTATGATTCGGAACCCAGTCAATAATGACTTTCATCCCTTTCCCATGGATTTCATTCACCAAATCAACCCAGTCCTTTATGGTTCCAAACTCTGGATTCACTGAAGTATAATCAGAAACTGCATAATAACTACCCAGGGTTCCTTTACGGTCAACCTTACTGATCGGATTCAAAGGCATAAACCAAAGCGTTTGCACACCCATCGCTTTCAGCCGGTCCAGGTGTTTTGCAAATGCCTTCAATGTTCCTTCCGGAGTATATTGCCTGACATTTACTTCATAGATATTGCCCCGTATTATCCAGGCGGGATGGCCATCAATAAATCCGTCTTTTTGAGTTACAGGTTTTGAAGATTGAGAAAACGTGAAAGAAAAAATAAAAAACTGCAGGAGCAGAAAACCAGTGAATTTTTTCATGAAGGAAATTATTTATCCGGTTATACTTACTGTTTTACTCTCTCAAAAATAAAGACTCCTTTCTTATTAGCAACAACAATATCAGGCAATCCGTCCTGGTTGATGTCTTTTACAATAACCTGTAATCCTACACCTGAATTATTATCTATAAGATGTGGGATCCATCTTGGTGATCTACCAGGCCTGTATTCAAACCAATACAAAACGGAAGGATCAAAAGCTCCCGGATCCTTTCCATTGTGTGCGAAATATCGTTTACCAGTAACCAGATCAGGATACCCGTCGCCATTGATATCCTCTAATGCGAGTCCATGCGTTTCGGAAAAGGCCCTGCTGATTTCATGCTTCTTAAATATGATCTTTCCTTTTTCATCCCTCGATTGTTCGTACCACCATATACCATAATTATGTGCAGATGCGCTAACCACATCCGAATCTCCATCTCCGTCCAGATCGAGTGAATACATTTGTGAACAATCATCTCCGAGATCTGCAGGATGGAATAACCAATCAGATTGTGTGACATCCTTCGGAGATTCCCACCAGCCCTTTGTGATGATAACATCCGGACGACCATCCTGATTCATATCTCCCCAGCCCAGGCCATGGGTATATACATTCGTTGCCAGATCCGGGTTATTACTGATTATATTTTTTTTCCAAACGGTATCTCCTTCGACAGAAGGTGATTTGAGCCAAATCATTTTTTTCTCTACAGGTTCATTGCACAAAATATCCGGTCTGCCATCACCATCTATATCAACAAAAGCCGGGGATTCATTACCGATATGATCATAAATAGTATGCATTCTCCAATATCCTGGTTTATTTTTTGGATTTTCATACCATACAATTTCCTTTCCAGGAAAGCCAACTCGTATCAGGTCTATCCAGCCATCCTGATTTACATCCATACTAAAATCCAAAAATGAATTGCTGAAAGCCGTATCCGGAGAAAAACGAATACCCCTGACTATTTCATGCTTTTTCCAATCAGGCGCTTCAAACCAAAAAGAGCCCGCCATAATATCCATCATCCCATCATGATTCACATCACCGGTTGCTACTCCTTCCGAAATAAAATCACTGGTTAAAATGATCTTCTTAAATATTACTGAATCATGATTTCCGGCCCGTTGTGCGTAGGAATCAGGTAAAACAAAAATTACTAAAAACATCGTGCAGATGTAAAAGGAAAATATATGGCTGTTCTTTAGCAATGTTTTAAAGTTATAGAAAGAGCCACTAAAGATAGATCATATGCGGAACAGGTAATGGGTAAAAACTATCGAAGGGTTCCATCAAAATTAAATGGAAAAAAGCCGGTAATACTTACTTTTAGTGTCCAAACAGATAGTAATGAAAAAATCACGCATTGTTATTCAGATGATTGTTGTTATCGCAACCACATTATTAGCATTTAATAGTCTGGCACAAAAAATCCTGCGGGTTGGTGTTGCGGGTCTCGCACACGATCATGTACATGGAATTCTTAACCAGTATAAAAAAGGAGAAGTTATTATTGCAGGTATTTCAGAAGCAGATGAACAACTTGTAAATCGATATAAAAAAGACTATCAATTACCGGATTCACTATTCTTCAGAAATCTGGAATCCCTCCTGGCTCATACAAAACCGGATGTTGTTTTAGCTTATACTCCAATTTCTGAACATATCAGTGTTGTAGAGATCTGTGCGCCGAAAGGAATTCCTGTAATGGTTGAAAAACCATTGGCCACCACGGTAAAAGATGCAGAACGTATGGTAGCGCTTGCAAAACAATTTCATGTTCAGGTTTTAACAAACTACGAAACCACCTGGTATAATAGCAATCAGCAGATTTATGCCATGGTTAATTCACAGCATGCGATTGGTGAAATAAGAAAAATGACTGTGCACGACGGGCATCAGGGTCCTGTTGAAATAAAATGCAGTCCGGATTTTCTGAACTGGCTTACTGACCCGGTAAAAAATGGTGGCGGGGCATTGATGGACTTTGGTTGTTATGGCGCCAACCTGATGGTGTGGTTAATGAATGGAAAAGCACCTATAGCTGTTACAGCGGTAACCCATCATCTTAAGCCATTAATCTATCCAAAAGTGGAGGATGATGCGACGATATTACTTGAATATCCGGATGCAACAGGTATTATTGAAGCGTCCTGGGACTGGCCTTTCGGCATTAAGGATTTCGAAGTATTTGGCACAAAAGGATACCTGCACGCACTCAACGGAAATACACTGCAGCAAAGAGATAAAGATATATATGAGAATGTTACATTAAGAACAGCCGACTACACAAATAATATTCAATATTTATCTGACGTACTAAGTGGCAAACTGGATCCAGGTCATGACTTATCTTCCCTGGAAAATAATCTGATTGTCGTTCGTATATTAAATGCTGCACTCGAATCTGCAAAAGAAGGAAAGCGAATTAAATTGTAAATATCAGGTACCTGGTATTACCTGGAAAGCATTGCAGTCAAAGACTGCGCATACCATCTTGCAAGATAATCGTTGGGATGAAGTGGATTTGATATACAATCTTTTGCTTTTTTTCGAAAATAGATCGAATCACTTAAAGTGGTCATGTCCAGGTTTGTGACCCCTGTTGTTTCCAGTTGCTGAAGCACTTTATTATACCCCTTCATATTGGAAGTATAAAAGGATTTATATTTATCGGAATCCAGTATATAAGAAGGATCAAAATCCATATTTGATATTAATAGGAATTCTGTCTTAGGGTTTTCATTTTTCACCTTATTAATTATCGTTTGGATATATCCTTTGTATTCATCCGGCGTGTATCTCCAAAAATCGTTCATGCCGAAGTCGATGATGACCAGGTCAGGATGCACCGGGTTAACATATTTTTCAGCATACGAGGCACCCCAGCTCACCAGGGCACCGGGTAGTCCGGCATTTAACAATTCAATCTTATCATGGTGATAATTTTCTCTTAACTGTCGCACAAATAAATCGAGGTAAGTCGGCATAAATGGAGCCCGGTTTACATAACTGCTAACATCCTGGCCACGGGTAATGCTCATACCATATCCGATTATTTTAACAGGTAATTTTGATTTAAGTTTCGCCATAAGCAAAGGTAATTTGTCTCCCTTATAAACAGGTAATGGACCGGTCCATTTATCATGGTGCGTATAGGTTACTACGATCCATTGAGATTGCAGATTATACCAGGCAAGATCACTATGATCAAAAGAAGAATCTGTTCGATACGGCATATCAGAATGCTTCGACTTTATAATCGTATTGGTGTGAATTGTATATTCAATTCCTTTCTTGTATTCTCTGCTGAGATCGTAACTCTTAACTGAAATAATATGATCGGGTTTAAAAAGCAGTTTACCCATTGCCGGCATGCCGGATTCCGAATACATTAGTACCGTTTCATTGTAAATAGTATCTGATTTCCAGAAAGGCCGCATATATTCATCCAGATTACAATTAGGCGTTTGCGGTATTGCCGGTGTGCCAATATTCAATTGTAGTTTTAAACTATCTGCATATAAGTATTCCGCATTTAACGAATCTGACGCTATACCAATCTTTGCATACTTGGTAAAAGGTGGTGCTTCCGTATAAATTACTGATTCTACAAAAGTCTGGGATGAGATGGGATCTGTTCTGTATGACAGCAATTCGCGGTTAGAAATATCATAGAATTTTATGTATGAATATCCCTTCGCGTGCGGTTGGTTGTTTTTAATATTTACAGAATATTGAAGTACGGAATATGGTAGAACTTCCATGCTATCTATTGTTAGTTGACTATTTGTTTTCCATTTAAAATGCCCTTCATCAGAATATCTATTATTTATTATTTCTACCTTACCTTCTGCAACCCGCAGTGAGAGCCATAAATATCTGGAATCAGGAAGATCCGTTTTGTTCCATTTGTCAGCAAGAAAAATATATGAATCAGCATTCCCATCTAGCGTTAAGACAAAACTGCTTTGCGCTTCAAATGTAGTTTCAGCACCCGGTCCGGTACAAGGATTTCCTTTATTCTCCCATTTACCCGTCAAACTATCTGCAACAGAGTATAGGGCAGCATTTGGACTCCACCCGCTACACAGAGAAGTTATCAGATAATATTTCCCTAAATGTTTAAATATTGCTGGTGCCTCCCTTCGCTGATTTATTAAAATGCGGGTAAAATTATTTGTAGGATTAAGGTAATCGTCCGACAACCGGCAGACATGCATGGTGTTATTATCTTCTGAAGCATATATAATATAAGCCTTCCCATCTTCATCTTTAAAAATGGTCATATCTCTTGACTGCTGTCCGTTGGGTTGAAAACTACCAAGGTATTTATAAGGTCCTTCAGGTTTATCACTGATCGCCACACCTGTTCGCGCATAACTATAATCCTCTTTATCCATATGCATCCACATTACAAATTTCTTTGTCACTGCATTATAAATAACTTTTGGCCTTTCGATTACCCTGGCTGTATCCAGATCACTCAAGGAATCTCCTTCTTTGGGCACTAGTGCAACTCCTTCAAATTTCCATTTAATCAAATCCCTGGAAGAATAACAGGAAATACCTCCCGCGGGTACCCGATAGTCTTCCCAGTTTTGACCTGGAACCAGTCGGGTACTACCTTTTTTTATCTCACCAAACATATAATATACATCTCCAAAATGCAGAATGCCTGCACCATGTGCATTTATAAAATTTCCATCCACGTCGTTCCACGGTTCTCCCAAATAATCCTGTTGTTTTATATTCTGACTATTTCCTGGTTTATACAGGAAACAAAAAGAAACAATAACAACTAATAATTTTTGCATAAATACTTATTTCAAAAGCTGGCGCCTATTCCTTCAGCAGGAGGTATTCCGGAATTAAAATCCAACCCTCCGGTATGTATTCCAAATTTGCCTAATAAATTAATTCCGCTGTTCCGGAGTGGTGATTTTGGAGATATTTTATAATGACCGAATCTTCTTAAGGCCGAAGCGGATGTTAAACCTGCAATTCCTGATGCCTTAAATTCGGGATTCCTGTTTTGCCCTTTCAATTTCCCTGAAATCATTTCCCTGCCAGTTAGTTTGGCCCAGGACTTAAAATCGGTTTTACCTTCTATATTGAATCTTTTATTCAGGCTCCACCAGTCATTTCCAATAAATAGATCATCACCCATGTTACCCTTCACAAGACTATCTTTTCCGACAAAAATATTATTATAAAAAGCGAATCCCTTTCTTTTGCTTAATTCAGAAAAACTGACCGCAGCTGCTTTGGAATTATAGATCGTATTATTATAAACGAGACTATTATCAAACTGATTCGAATCGCGTGAACTATTCCATATATATAACCCTGCTCCTGCGTCAGAAACATTGCCATCATTAACACTGATATTGAACCTGAAAATATTGTCATGCCAGGGACTGGCATACAAATATTGGAAGATGCAAAAACCTGCACCCTGGTTTTCATAAGATAAACAATATTGAACGATGGAATTGGTAACACCGCCATCCAGATCAAACCCCCCGCCGTCCGCAGCACCCTTAGATGTTTTATTCCGGTATGAAAGACAGTGCTGAATAATAACACTATCCGCTTCATAGGCCCAAATACCTACCGGACCGTTTCCAATGCGAGGCATGTCCCATCCGTTATTGGTTGCTGTGCAGTATTCGATGAGCACTTTTGAACAACTGCCGACCACAATACCATTCCCACTATGATTGGTTAAGTTGGAAGGGTCGCCCGGATTATTTTCTGCTCTGCAATGGGATATATAAATATTATGATTTGATTTTTTAACTGCATAGGTTCCTTCAACAGAAATACCTGCAGCGCCATTTTCATAAGCAAAAATATTTGTTACAGAGATATCCTCCGAAGAACTTATGAGCAATCCGGATTTTTGAAAGCCCGAAATCATCAGACTGTCTGCTGAAATATGTCTGCTATTCTGAATAAGAATACCGTCATGTGTGTTCCCCTTTTTTCTTCCCGACCCGGTAAGTTTCAATTTACTTATTACCAGCCAGTTGCTTTTATGAATAAGAATAGCAGATTCATTCCCGGAATATATGGATGCGTAACCCTTCCCATAAGAACTGATCAGGATCGGATGAAACTGATCCCCAGAATTATCGAAATTTATTTTCAAACTACCAACAAATTGCCGATCACCCTCAAAGAGTATGGAATCTCCAGGCTTTAACAGCAGGCTATTGATTCGCTGAATAGATTGAAATGCCGAATTTCGGGTACCCTCATTTTTATCGTTGCCGGAAGGACTTACATAATATGCCCTTGCCTTATTTATCATTGTCATATTCCTTAAAGCCTGCGGCTGCCAAAAAAAATAATTACTTATAGTTATTAAGATCAGTATCGTTTTGTAGTAAAACATATTGAATATATTATGTCCTGGATTTTGTTTTGTACTCAGATCAACCGTTGACAACTGATAACCTGCCATTCATATAAATAAATGGCTTGCAATGAATTAGCTCATATAAATTGAGGTGTACCTTTCGATTACCGAACATCATTGCCCTTATTTAACAAAAGTCCGTTATTTCCCTGCCAATGCTACAATTTGCTAATGTATACAAAACCTACGACCAGCTACCGGTCCTTGAAATTAGCAACCTTACGCTTGAAAGAAATATTTATTGGTTACAGGGAATTAATGGTTCTGGAAAAACGACTTTTCTCAGTATGCTTGCCGGGCTGATTCCTTTTAAGGGGGATATCCTGCTTGACGGGATAAACCTCAGGCAAAATCCGCTTTCCTATCGTCGTCTCGTAAATTTTGCAGAGGCGGAACCTTTATATCCGGATTTCTTAACCGGCATTGAACTGGTTAAATTTTACCAGGATATCAGGAGAGCAGCAAGTGTTCAAACAGATCTTCTCATCAATCTTTTTAATATGCATCGATTTCTTTCAATGCCTATTGGATCCTATTCGAGCGGTATGATAAAAAAGTTGTCCCTGTTGCTGGCATTCATTGGGAAACCATCACTCATCCTTCTTGATGAACCCCTGGCAACCCTGGATGAAGGATCCATCCATATCCTGCCTGAGTTAATCAGCGCATATAATAAAGAATTTAAAACCTGTTTTATATTCAGCTCACACCAGACTTTCAAATCTTATTCCCTGGTTATAAATAAAATATTAATAAACGATCAGTCACTACAGTTCATAACATGAGTATCTCCCGAACGCTTCTTATTAAAATATTTGTAAAACCTTTTTATCGCCAGCATGCCGGCCTGTTCGTCTTTCTATTTACAATAATGTTGGGAGTAGTAAGTGTAATAGACGGAGCCAAATTTACAGACTACCATTTTTTCCTGATTCAGGGAATGATGAGAAATTCGTTTTTTTTCCTGCTCGTTCTTTTATTATGGTTTTTATATGCAAAAAAATCAGAACAATTCGTAGTAAATATTCTGCTTCGCCCGGACCATTCTTTCCTGAATATACTCTCATTACTGGACAGCAAAAAACTTTACCGGAAACTCTTATGGGTTCAGTTTCTCCTGATATTGCCCATCATCTTCTATGCATGCATCATATTTGCCGCAGGCTTTTATCTGCATGAATTTATAAAATGCCTGCTCGTATTACTCTATATTATTACCATCTGTCTGATTAGCGCAAGATGGTATTTGTATTATATTCAGAATCCAGACAAATCTGCCTGGACAATGAAGAAAATATTCTCATTCAAAATCCGGGAGACTCCTTATTGGAGTTTTTTTATCCGCTATATCGGCATTGATAAAAAGCTTCTTTTTTCAGGGATTAAATTATACAGCTGTTCTGTACTTTACCTGATGATCGTAAATCAGTCCTGGATTGAATATGACCTGAAAATGATCACACTATTCTTCAGCTTTGGAATACTGGGGCATGGACTAATTATTCATCAGCTAAGGGATATGGAGGAGACATATCTTAGATTTTACCGGGCGGTTCCTCTTTCACTATTGAAAAGATTTGTTCAATACGCAATTCTATATTTAATTCTGTTGATTCCCGAAATTCTAACGATTATCTTACTTACGTCCCACTATTTACGAATTCAGGACGCCATCATATTTATATTTCTCAGTTACAGTATGTTATTGTTCCTGAATAGCCTGCTTTTTATAAAATTTTTTAAAATGAAGGATTATCTGAAAATTATCCTTTGCATATTTTTTATTGAATATTTTTCCGTTCTGTCAGGGACCTGTCCCTTATTATGTATTCTCCTTTTTATCTCCGCTATTACCATATTTTTTTTCAGGTATTATAAATTTGAACGCTAAGGGGCTTCGATTTACAAATTTTGCTAACCGACCTGCATTCTATTAAATGCTTTTATATATCGCACAGCAGCGAATCAATTTTCTACAAGATTATTCAAAAATTCGCGTGGCAATAGTTCGCGACTGAAGAACGCGGTAGCATCATTGTGAAGTAAACCATCTACTACCAGTTTCATAGTAGTTAAAGCATGATTTAATAAGTTAGGCCCGAGGCTCAGTCTGGCAACGCCAATCTTTTCCAATCTCTCCAGATCTGAAACAGGTTTTGAAAGCAATACATTTACAGGCATTTCCACTTCAGAGATGATATGGGAGATTTCTTCATAACTGTTCAATACAATAGGATAGAAACAATCGGCTCCTGCTGATTTAAAAGCGCGACCTCTTTCAATTGCCTTAGCCATTGCATTCTCGTGGGTTTTTTGTAAGAAAACATCGGTACGCGCATTAATTATAATGGGAACGCCGCTCTGAATTCCTGCTTCACGGATTCCCTCAATTTTGCGGCACTGCTCTTCAATTGTAAATAATCCCTGGTGGCCAGGATGGGAATCTTCTATATTAATTCCTATTGCACCATTTTCAATTAACTGATGAATATTTTCTTTTAACTGCACAATGGACTCCGCAAATCCACGCTCCATATCTACTGTCACGGGTAATGAAACAGCCGTAGCTATTTGATTTACAACTTTAAGCAAATGATTCGCCATAATAATGCATTTCAGAACCATCGAGAGATAATAAGGCTTTAATATCCATTGATTTCATTGTTAAAACCAGGGCAGCCAGTCCGCCCCAACTATATCCAATCACTCCAATATTTGTTGAATCCACATTAACCCTGGTTTTTAATAAATTCATTGCGAATGAGCCATCATAAACCTGTTCAAGGAGGTCAGCAGATTTCATACTCATATTTCCCGGATATTGTCCCACCGATGTAATGCATGCAACAATATAACCATGGCCTGCCAGCCATTCAAACAGATTCAGGTTTTCATAACTCATTCCGTTATAGGCTGACATGTATACGAGTAA
>Ga0207065_1175_pt1 | contig 13224 bp, 11 predicted proteins | sample Alteio_BWMinCont_27_FD_153492 | JGI IMG/M metagenome (GOLD analysis project Ga0207065, IMG submission 153492) | Enriched cells from forest soil in Barre Woods Harvard Forest LTER site, Petersham, Massachusetts, United States -... | ecosystem: Environmental > Terrestrial > Soil > Temperate forest >...
TTTGCCCGTCCTGGTAACCCGGTGCTGTGCATCAATTACCAGTCCCGCAAGCCTGAAAAGTTTCCCCGGATTCGCCTGGAGACTGACAGCTTCTTTTACTTCATTAAACTCAGCAAGATTCAGAATGCCATAGTGATTGATTTCAAATTTAAAATGATCCAAAGGGTGACCGCTCATGAACATGCCCGTCACTTCTTTTTCGTGATCAAGTAATTCTGTTAAAGACCATGGTTCGCAGTTCACAATCTTCGGAGATTGCACTTCATATCCGGAAGATGAGCCACCAAACAATGTATTGCTGTGTTGTACATTTTGAGCCTGCACTACATTTCCAAAGCGGATTATTTTCTCGAGGCCGGTGATCGAATCACCAGGAGCAATGAAGAAATATTGTGCACGATGCAGCTCGCGAAAACAATCGAATGCACCGGCGTAAGCAAGACTCTCCAGCGTTTTCTTACTTACAGTGCGCTGGTTGACACGTTTAACCATATCAAAAATCGAAACATACGGACCGTTTTTTTCTCTCTCTTCAATCAAAGAAAAAACTGCTGCTTCACCTACTCCTTTTAATCCACCAAGCCCTACACGTATTTCTCCGCGACTGTTAACGGCAAATCCCTGTTTGGATTCGTTTACATCGGGGCCAAGCACTTTCAATCCCATCCTTTTGCATTCTTCCATAAAGAATGTAATCTTTTCAATATTTCCCTGGTGGTTGAGGACGGCTGCCATGTATTCGGAAGGATAATGCGATTTCAAGTAGGCTGTCTGATAAGCGACATAAGCATAGCAGGTAGAATGAGATTTATTGAAAGCATATTGTGCGAATGCTTCCCAGTCTGTCCATATTTTTTCCAGTGTTTCTGCTGCATAACCTTTTGCGGTGGCGCCACTAATAAACTGGCTTTTCATTTTATCCAGAATGGATTTCTGTTTCTTTCCCATTGCCTTTCGCAACACGTCTGCGTCCCCCTTACTAAAACCCGCAAGTTTCTGGGCAAGCAGCATCACCTGTTCCTGATAAACGGTAATGCCATAGGTATCTTTCAGGAATTCTTCCATTTCAGCCAGGTCGTAACGTATGGGTTCCCGCCCGTGTTTGCGGTCGATGAAAGCAGGTATATAAGCCATGGGGCCTGGACGATACAAGGCGTTCATCGCGGTAAGGTCATCGAATTTATCTGGTTTCAGATCACGCAGGTATTTTTGCATACCCGGACTTTCAAACTGGAAAGTACCAATGGTATCTCCGTGCTGATAGAGTTCAAATGTTTTCTTATCATTGAGTGGGATCAGGTCGATATCTATTGCGATACCATGATTTTGTTCGATAAGTTCCAGGGACGTTTTCAGGATATTCAGTGTTCTAAGTCCGAGAAAGTCCATCTTCAGTACACCTGCTTCTTCAATAATACTTCCTTCAATCTGGGTTACCAGAAGGTCAGAATCCTTTGCAGTACAAACCGGAATTATATTGGCAAGATCTTCGGGTGCGATAATGATGCCGGCTGCATGAAGACCTGTATTTCGAACAGATCCTTCCAGTCTTTCGGCTTCATGTAATACCCTGCTGCGTAGATCAGTACCCTGATATATTTCCCTGATTTTTTTTACTAGTTCCAGATCGTCGCCGCCAATGCCTTCTTTTTCTTCCAGTGATTTTTCACCATCCTTTGTTTTGAGAGGAGCATGTAAAACCCTTCTCAGGCTTACACCGGGACGATCAGGCACCAGTTTGGCCAATGCGTTAGATTCTGTAAGGGGAAGGTCCATTACCCGTGCTACGTCCTTTATACTCATTTTAGCAGCCATAGTACCATATGTAACAATCTGGGCCACCTGGTTTTTCCCATATTTTTTTACCACATAATCGATGACTTTCTGCCTGCCTTCATCGTCAAAATCGGTATCTATATCAGGCATGGATTTCCTGTCCGGATTTAGGAACCTTTCAAATAGAAGGTTATATTTAATTGGATCTATATTGGTTATGCCGATACAGTAAGCCACCACGCTTCCTGCTGCAGAACCGCGGCCGGGGCCTACAAATACGCCCATATCACGACCAGCCTGGATGAAATCACCGACGATTAAAAAATAACCTGCAAAACCCATGGTTTTGATTGTGAATAATTCAAAGTCCAAGCGTTCAGTAATTTCAGCTGTTAGATCAGTATATCTTTTTTTAGCGCCCTTATATGTGATATCCTTTAGATATTCCCATTGATTCAGGTTACTGTCAGCGTGGATCAGAAATTCCTTCGGAATGGGAAATGCCGGAAGCAGGATATCTTTTTTGAGATTCAAAACTTCCACCTTAGAGGCTACGAGTCCTGTATTTGCGATGGCCTCCGGAATGTCATGAAAAAGGGCTGCCATTTCAGCCTGTGTTTTCAGATAGAACTGATCGTTCGGGAATTTGAAGCGTCGGTTTTTCGAGCTTATTTCGTCATTTACAAAATCGTCAAATCCGGGGGTGGACTGTTTTTCACCCGTATTTATGCACAGGAGGATATCATGAGCGTTATAATCATCCTGGTCGGTATAGTGGCTGTCGTTGGTAGCGATAACCGGTACATTATATTTTTTAGAAAGTTTAAGCAGGAACTGGTTGATTTTTTCCTGCTCAGGAATCAGGTGGCGCTGGAGTTCGATAAAATAATCATCCCCGAACATATCCAGCCACCATTTGAATTCCAACTCGGCTTTTTCTTCACCCTGATGCAGGATTGTCTGAGGTACATAAGCACCGATACAACAGGTGGTAGCTATAATTCCCTCGTGATATTGCTCAATGAGTGATTTGTCGATTCGCGGGTATTTGCTGTACATGCCTTCGATATATCCCAGCGAAGTGAGACGGATCAGGTTCTGATAGCCTGTTTTATTTTTAGCCAGCAGCACCTGGTGGAATCTTTCGTCTTTTTGTTCTTTTGTAAACGTCTTCTTTTGCCTGTCAGCCACTACATAAAATTCACAGCCCACAATCGGTTTTACTTTGAGGCTTCCGTCCGGATTTTTATGTTTGTAGGCTTCAGCCACAAAACTAAATGCACCGAACATATTACCATGGTCGGTAATGGCCAGAGCGGGCATTTCATCTTTAACAGCTTTATTATAGAGGCTCTGGATAGACGCGGCTCCGTCCAGGAGAGAATATTGGGTATGAACATGAAGATGTGAAAAAGCGGGCATCGGCATTTGGTTAGGTATGCAATTAACAAAGAAAAAAAGCGGTCTCGTTTTTTGGGAGTAAATATCTGTTCACAATGAACACACATATAAGAAAGGCTTAAAGCCTAAAACCAGAGCCTTGGCCTCAAATGCTTCACTAATGATCTAAAAAGCTTCAAAAGTTAAAAGATCCAGGTTTTTGGCTTTGGCCTTTAAGCTTTTGGCTTAAGTTTGTATCTTTATCGAATCCAATCGTATCCAGTATCAACAAGAAAATGAAAAATCGGTTCATTTTATTGCTCCTTCTGATCAACTTGGCTGCTTGCAATGCATTCCGGCCTGCTTCCCATAGCACGGACAATTTGTCCGTCAGCTCATCAGATCACCAGTCCGGAAAAAATACAAATCCTGTTTTCATCCAGAATATCTCTACGGGTTCTTCCGAGTCCAAGCCTGGCACGGTTGAAACAAACAGCACCGCCGGAACCACAGTAAAAGCCCCACCCTCCCAGATGTACCACTCCAGTTCTTTGAAAACGGGTATTTCCTCCGAGGACAATGATGAAATCAACCCTCTGCAAATCAAATTCGCCATTCTGACCAATATTCCAGTAGAAGACCTGACCAATCTCCGCCTGCTGGTATTTATGGACCAGTGGTATGGCGTTCCTTATCATTATGGAGGCAGCAATAAGGATGGAATTGATTGTTCCGCCTTCGCGTCGCTCCTGTTATCCAGTGTGTATGACGTGAACCAGCTTCCCCGGATCAGCACAGACCAGTACCATACCACCAAGCGGGTGTCCAAAAAGGATTTAAGGGAGGGAGACCTTGTGTTTTTCCATACTTTGGGTAAGGGTCACCGCGTGACCCACGTTGGTGTTTATTTATATAATAATCATTTTATTCACGCTTCTATTGCCGGAGTCCAGATCAGTAACCTGGGAGAAGGCTATTATTTGCACCATTATGTAGGCGCAGGTCGCGTGATTGTCAGTGACAAGTCTTACTAAAATCCTGTCATTTAGCCATTTCCTCTATAATTCATTGTAACTTAAGGACAGCGGAACTGCCAAGTCTTCCCATTTGACCCATTTTGAGTGGATTGGTACAGAATTTAGTGTTACTTTGCTGCCCCTTCCGAAGGGTATCAGAAAACTTTCATTAAAATTAAATTGATACAGTCATGGCTAAAAAGTTAGCGATCTCACCAATTGCAGGTACCAAAAACAGAGTTTTTGTAAAACCCGCACCAGCAGAAGAAAAGACTTCCGGAGGAATTATAATACCGGATACAGCGAAGGAAAAACCCCAACGCGGCGAAGTGGTTGCGATCAGTGAAATAGATGAAGACGGCAAGAAGCCGGTAGTAAAGGTTGGCGACGTTGTATTGTACGGTAAATATTCCGGTACAGAAATCAGTTTTGAAGGACAGGATTTTCTCAGCATGAGAGAGTCGGACATTATTGCCAGGTTTTAAAAACTAGTGTGGAGTATGTATGCGTGGAAGTAAAATTCATTCTCATTCTTAGAACACAGTTTTCAAATTCACAAATTTTAAAATTTTCAAATTAATAAGTTATGGCTAAACAACTTTTCTTCGACATCGAAGCAAGAAACAAAATGAAAAAGGGCGTGGACATTCTGGCCAACGCGGTAAGAGTAACACTCGGACCAAAAGGCCGAAATGTGGTACTTGAAAAGAAATTCGGGGCGCCTACCATTACTAAAGATGGTGTAACTGTTGCTAAAGAAATTGAACTGGAGGACCTGATTGAAAATATGGGTGCACAGATGGTAAAAGAAGTAGCATCCAAAACTGCTGACATTGCGGGTGATGGTACGACTACTGCCACTGTTCTCGCACAAAGTATTATCAGCGAAGGTTTAAAAAATGTTGCTGCGGGTGCCAATCCAATGGATCTTAAGCGTGGTATTGACAAAGCAGTTATTGCAGTTGTAAATAGCCTGAAATCGCAGTCTCAGACCATCGGGAACGACAGCAAGAAAATCCAGCAGGTTGCTTCAATTTCTGCAAATAACGATGAAACCATCGGAAAACTGATTGCTGAAGCATTTACCAAAGTTGGTAAGGAGGGTGTTATCACAGTGGAAGAAGCAAAAGGGACTGACACAACAGTTGACGTAGTGGAAGGTATGCAGTTTGACCGAGGTTATATCTCTCCTTATTTCGTTACGAACAGCGAAAAAATGGAGGCAGAATTGCAGAACCCCTACATACTAATCTATGACAAGAAGATCTCTGCGATGAAAGACATTTTACAGATCCTTGAAAAGGTAGCCCAAAGCGGTCGTCCGCTGTTAATCATTGCGGAAGACCTGGAAGGTGAAGCACTGGCAACCCTGGTTGTAAATAAATTACGTGGCACGTTGAAAGTGGCTGCAGTAAAAGCTCCTGGTTTTGGTGATCGCAGAAAGGAAATGTTACAGGATATCGCCGTCTTAACCAAGGGTATCGTGATCAGCGAAGAGCAGGGTTACAAACTCGAAAATGCTGACCTCAGCTATTTGGGAACTGCTGCATCAGTTACAATTGATAAAGACAACACTACAGTAGTTGGTGGAAAGGGAAAGAAAGAAGATATCACTGCCCGTGTAAATCAAATCAAGGCGCAGATTGAAACAACTACTTCTGATTACGATAAGGAAAAATTACAGGAACGCCTGGCTAAGCTTAGTGGTGGAGTAGCTGTGCTATATATTGGTGCTGCAACTGAAATGGAAATGAAGGAGAAGAAGGATCGTGTTGATGACGCACTGCATGCTACAAGAGCTGCCGTTGAAGAAGGTATCGTTCCGGGCGGTGGTGTTGCATATATCCGTGCTATTGAAGGACTGGATAAACTGAAAGGCGCTGCCAACGAAGATGAAACAACTGGCATCCTGATTGTTAAACGCGCTATCGAAGAACCACTTCGTCAGATCGTTCACAATTGTGGACTTGAAGGAAGCATCGTTGTACAGAAAGTAAAAGAAGGCAAAGCCGACTATGGTTTCAATGCACGCACTGAAGTTTATGAAAATCTCTATAAGGCAGGTGTAATTGATCCGACAAAGGTTACCCGTATTGCACTTGAAAATGCGGCTTCAATAGCAGGTATGCTACTTACAACAGAATGTGTTGTTGCAGACAAACCGAAGAAAGAAGAAGCTCATAATCATCCTGGTGCCGGTGCTCCTGGAATGGGCGGAATGGATTATTAAGCCAAAAGCTTAAAGCTTTTTAGATATAAGAGGTTGTCCTGCAAAGACAACCTCTTTTTTTTATCAACGATTTGCAGTTAAATATCAGGAGAAGCCCGAGCCCGGACAATGTTTAGACGGGTTACAGACGAATCTTAGACGAATTCTAGACGAATCTTAACTGGTATAAGGCACAAAACGTTCATTATTAATCATTTTAAAAATATGGGGTTATAAAAGGCAATCGTGTAACGCCTTAAGCCTTTAGCTTTAAGCCTGACGCTAATTTGGGTTTCAGGCTCAGATCGGCAATCGTTTTCTTTTCGAGCAGTTTGAGATTGGCATCCCGAACCTGGATAAGAACATCCCGAAGTCCGCAATGTTTTTCATCACAGTTTGTACATTTTTCATAGAAATACAGACTCACACAGGGAAGCAGGGAAATCGGTCCATCAATCAGGCGCATGACGGTTGCAAGGGTAACCTGACTGGGATCTTTTCCGAAAAAATAGCCGCCGCCTTTTCCTTTTTTACTTTCAAGGATATTTGCTTTTTTTAATTCAAGCAAAATATTTTCCAGGAATTTCAGTGGAATCTTTTTCTTTTTTGAAATCTCTGCAATAAGAACGGGCCCTTCATTCTCTTTTTCAGAAAGATACATCAGGGCCTGAAATGCGTACTGGGATTTTTTAGAAAGCATAAGTAAATTCTGTTACAAGATAATAACAATTTACGAGCAAAAGGGTTGACAAAATCGATGACCGATGACAGTTGACTGATGACCAGCTCAATTAAAAGCCCAACACATCTTTCATCGAAAAAATCCCTTTTTTATTCTGAATGAATTCGGCCGCAAGCACCGCGCCTCCTGCAAAACCTTCCCGGCTATGAGCCGTATGGATAATCTCAATATCGTCGATAGTTGAATAATATTTTACAAGATGGGTGCCCGGAGCCGGATCCATACGTTCACTAAGGATTGGCAGTTCTCCGTTCTGTTCAGCCGGCCGGTTAACCCAGTTTTTAAGCGATGGAATTTTTGCCAGAATCTGTTCTGCAAGGGTTATGGCTGTTCCACTGGGTGCGTCTTTTTTTTGAGTATGATGTATTTCGCGCATTTCAACAGCATATTCCGGGAACGGCGCCATTAGGTTTGCAAGTTTTTTGTTGAGCTCAAAAAAAATATTCACCCCAATACTGAAATTACTGACATATAAAAAAGCCAGTTCTTTTTTTTCGAAAGCCAGCTTTATTTCGGTATATTTTACAAGCCAGCCAGTTGAACCACAAACCACGCTAATCCCGGCTTCTGCACATCGCAGGAGGTTGTCTGCAGCACTTGAAGGTCCTGTGAATTCAATTGCCAGATCTGCTTTTGATAGATTTTCTCCTGTCATATCGAAACTGTTATCCAAATCAATTTTCAAAACAATCTCATGTCCCCTGGTAACAGCAATGCGTTCGATAGCCTTACCCATTTTTCCATAACCAATCAATGCAATTCTCATGATCGTAAAGATATAAATTCGGGATCAACCCGCGGAATCCAGGTTTAAGTAAGAAATATTTATTTTCACTTCGTTGAGAGTTCGCGGAATCTTGGTTTGTGAAAATCGAAAGCGAGTGTAATACCGGCGCTGGGCGTGGGCCCGGGCATGATCATCGGTTTAATTTGAAAACTCAGGTCGCTGTTCACATTAAAATCTTTCAAATGTGCATCAACTGTGGCATCCACAATATTTAACCCATAGAATAAAAGAAAAAACAAAACGGAATAATCCTGATTTTTTCTGAAACTGTCCCTGTTCGTTATGATTCCGTTCTGATCATTGGTTGTCACGAATGGTAGTAGTTCCGGTGCAACTTTCTTGAGGCTGTCATCACCGACGCTTCCATTTTCAGCCAGATTTATAGATACGGTTAATGCATACTGGCATTTCAGATACCAGCTTTTGTTAAAAAAGAAAGCGTAGGCGGGAATACCAATGGCAGCATATACGATCGGAACTTTCCAGTATTTTTTATTGTAAACCTGTCCGGCCCCGGGTAGTATGGCAGAATAGATGGTTGCTCTTTTCGGGTTGTCATGAAGCCTTTTATCTATAGAATCTCTCTCTGCCTGTGACATTTTTTTTCCTGAATACTGATTGTCTTTTTTTTCAAGAATAGAATCTGATTGGGGATTTACAATCAGCGTATCCGTATGTTGTGCATGGACCTTGTGAGTAAGAAAAAGACCGGTAACAAATAAAATAAAAAATGCCTTCCTCATACTGAACACTTAATTGATCTCTACTCCGAGCTGGTCCAGAATTTTATTCAGTTCCTGCACAGAATAATATTCAATGCTGATGCTGCCTGATCCTTTTTCATTGTGATTCAGTTTGACCCTCGTGCTGAAATGAGTTGCTAAAGTATCTTCTATTTTTCTGTAAGGTTCTGCTAGTCCGGCTTTTACAGATACTTTAACAGCATGCGGAGTTTTATACAATTTGCGAACAAGTTCCTCGGTTTGCCTGACAGATAAAGACCGTTTTTTTATTTCATTGAAAAGATAAAGCTGCTTGTCAACCGTATCCACATTGATCAGCGCGCGTGCGTGACCCATTGAAATCTGGTTATTCCTTAGTGCTACCTGGATATCGGGAGGAAGTTTCAGGAGTCGCACATAATTCGCAACGGTACTTCTTTCTTTCCCCATGCGCTCTGCTACCTGTTCCTGGGTATAATTTAATTCATCCATCATTCTTTTAAAACTCAGGGCCACTTCCATCGCATTCAGATCTTCCCTCTGCAGATTTTCGAGCAGCGCGAGTTCAAGTAATTGCTGATCATTGGCCTGACGTATATAAACAGGAATATCTTTTATACCCGCGATACGACCAGCCCGAAACCGGCGTTCACCGGATATGATTCGATATTTTCCTGATGCAAGTTTCGCGACTGTTATAGGTTGAATAATATCGTGCATCCGAATGGAGGCCGCCAGTTCCTGCAACGATATATCATCAAAATCTTTTCTTGGCTGTTTGGGATTTGTTTCAAACAGATCGAGCGGAATGCGAAGAATACCTGTAATATTTTCCGCAATGGCAGGCCTGAGATTGCCTGCAGCGGTTTTTAAATCTGCATCAATATTCTGAAGCAGTGAGCGGATTCCTTTTCCGAGCGCTTCTTTATCTTTTTTATTCGGATTTGTCATGCTGGTAAATTCATTTTCAATAGGGCTATTCGAGGATACGTTCTTCCTGGCTCATTTTTGTCATATTGTTTTTCTGCAATACTTCTTTGGCGAGGTTCAGATAATTCATTGCACCTTTACTGTAGGCATCGTATAAGATTACCGGCTTTCCCACGCTGGGTGCTTCGCTGATTTTTGAATTCCTGTGAATGATGGTATTAAAAACAATTTCATCAAAATGTTTGCGCACTTCACTCACCACCTGGTTACAAAGACGTAAACGACCATCGTACATCGTCATTAATATGCCTTCAATTTCAAGTGCAGGATTGAGACGACTTTGAACTATTTTAATTGTGTTTAGTAATTTACCCAGTCCTTCAAGTGCGAAAAATTCAGTCTGTACCGGCACGATCACTGAATCGGCAGCCGTAAGGGCATTCACAGTTATTAATCCGAGTGAAGGAGAGCAATCAATAACGATAAAATCATAACTTTTACGGAGTGGTTCCAGAATATTCTTCAGAACTGTTTCCCGGTCAGGATAATTAATCATTTCTATTTCCGCACCTACCAGGTCGATATGAGAAGGTATCAGGTCCAGGTTCGGTACTTCTGTCTTCAGAACCACATCCCGTGCAGATACCTGATTTACCATACAGTCATACAAGCTTTGGGTAATATTATGCAGATCAAAACCAACACCCGTGGTACTGTTGGCCTGTGGATCCGCGTCTACCAGCAGGGTTCTGAATTCCAGCACAGCAAGACTGGCCGCTAAATTGATAGCGGAAGTTGTTTTTCCTACCCCGCCTTTCTGATTCGCCACCCCGATGATTCTTGCCATACCCTTAACCATGTTTAATATTCTTTTTTTATCCCGGCAGCCCAAATTAAAGATTCGTGAAAGTACAAAAATACCTTCCCTTTCCTGCCAGTTGACGCGTAAAAATACAAACTTGCCGGCCGAGTTCAGAAAAATACCACTTCGTCTTAACTTGCATCCCCATGTATCTTATAATTTCAGGCACTAACCGGAAAGATAGTTTTACCCTCCGCATTGCCAAACTGTATAAATCAATTCTGAAGAAAAAAAATATTGAAGCCCATGTGCTTTCCCTTGTCGGGCTTGATTTAATGGACAGGTATCCTGCTGTGATAGAATTGGAGAAAAAATGGCTCCTGCCTGCTGAAAAATATATTTTTATCAGTCCCGAATATAATGGATCTATTCCAGGCGTACTTAAATGCCTTATTGATGTTTCGGATGTAAAGAAAGTCTGGAAAGGAAAAAAAGCCCTACTCACAGGTGTTTCTAAGGGTAGGGCCGGCAATCTTCGTGGCATGGATCATCTGACGGGCATTATGCACTATGTGGGTACGGTGGTGCATCCGAACAAACTTCCTATTTCCGTTGTTGACACCCTGTTTAAAGAAGATGAAATGTCCCATCAGGAAACCATTCGGGAAATAAACCGTCAGTTAGACGAATTCATACATTTTTAAGAATTATTAAATCTAATCCATGCGCAGTACAGGTTTTATTTCGGTCATAGCCATCATTATGGCAGCAATTGACCTGTATGTTTTCCAGGTGGTAAAAATGCTATGTCAGGGATCTTCATCGCGAACAAAATCAATTGTATTCACAAGCTATTGGGTTTTGTCCATTTCTATCATCATTATATTCATAACATTGCCTTATCTCAGTCCGGAGCGATGGCCTAAAAACCTGAGGAACTATCTTTTTGCGACTATCGTCGGATTTTTCTTCGCCAAATTGCTTGCATCTGTAATTTTCCTGATCGATGACCTGCGCCGTCTTATTCAATGGGGTGTTGCAAAAATATTCTTCCGGAATACAGAAGGAGAGAGCGAAGTGAATGGAGGTATTTCACGATCCGTTTTTCTCAGCTGGTTGGGGATTGGGATCGGGGGAACCCTGATCAGTTCCCTTATCTACGGATTTTCAAATAAATACAATTACCAGATTCGCAGAATTCCGCTTTCTTTTAGCAACCTCCCGCAAGGATTCCGGGGATTAAAAATTGTTCAGATATCAGATATACATTCCGGAAGTTTTGATAATAAGAAAGCAGTGGAAAGAGGTGTGCAAATGGTGATGGATCTTGAACCTGATCTGATTTTATTTACCGGCGATCTGATTAATGACCGTACAACGGAAATGGCGGGATATGAGGATGTTTTCAGCCGTTTGAAAGCACCTATGGGTGTTTTTTCCACATTGGGAAATCATGACTATGGCGATTATGTGAAATGGCCGAGTGAAGAAGCAAGGAATCAAAATATAGAAGATCTGAAATCATTGCAGGCTAATATGGGCTGGCGTTTACTGATGAATGAACATGTGGTGCTGGAAAAACAGGGACAGGAGATTGCTCTGATTGGAATAGAAAACTGGAGTGCTAAAGCAAGATTCCCTAAACATGGAAAAATGTGGGAAGCGTATCCGGGTGCGGAAAAATATCCATTTAAAATTTTAATGAGCCATGATCCTAGTCACTGGGATGCTGAAGTCAGACCTAAATATGGAGATATTGACCTTACACTTGCCGGACATACACACGGCATGCAGTTTGGCATAGAGATTCCGGGATTTAAATGGAGTCCGGTAAAATATGTTTATGATGAATGGGCCGGATTATATGAGATTGGGAAACAAAAATTATATGTAAACAGGGGATATGGATTTATCGGTTACCCTGGAAGGGTAGGAATACTTCCTGAAATCACTTTAATTGAACTGGTATGATTTTTTAATGGTACCATTTATTCTCTGTTAAAAAGGGTATTCAGTTAATTAATAAGCTGTTAAAATCAATTTCAAACTGACCAAAATACAATATTAAACGTTCCGGTTAAAAGGAAGTCAATAATCAAAAAAATAACTCATGAAGAAAGTATGTTTTTTAGTTCTCGTTGTTTCTATTTTATCCGCTTCCAGGATCAAGGCCCAAGGTTTTCATTTTGGTGTAAAAGCAGGAACCAATCTTTCACAAATTTCAGGTAGATCCTTTAATGAAGGATTTCAATGGGGCTTCAGTGCAGGTGCTTTTGCAGAACTCAATTTTACCAGTAAATGGGGTATTCAACCTGAAATATTATTTAGTCAAACCAAAACACAAACGGCAAGCGATTTCAATGAAGTCTATAACGAGGGTTTTAATAGCACGAGTGTAAATTTGAATTATTTAAATATTCCGATTTTACTATCCTATAAGATCATTCCTATACTCAGTATTCAGGTAGGTCCTCAATTCGGAATTCTGATGAATACGAGTCAGAATATAACATCTAACACTTCAAATGCATTTAAATCGGGCGATTTTTCTATTGTCGGCGGTGCACAAGTCAATCTTGGCGGGTTTAAAGCAGGTGCCCGGTATGTATCCGGTCTAACCAATATCGACAATGTAACCAATGTGGATACCTGGAAAAACAAGAATTTCCAGCTTTATATTGGGTTTAGAATTATATAGAAGAGGCTTAAGGCGTAAAGCGTAAGGCTAAGTCAAAAGACTCAAAGCTTTTTAAGATTGAATTTATATCAAGGGGAAGAAATAAATTTCTTTCCCTTTTCTTTTCCCCTTGTTGTGCCTCTGATAATATTCTTTGAAAATATTATTAAACTAGGAAAAGCT
>Ga0207065_1177_pt1 | contig 12867 bp, 8 predicted proteins | sample Alteio_BWMinCont_27_FD_153492 | JGI IMG/M metagenome (GOLD analysis project Ga0207065, IMG submission 153492) | Enriched cells from forest soil in Barre Woods Harvard Forest LTER site, Petersham, Massachusetts, United States -... | ecosystem: Environmental > Terrestrial > Soil > Temperate forest >...
ACCCGTGAAGAAAACCATCGCACGCATCCCATGGTGCAGATAGATGGCAAACACTACTACTTTTACTCCCAGGCCTTCAAAGGGCCGATAGTAGATGATGAATATATTGTTAACTATGGATCATCCCATGACGTGGAAAGTCGCCCCAATTTTAGGGTTTTAACTTCGAGCGCGAGTAAAAAAAAGGTCTTTTTAATGGAGTGCCCAACCACTCAAACGCCCAACTTTCGAGATGAACACCATTTAACTCTTCTTGTGGATTTGATCTTTTCTTTTAGCTGCAATAAAAAGGGGCTGGACATGCTTCCTTGCCGTTTAGCCTACACACAGGAGAAAATCTATAGCACCGATCAAAAGCCGCATTATGGCCTACACCCAACAACGATTGCAGCTTTTCATGAAAATATCAAAATGCTTAAAGCCAAAATCAGCTACCGCGGCTTTGCGGAAGAAGACCTGCTTCTCTCTTTCGTAGATACCCTTGCTAAAAGATATCTCAGAAGGCTATTTGATAAAACTTTGCAGGATCTTCGCCATATCCATAAGATCGATGAACTCCTCCCCCCCTCCTCTTTAAACAGCGATGAGAAGATCATTCTATGCGCAGCAATTCTCTGTATGCCAAGGTTTGGAAGCAGCTCTCTTTTTTATGTAGCTAGGGAATATAGTCTTTCCCGAAGCGATCAAGCTGCAAGTAAAAAACTTGCGGGCAATGGATTAGTAGAAAACAGGGCTATTTGGGAAAAAGAGATCACGGAACAGCATTGGGAACTTCAAGCTATCGCTGCACATGCTTTGCAGCAGAACAATATTGTAGGTGCATTTTCCGTGTATACGAACAGGGTCGGTAATTATAAATCCGTACTCACTGTTACCATCGGCCAAGATACATTTGTGATTCGTAAAGTGGATAAGAAATACATTGATGATTATCAATGCAGAATGCAAAGAGAGCATCGTCCTAGCTATCTGACCTTTCCTTTAGAGGAGAATGCTTTTCTCTTTTTAGCAAAGTTCATGGGATCGAAAACACTGGATTATAACAATAAGCACCATCTTGATATGGTGATTGAACTAGCATTGAGCTTTTCGGGAGAGGATGGGGCAACCATTGACCTCAATGAAGGAAATCTCGTTGTACAGAGAAAACAACTTTTCTATATTGATAAAGATCTTGTGTATTGGCCTTCAGACAACCCACGGCTAGCAAATGTTCAATTTATTTTAGTGCACATCGATCAAAATTTGCATACTCCCAGCGAACAGAGCCGTGCCAAAAACTATGTGAGACATGCAATAGAGCGCTCGCTTGATCCCAGCCATCCTGAAGACCTAACCATTTTAGAAGCTGCCTTTCCAGAGCAGTATCGGATCATTCGGGAAAAAGCTCTTCAAAATGCTGTCATGGACGGAGATGCCAATCTTGTGGGACAGCTTCTAAGAAGCGGTCCTATTTCAGAAGAAGCTCGGGGATTTGCAGTTTTCACTTCTGCAAATAATGGCCATATTGCTATTGCACAAGCACTGCTGGAAAATGGCCCTATTTCCGATTTGCTCAGGGAGTTGTCGCTTAGGGAAGCGTCTCAAAAAGGATATGTGGAGATAGTAAGAAGCTTGCTAGCAAGCGGCAGCATCTCGCACACAACCTGGAAAAGTATTGTCGAATACACTCACCTGGCAGGGCAAAACAACAGCCTTCGGATGTTAGCCATTTTAACCCAAGCAGAAGTTTTCTAACTTAATGGATCAGAGTGGGTTATACAAGTAGTTAACAATAAATTCGATAGGCATCATACTAATTATAAATAACTTAAAATAAATAAATATTTACTAAAAATTACTGTTTATTATTGAATTAAAATATTATTTGATATAAAATATTTGTATTAATTTAAAAATAATACAAGGAAAATATGTCAAAAGTTGATTTTAATAAGCTTAATAACGCATCAATAATTAATGTAAACCGTCCAGATCTCATTACTAAGCAACAAAGAATAAGACAGCAGAGCATAATCCAGCAGACAAAACATACTCACACGCAACTTGCAGTGAGCGGCCTGATGCAAGAGCTCCGTTATATGATCTCTACTACGCCAGAAGCCCCCGAAACGCTGCAAGAGAGCTTAGATTCTGTACAAAATTTATTGCATAGAGAACTCTCCTATGAAGATCGCATAAACGCAATGACAATCTGTGTAGAGGCAAACCGTCCTGATATTTTACAAGCTTTACTGAGAAATACAGATCTTCTCGAGGCAGATCGGGGGAATTTAGTTTGTGGTGCTGCATCACGCGGTAATATCGGTATTGTGCGGTTATTACTGGCCAACGAAACAATTTCTTCCGAAGCTCGAAATGACTCAATGAGAGAGGCTATAGAACAGCATTACCCTGATATCCTACAGCTTTTACTGGCAGGTGTGGAGATCTCTGAAGAAGAGCGAGGCATTTTGCTTGATTCTGCTGTACAAGAAGGTGAAATGGGTAGTGTACAAATACTACTAGGAAGTGGATCTATTTCTTCCGACGGTCGAAATGACGCAATAAGAGAGGCTATAAAACGGCATTACCCTGATATCCTACAGCTTTTACTGGCAGATGCGGAGATCTCTGAAGAAGAGCGAGGCATTTTGATTGGTTTGTCTGTACGAGAAAACGACATAAATAGTGTGCAAATACTACTAGAAAGTGGATCTATTTCTTCCGAGGATCTGGTAGATGCAATGCAACTTACTATAGTGCGGAATCATCCTGATATCCTACAGCTTTTACTGGCAGATGCGGAGATCTCTAAAGAAGACCTGGGAATTTTGATTGATACGGCTGTACGAGCAAACGACATAAATAGTGTACGAACACTACTAGGAAATAGATCTATCTCTTCCGAGAATCTGGTAGGTGCAATGGAACTCGCTATAGCGAGAAATCTTCCTGATACCCTGCAACTTTTACTGGTAAATGCAAAGCTCTCTAAAGAAGATCGACAAGCGCTTATTGCACTGGCCTTGGAAAAGGGCAATAGCAATGTGATACAAGTTCTGAGTAAAAGCTAAGCTGTTTGATAGCGATCAAATTAAATTAAAAATAATACAAGGAAAATATGTCAAAAGTTGATTTTAATAATCTTAATAGCGCATCAATAATTGATGTAACCCGTCCAGGGCTCATTACTAATGAAGAAAGAATAATCCAGCAAAGAATAATCCAGCAGACACAACATACTCAGACGCAACTTGCAGTGATGGGCCTATGGCAAGAGCTCATGCACATCGTTTCTACCAGGCCAGAAGCTAGAGCAGTGTTGCAAGGGAGCCTAGATTCTGTACAAAATTTACTGGATAGGGAACTCTCCTATGAAGATCGGATAAATGCAATGACAATCTGTATAGAGACAAACCGTCCTGATATTTTACAAGCTTTACTGAGAAATACAGATCTTCTCGAGGCAGATCGAGGGAATTTAGTTTGTGATGCTGCATCATGCGGTAATATCGGTATTGTACGGTTATTACTGGCCAATGGACCTATTTCCAGTGAATCTCGTGGAATTGGTATTAGAGCCATTTTAGCATACGGCATTATTGAGGATATTTCCATAGAACACTTGGAAAATGCAGATCTGGTTGTACAAGCGCTGCTCCAAAATGGAGTTATCTCTCCCGAAGATCGGATAACCGCGATGGGCATGTCTATAGATATAAATCGTCCTGATATCTTGCAGCTTTTACTGGCAGATGTGGAGATCAGAGGCATTTTGCTTGAACTTGCTGTACAACAAGGTGAAATTGGTAGTGTGCAAACCCTACTAAGAAGTGGAACTATTTCTTCCGACACTCGAAATGATGCAATGAGAGAGGCTGTAGAACAGCATGACCCTGATATGTTACAGCTTTTACTGGAAGGTGTGGAGATCTCTGAAGAAGATCTAGGCATTTTGCTTCAATTTGCTGTACAAGCAAACGACATAAATAGTGTACGAATACTACTAGAAAATGGACCTATTTCTTCCGACGATCTGGCAGATGCAAGGAAACTCGCTATAGAGCAGAATCTTCCTGATATCCTGCAACTTTTACTGACAGACATGGAGATCTCCGAAGAAGATCGAGGTGACTTAGTTGTTCATGCTGTAGTGGGGCCGGAGGGAGGCGATATCACGACTGTCCGAACACTGCTACACAATGGACCCATTGCTATGCATTTGCGGGTAAGCGCCGTGCTTAATGCTGGAGAGAGGGGATATTTTGCTATCATGCACCTCTTATTGGAAAATACAAGGCTTCCCCAGGAACAACAAGAAATGTTACTTTACAGCGCTGTAGAACGGGGGGATTTCGTTTCTGTGGAAGCTCTCCTAAACCATGAACCTATTTCTAGCCACAGTCAGCTAAACGCGCTTCACCTCGCTTTACATGAAGGCGTCCTTGAGGAGATGCCAGAAGCACTACTATTCAATGCAGATCTCCTTGTACGAACATTATTAGAATCTCAAACCGCTTCCCTCGCAGATCTATTCCCTCTAATGGAAGACTCTCTAGCTATAAACCGTCCTGATATCCTGCAAATTATACTGGAACATACAACCGCTATAGATGCTATAAAAATGTGCATAGAGAAGGAGAACCCTACTGTGCTAACAGCTATACTGGCCTGCACACACCTTTCTGACACAGATCGACAGGCGCTTATTGCACTGGCCATGGAAAAGGGGAATAGCAATCTGGTACAAATTCTGAGTAGAAACTAATTTGAAGGTTTCTACTTAAGTTTTTTAAGGGATTGCGTACAACCCTCCTCTTATTTATACTCGGCGAAAATCCGGTAGTGCTCACATGCGGATGGTTCCCTCCCAGATTACCCTTCAGTCAGGCGAAACCTTTCAGGGCTTCTCTCCTGAATGGCAGCAAGGGCACTTCTCCGGAGAAGTTGTCTTCACAACCGGCATGACCGGCTATGTAGAATCCCTCACCGACCCCTCCTACGCAGGACAACTCCTCACCTTTACCTACCCTCTCATTGGCAACTATGGCGTCCCCGATAAAAAATATTGGGAATCGGATCGGATCCAAGCCGCCGGTGCCATCATGGGCTGCCTCAGCGAATCCTTCAGCCACCAGAGCGCCAAAGAGAGCCTGGCTAGCTGGTTTAAAAAAGAAAAAATCCCGCTCATCACAGGCATTGATACACGCGCTCTGACCAAATATCTACGCAGGAAGGGAACAGCGCTCGGCGCCATCCTCTGCAACTCCTCCTCCCCTAAAGAATATTTCGATCCGAATAGCGCACATCTCGTAGCGAAGGTGAGCATAAAGACGAAAAAAAGGTATGGCAAAGGGAAGAAAAAAATCATCGCAGTCGACTGCGGCATGAAAGAGAACATCATCCGCTGCCTGCAAAATTTCCCTGTTACGATCGACCGCGTTCCTTACAATTATGACTACTCTCAAGAGGAGTTTGACGGCATCTTCCTCTCCAACGGCCCAGGCAATCCGGAACTCTGCGTGGAAACCATAGCTATTCTACAGAAGGTTCTACCTCTAGGAAAACCCATTTTTGGCATCTGCCTCGGCGCGCAAATCATGGCTCTTGCCATCGGCGGCAAGACCTATAAGCTGAAATTCGGCCATCGCGGCCACAATCAGCCCTGCTTTGATCTGCAGAAAAACCAGTGCCTCCTCACCTCGCAAAACCATGGTTGGGCAATCGATGAAAAAACCCTGCCCTCCGACTGGAAGGTATTGCTGCGCCACTTGAACGATGACTCCGTCGAAGGGATCATCCATAAAACCAAACCCTATTTCGCTGTCCAGTTCCACCCTGAAAGCAGCCCTGGCCCCAATGACGCCTACTACTTTTTCGAAACCTTCTACGGCTTGTTATAACGATGGAAAAAAAAACTCGCTTCTCAGGAAAAAAGGTCCTCATCCTAGGCTCTGGAGGCCTTCGCATCGGCCAGGCAGGCGAGTTTGACTATTCAGGCTCGCAAGCGATCAAAGCCCTCAAAGAAGAGGGGATCAAAACTGTGCTCGTCAACCCCAACATTGCAACGGTCCAAACCGATCCCATGCTGGCCGATGAGGTCTATCTCCAGCCCTTAAATGTGGAAACTGTCCTCAAGATCATCGTCAAAGAAAAACCAGATGGCATCCTGCTCAGTTTCGGCGGACAGACCGCTTTAAATTTGGGATTGCAGCTCGAAAAAAAAGGCGTTTTACAAAAATACCAGGTAGAGGTACTAGGCACCCCCGTCCAAGCCATCCGGCTCACCGAAGATCGCGCCCTCTTTAAAAAAAGCTTGCTAAAAGCAGGCATCCACACTCCCGTCAGCTTTTCCGCAGCCTCCCTGAAAGAGGCTCTGCTGGCCGCAAAAAAGATCGGATATCCTCTGATGATCCGCTCCGGCTACTCCCTCGGAGGCCTGGGATCGGGAAAGATCGATTCCGAAGCCGAATTGAAAAGAAAAGTCCCCGAAGCCTTGAGCGCTTCGCCCCAAATCCTCATTGAAGAGTACCTACATGGCTATAAAGAGCTGGAATATGAGATCGTCCGCGATCGAAAAGACCAGACTCTCGCCATTTGCAACATGGAAAATTTCGATCCCATGGGCATCCATACAGGAGAGAGCATCGTCGTAGCCCCCTCTCAAACCCTAAACAACCATGAATACCACCTGCTGCGCAGCGTCTCCATCCAGGCAGCCCGCCTCTTTGGGATCGTAGGAGAGTGCAACGTGCAATTTGCCCTCAACCCTAAAAATTCCGAATACCGCGTGATCGAAATGAACGCCAGGCTCTCCAGGTCAAGCGCACTTGCCTCAAAAGCCACAGGCTACCCCCTGGCATTTGTCGCTGCAAAACTGGCTCTTGGCTACACTCTCGATGAGATCCCCAATGCCATTACCGAAAAAACAACCGCTTTTTTTGAACCAGCCCTGGACTATGTAGTGGTAAAAATCCCGCGCTGGGATACGCAAAAACTAAAATCAGCTGACCGCAGAATCGGAACGGAAATGAAGAGCGTAGGCGAAGTGATGGCTATCGGAAGATCCTTTCCTGAAGCCCTGCAAAAAGCGGTTCGCATGCTGAATATCGGAGCCTCCGGCCTAGACAGCTTCCCTGAAAAAATCCCCCATTTGGAAGAGGAGATCGCGCACCCTACCGACCGCAGGCTCTTTGCTCTCTATGCGTTCTTCTACAAAGGAGGAACTCTTGCCAAAGCCAGAACCCTCTCGCAGATCGATCCCTGGTTTCTCGCCCACATCCACTCTCTGGCTCTGCATGCCAAAACCCTTAAAAAGAAGCTCACACCTGAAACGCTTCGGCAAGCAAAAAAAATGGGCTTTTCCGACAGAGGGATCGCAGCCAAAACAGGCTCTTCTGAAGAGAAGATCCGCGCAATGAGGCTACATCATGGGATCACCCCCTTCATCAAACAGATCGACACCCTGGCAGGAGAGTTCGATGCCGAGACAAACTACCTCTATCTCACCTATCACGCGGGCTGCCATGACATTGCACCCTCTGCAGAAAAACCCATCATTGTCATAGGCTCTGGCCCCTACTGCATCGGCTCTTCCGTAGAATTTGACTGGTGCGCGGTCAACATGGCAAAAGTGCTGCGCAAATACAAGCGTCAGGCCATCCTGATCAACTCCAATCCGGAGACCGTATCGACTGACTTTGATGAGTCGGATCGTCTCTATTTCGAGGAGCTCTCGCTGGAAAGGATCCAGGATATTGCCGATTTCGAAAAGCCCGCAGGAATTGTGGTCTCCGTAGGGGGACAGATCGCAAATAACCTCGCTCTTCCGCTGGCCAAAAAAGGCTATCCCCTGCTCGGCACTTCCGCAGAATCGATCGACCAGGCAGAAAACCGCGAAACCTTCTCCTCACTTCTCCACAAGCTCGGCATCAACCAGCCTCCCTGGCAGAGGGCTACCACCCTGAAGAGCGCTAAAACCTTTGCCAAAAAGGTAGGCTATCCCCTCCTGATCCGCCCCTCCTACGTCCTCTCAGGAGCTGCGATGAATATCGTCTCCAGCGAAGAGGGGCTGGTGAAATACTTGCAGGAAGCAGCCCATGTCTCTTGCGACCATCCTGTCGTCATGACAAAATTCATACTCGAAGCCAAAGAGTTAGAGATCGATGGAGTTGCAGACCATGGAAAGATCGTGATCCATGCCATCGCAGAGCACATTGAAAATGCAGGGATCCATTCGGGCGACGCCCATATCGTCCTTCCTCCGCAGAAGCTCTACCTGGAGACGATCCGCCGCACAAAAAAAATCACCCAGGCAATTGTCAAAGCACTGCACATCACAGGGCCTTTCAACTTGCAGCTCATCGCTAAAGACAATGAGATCCAAGTGATCGAATGCAATGTGCGCGCCTCGCGTTCGATGCCCTTCGTCTCTAAAGTTACAGGGCATAATTTTATGGAAATTGCCTGTGAAGTGCTCCTGGGCTGCTATAAACCTAAGGATTACGAGACATTGGAGCTGGATTATGTCGGCGTAAAAAGCCCACAATTCTCCTACCAGAGGTTGAAAGGGGCAGACCCGATAGCTCACGTAGAGATGGCCTCCACAGGCGAGGTAGCCTGCCTTGGAGACAACTTCCTGGAGGCTTTTTTCTCCTCCTGGCTCTCCACAGAGCAGACCCTCCGCGGAAAACGGATACTCCTATCTGCGGGCGGCCACCATAAAGCAAAACTACTTCCCTATGTACAAGCCCTGGAAGAAAAGGGGTGGGAATTTTATGCCACAGAAGGGACTCACGATTTTCTAGCGAAGAGCGGGATCGGCTCCATTTTCATCTATAAACTGAGCGAGAGGCATGAACCCAATATCGCAACCCTCATCGCAGAAAAAAGCGTCGACCTGATCATCAACATCCCCAAAGATGCCATCAGGGCCAAAAGCGATGGTTTTGAAATCAGAAGAAAAGCAATCGACCATCACATCCCGCTCATCTCCAACCCGCAGCTAGCCCAGACCCTTTTGCAATCCCTGGCAGAGCTAACCCTGGACGCTATTCCCATTAAATCCTGGAAAGAGTTTATCACTCCGTGAAACGCTTCATCAACAGTGTAAAGAATCAGCTCCTCATCCTCTTTTTTTCTCTCTGGCATAGAGTTGTAAAAAAAGAGAGTCCTGAACGCTATGGCAAAGCGCGGATACTCATCGTCACAACAACTGCTTTAGGAGATACTCTGTGGGCTACGCCTGCGCTGCGCGCCTTGCGGTCCACCTATCCAGAAGCATTCATCGGAGTCCTCACAAGCCCCATCGGTTTCAGCATCCTCAAAAACCAGCCAGGGATCAACACCCTCTTCCTCTTGCCAGATCAGCTTCTCCTCTCCTTTTTTTCCCTGCGCAAAAAATTGTTGGCCTGCCATTTCGACACCATCCTTGTCTTCCACGCCTCGCAGCGCCTCATCCTTCCGCTCTCTGCCTCTCTCGGCGCAAGCAGGATCATCGGCACAAAAGGGCTCAATAAGGGGCTGGATGCCCTATTGACAGAGGCTATTGCCTGGAAAAAAGGGCATGAGATTGAACGGAGGATGGATCTCATCCGCAGGGTGGACGCTGATGGCGCTGACCTCTCCCTCTCCTACATCCCCACAGCAGAGGAAAAGAGGGCCGCAGAAAAGCTGCTGGAGCAGCACCAGATCGACCTTTCGCAAACGATAATCGCCCTCCACCCTGGAGCTAAAGACCATTATAAATGCTGGCCCAAGGAGCACTTTATGGCTCTTGGAAAAGGATTAAAAAAAGAGCTTTCTTGCCAGATTCTCATCACAGGAGGGCCTGATGAGGCTTCTCTTGCGCAAGAGGTTGCTGCAGCTATTCCTGGGGCAGTCTCTTTCAGTGAACCTCTCCCCTTTCGTGCCTTTGCAGCCGTTTTGGCCAGGATGGCTCTTGTGATTGCAAACGATACTGGCCCCATGCACCTCGCACTTGCCATGCAAGTACCTGTAGTTGCGCTCTTTGCGCCTACAGACCCCGCTGTCTGCGGCCCTCTGCACGCAGCAAAAGTAGCCCTCATTGCAAAACCAAGGACCTGCACCCCTTGCCTAAGGAGAAAATGTAGAGATCCCTTTTGCCTCTTGCAGATCGCACCCGAGGAGGCGCTGCATGAAGCTTTGAAACTTCTGCTGAAAAAATGAGTCGATTGCTATGATAGGAAAAATAGCTACAACACAGGCCTATGGCAAGATCTTTTAGAGGACGCGACATCCTTTCGATCCTGGATCTGAGCAAAGAAGAGATCAAATTGATCCTCAAAACTGCGGAAACCCTTAAGAAAAAACCAAGCCCCAGCTTGCTGCAAGGCAAGATTTTAGCCAGTTGTTTTTTTGAGCCATCGACTAGGACTAGACTCTCTTTTGAAGCAGCAATGCTCCGCTTGGGAGGGGGCGCCATCGGCTTTTCTGACACCTCCGCTACCTCCACCCAAAAAGGGGAATCGCTGCAAGATGCAATGAGAGTAGTCGGCGCCTACGCTGATATCATCATCCTGCGCCATCCTCTGGAGGGATCGTCCCGCCTGGCCGCCGAAAGCACACCCACTCCGGTCATCAATGCAGGCGATGGAGCCAACCAGCACCCCACTCAGACCCTTCTCGATTTGTATGCGATCCAGGAGTGCCAAAAGAGTGTAGAAAATCTCCATGTCGCTATCGCAGGCGACCTAAAGTATGGCCGAACGGCGCACTCGCTTGCAGAAGCCCTCTCCTATTTTGGAGCGAGGCTCTATTTCATCTCGCCCGAATTCTTAGCGATGCCAAATCCCATCTGCGAAGGGCTCAAAAGAAGGGAGATCAAATTCTCTTTTCATAGAAGCCTACAGGAGGTGCTGCCAAAATGCGATATCCTCTACATGACGCGCATGCAAAAAGAGCGCTTTCAAGCGATCGATCGCGATCTCTCTGAAACCGGCTACATCCTCACGAAGGAGATGCTGCAAAATGTGAAAAAAAATTTCAAAGTCTTGCATCCGCTGCCTAGGGTTGGCGAAATTGATCCCTCGGTGGACAGCTCGCCCTATGCCTACTATTTTGAACAAGCCGCAAATGGTCTTTTTGTAAGAGAAGCCCTTTTAGCACTCATTTTAGGCAGCACATGAAGAAGACAGATAAAACCCTCTCCGTCTCTGCCATCAAACGCGGCACTGTTATCGACCATATCCCGCAAGGACAGGCACTTCGTATCCTGCAACTTCTGGATCTTGCCAAAGCGGGGCATCAGATCACCTTAGGGCTGAATCTGAAAAGCAGTAAAATGCCCATGAAAGACATCATCAAGATCCAAGAATGGCATATGAGAGAGGATGAGGCGGGACAAATTGCGATGCTAGCGCCTAATGCTACGATCAATATCATCCAAAACTACAAGGTAGTAAAAAAAATCCAGGCGCCTTTTCCAGAGACTGTTCGCTCCCTGCTCGCCTGCCCCAATCCGCGCTGCATCACCAATCAGGAGCAGGCCGCCACCTTTTTCTACGTCAGCGAAGAGGGAAAAGATGTGCACCTAAAATGCAAATATTGTGAAAAAGTTTTTTTTCGAAATGAGATGAAAAGATGATTGAGATACGGAATGTACACACTATCGACGGCAAGCGTATCGACCATTTCATCCCCTCCCAAGAAAAAGTGGTCATTCAAGCAGATGGCCTCCTCCTCTTTCCTGCTGCTATCGATCCGCATGTCCATTTCCGCGTTCCAGGAGGGGAGGAGAAAGAGGATTGGCGTACAGGTGCAAAGGCGGCCTTGCACGGCGGCATCACCACGGTTTTCGACATGCCGAATAACCATCCCCCTTGCACTACTGCAGAGAGGTTTTGGGAGAAGAAGAAAAAGATTGAGGCGCAGCTCAAAGAGGCGCAAATTCCCTTGCGCTACTACCTCTATTTTGGCGTAGAAAAGGGCCATCTAGGGGAGATAGAAAAAGTACAAGAGGAGATCATTGGCCTCAAAGTATTTATGGGCTCCTCCACAGGAGACCTGCTGATCGACGATGAGGAGACTTTGGATGCTGTCTTTGAGCTCGCAGCCAAGTTCGACCTTCTGGTCGCAGTCCATGCGGAGGAGGAAAAGCTGCTGCAACAGAGGAAAAAAGAGCTGGCGACGAACAGCGACCCCTCGTTCCATTCGCGTATCCGTTGCCCTGAAGCAGCCGAAGCTGCTGTCAAAAAAGCGATCTCCCTTGCAAGGAAGTATAGAACCAAGCTCTACCTTCTCCATGTCAGTACAGAGAAAGAGCTGGCACTCATCCGCAGCGCCAAAAAAGAGGGGCTTCAGGTCTATGCTGAAGCTACCCCCCACCATCTCTTCCTCTCCGAATCCGCCTACAAGCATCTCGGCAATAAAGCAGTTGTCAACCCTCCTTTACGCTCTGAAAAAGATGTGCAAGCGCTCTGGCAGGCAATTGATGATGATCTCATCGACACTATTGGGAGCGACCATGCCCCTCATACCCTTGCCGAAAAAAAGCAACCTTATGGACAAGCTCCTTCCGGTATGCCTGGCTTGGAAACACTCCTTCCCCTCCTCTTCACTGCCTACCATCAAGGCAAGATCTCCCTTGCAAAAATCGCAGAACTCACTTCGAGCAGGGCGCAGGAGCTCTTTCTGCTCCCTCCTAACGATGATCTCCTTCTGATCGACCTTGCGCAAAAGAGAAGAGTGGAAGATGCCTCTCTGCATACGAAGGTGCGCTGGTCGCCCTTTGCAGGAGAGACATTGCAGGGATGGCCCGTCTACGCCGTCCTTCAGAACAGGGTCTACAATCTGGCCGGACACAAGCGATGAAAAACGATAGTTGCCTTCCTGAATGGTATCCCCTGGAGCCTCCTATTTATGACC
>Ga0207065_1179_pt1 | contig 12840 bp, 12 predicted proteins | sample Alteio_BWMinCont_27_FD_153492 | JGI IMG/M metagenome (GOLD analysis project Ga0207065, IMG submission 153492) | Enriched cells from forest soil in Barre Woods Harvard Forest LTER site, Petersham, Massachusetts, United States -... | ecosystem: Environmental > Terrestrial > Soil > Temperate forest >...
TGTCCGGGCCTTTCCTGTTCCCAGGTTATATAAACCATTAAGATTGATCTTCTCAAAATTTTCCATGAACCAGTAACAGACTTTTAAAATATCTTTTATCAAATAACTATTATTAAAGAATGATGAATAAAATCGGAATCATCGGAGGCGGCAATCTTGGGATGGCAATTGCTGAAGGATTGATTCAAAGCGGATTTATCAATCCCGGCCATATTCTAATCACCCGTCGTTCGGTAGATCAACTGCATTCTTTGGAAAGAAAAGGCGTAATGGTCAGCTCAAATAATGAAGATGCGCTCAATTATGCCGGACTGATTATCCTGGCTGTTAAACCGTTTCAGGTAAATGAAGTATTGTCAAAATTAAAAGGCAGTTTTAAAAAAGGGAAACATATCCTGGTTTCGGTGATTACAGGTGTCAGTATTCAACAACTTTCAACTTTGATTCCGGAACAGATCCCCATTGTGCGTGCCATGCCAAATACTGCAATTGCCATACGCGAGAGCATGACATGCCTCGCGACAAAAGATGTTGGGCCTGAACAATTCCAGGAAATACTTGAAATTTTTAACCAGCTGGGCAATGCGGTCAGGATTGATGAAAAACTAATGGATGCTGCCACTGTCCTTGGCGCATGCGGAACTGCATTTGCCATGCGTTATATACGGGCAAATATCCAGGGTGGTATTGAAATCGGGTTTGACGCGGCAACGGCCAGCCTGATTGCGGCCCAAACCGTAAAAGGCGCCGCTGAACTTCTCTTAAAAAAGCAAACACACCCTGAGCAGGAGATTGATAAAGTAACCACACCCAAGGGTTGTACCATTGCGGGACTTAACGAGATGGAACATCAGGGTTTCAGCTCATCCTTAATTAAAGGCCTGGTAGCAAGCTACCAGAAAATAGGGCAGGACTAAAAGGCAGATTGATAATCAAATAGTTATAATAAGATCTCTGAATTGGAAGCCATTCGGCTTGCATTTTTCGAAATATTGAGGGAAATTTACCGTTAGTAGAGAACCCTATACACTTAGCAGTAAAATGTTAAGATCCTAACTATGAAAACCAAACCCAGCCACTACGTATTAGCCGCAGAAGTACTTATCATTATTCTATTTCATGCAGTGAAAATCAAGCAGTCAGAAAAACGTCCTTCAGATACTGCTTTCGTTCCTGTCACAAAAAACATGACACTGCATAAACCTGTTACAGAAAACAAAACCAGTATTGAATTTATGCTGGTGAACCTGATTAAATAATTCTTCCTCAGCCATCTTTACTCCATTTATCCACAATCTGGTTTCCCACTTTCGGAGGATCAAAAAAATTGCCGTAGTTTTACATGACCTTCTGGTTACTGTTTTACATCCGTAATTCAACAGGTCATATCAATTCAATTTATTGAGAATTTTAGTTGTCTTAATTAAACATTATGGCCAAATTTATTTTTGTTACTGGAGGCGTTACTTCTTCTTTGGGAAAAGGAATTATTGCTGCTTCCCTGGCTAAATTATTACAGGCGAGGGGTATACGTGTAACGATTCAGAAATTTGACCCATATATTAATGTGGATCCGGGAACTTTGAATCCCTACGAACACGGGGAATGTTTTGTAACGGAAGATGGCGCTGAAACAGATCTTGATCTCGGACATTATGAGCGGTACCTTAATATTTTTACTTCACAGGCAAATAATGTTACTACCGGCAGAATTTATCAAACCGTCATAAATAAAGAAAGAGAAGGAGCTTACCTGGGGAAAACCGTTCAGGTGGTTCCACACATAACAGATGAAATAAAAAGAAGAATGCTTCTTCTGGGGGAACGAAATGAATACGATGTAATTATTACAGAACTCGGTGGCACTGTCGGTGATATTGAATCACTTCCATTTATTGAAGCTGTGCGCCAGTTGCAGTGGGAATTACCGGAAGAAGATGTTGTGGTGATCCATCTTACGCTTATCCCTTATTTGAAAGCTGCAAAAGAATTAAAAACAAAACCTACCCAGCATAGCGTGCGAATGCTCAGCCAGGAAGGTGTTACACCCGATATTATTGTCTGCCGGACGGAAGAGCCTCTTTCTTCCGAGATCCGAAAAAAAATTGCTTTGTTCTGTAATGTAAAATTTGAAGCAGTAATCGAAGCTGCAGATGCTTCCACAATTTATGAGGTGCCGGTAACGATGATGAAGGAAAAACTGGATCTTATCTGTCTAAAGAAACTGAATATCACGAATTATCCTGAAGCAGAGCTCACCAAATGGAAGGAGTTCCTTGACAAACTTCGCCATCCCAAATCCAAAGTAACCATTGGTCTGATCGGAAAATATATTGAATTACAGGATGCATATAAATCAATCCTCGAATCATTTGTACATGCGGGTGCGATGAATGAATGTAAAGTACAAATCCTGAATGTACACAGTGAATCTATTACCAGTGAAAATGTTGCAGAGAAGCTCGGTAACCTTGACGGATTGCTCGTGGCACCAGGGTTTGGACATCGTGGCATTGAAGGTAAGATCACAGCCGTAAAATATGCCAGGGAAAATAACCTGCCGTTTTTTGGTATTTGCCTGGGTATGCAAATGGCAGTTATTGAGTTTGCACGTAATATTCTCCGATTGCCAAAAGCTCACTCAACCGAAATGCAGCCAGATACACCCACCCCTGTTATCGATCTCATGGAAAATCAGAAAAGAATTACGGTCAAGGGTGGCACTATGAGGCTTGGTGCATATCCCTGTGCAATTGAAGATGGAACTCTCGCAAAATCCATTTATGGTAAGTCAATGATATCGGAAAGGCATCGTCACCGTTATGAATTCAATAATGAATACCTGCAACGGTTTGAAGAAGCCGGTATGATTGCCAGCGGAAAAAATCCTGAAAGCGGACTGGTAGAAATTATAGAATTATCGGGACATCCATTCTTTATCGGTGTTCAATATCATCCGGAACTCAAGAGTTCTGTTGAAAACCCACAGCCAATTTTTGTGCATTTTATTAAAGCCGCCAAAGAGTTCGCTAGTAAAAAAAATGCGCGAAATCCGGTGTTAGAAAGAGAAATGATTTAAACAAGTATGGGAGTATGGGAGTATGGGAGTATGGGAGTATGGGAGTATGGGAGTATGGGAGTGTGATTTAATTACTTTCTTCTGTCTACTGCCAAACGACGACTAATTCGCCGGAAATGCCCAGATCAGAAAGTCCGGAAATACTAAACTCCAGCTGTTGTAATCATGAACACCGGTAGGTAATTCCCTGTAAACTATTCCATCAGTTGTAACAACATTCTTCTTTACCAGCAAGTTAATGATATCCTTTGTATCATCTATTACGTCGATGATGCTGTCTTTATCCCTGTCACTCTTTTCTTCTGCTGCCCCTGCATAGAACCAATATTGCAGTCCGGGTTTTTTTCTTGAAGCTTTTAATTTGGAATACATAATCCGGTTTTTCTCATCGGAATAACTGCTGTCGTCAGAGGACTTATCGCGCCACCAGAATGAACCGGAGAATACTCCTACTTTGCTGATTTTATCCGGATGATTCCATGCGATGTCAAATGCGGAGAGTCCGCCCATGGAACAACCTGCTATTACAACGGACTGAAATTTTCTTACGCCGGATTTTTTTTTTGCGTAAGGATACAATTCGTCATTTATAAATGCATCATAAAGTCCCGCCTTACTTCCGCGACCGAGATAGTCCGGTTTGTCTGTCACTCCATACTCCTGCATCCTGTCACCAGCCTCCACACCTATGATTACCATTGGCAACAATTTTCCTTCTTTATAAAGTCTTTCCATGGATTCTTTAACTCCCAGTTTTTCCATTTCCTGGCCATCATTAAGTATAAGCAGGTTGAACAGAGAACGATCGGAAGGTGGCGGTGTATGCAGGATATGCAACTTTACATTTCTCTGAAGATGTCTTGAATACAGGTTATCGTCGGTTTGTTTCACGCGTTTACAGGAGCAGGAAATGAACAACAAACTAATAAGTAAAACTCGGTTCATGCATTAAAGATAAAAAACACGATGACTAAAATTAGTTTGGATAGTAGCCCATACGATCGTAAATTTGCAGTCCACATCGCGAAGTAGAGCAGCGGTAGCTCGTCGGGCTCATAACCCGAAGGTCGGAGGTTCGAACCCTCCCTTCGCAACAAACGAGTATATTTAAAAGCGGGCTCATATCCGCCGGCTGGCGGACGGAATTCGAACCCTCCCTTCGCAACAAACGACATTATTTCATTTAAAAAGGCTCTTTATGAGCCTTTTTATGTTTACAGTATACGTGCTATACTCGGCTGTTTATAATAAGATTTATATTGGATTCACAAGTGATCTGAAGGTCAGATTTTTATTTCACAATCAAATCAGTAAGAAGGGTTGGACTAAAAAATATCGGCCGTGGATTATTTATTATACTGAAGAATTCAGTTCAAAAACAGATGCTATGCGTCGTGAAAAAGAATTAAAAACTGCCAGTGGGAGAGATTTTATCTGGAAAGAGATCAGAAAACTTTAAAGGCGGGCTCATATCCGCCGGCTGGCGGACGGAATTCGAACCCTCCCTTCGCAACAAACGACTATATTTAAAGGCGGGCTCATATCCGCCGGCTGGCGGACGGAATTCGAACCCTCCCTTCGCAACAAAAGACAATATATCTTGAAATTAAAAAGGCTCTAATGAGCCTTTTTATATTTCAATTCGGCAGGTGTTACCAGGGTAGCGCCAGTCCCGCTGTTATTCCGAATGTATTCTGACTATATGAATCGGTGAAGTTCTCTGGAGTTTTCAAAGAAAAGTTTTGGATTCGGTAACCCGCCTGCAAAAAAACAAATTTGTAGATCAGACCGATTCCCTGATTCGAGGTGAATCCGCCCGTAGTATGTCCCGTTCCGATCAGATTACCATTATAATCGGTAAAATAAATGGTGGGTGATTTATATACTCCGTACCCGGGCTGCAAAAAAACATATGGTTTTATTTTGCCTTTACCAATCAGTTTTAAATCCGCATAAACCGGGATATACCCTGAAGTAAAAGCCTGATCTTCCTTTAAATATGATACGCCGATTCCCAGACGTAAAAAGGGATTGATTTTTATTCCTGAATTTAATTCGAGTGCGTAACCGTTTTTGGAATTGGAAGATGCAAACTGGTAGCCACCACCGGCCTGCAGATAAAAATTTTGGGCACTGCATAATACCGGAACAAAAGCTGCCAGAATTAATAAGATATTTTTCATGGAAGAAAAATACAATCAATTTTTCGCTTACCCAAGATTGTTATCCAAATATTATTTTCTATAAAATATATTATATCAGAAGGAGATATAGTTTTAGGTCTTAGGCTTTGGGCTTTCAGCTTATTTCCCTCCAAACAATTTTTTAAAAAATCCTTTTTTCTTTTTCTCCTGTGGAGGAGGATTAGAATTTAGGGGCTCAGTTTTTTTTTTAGTTCCATTGGCTTCGTCGAGCACACGCTGCTCATCTGGTGTGAGCTTTGAATCAACGGGCACATGGGGTGAACTGGTATCCAGATACTGATTCGCATTTCCATTTCCCTGGTTATCGCCTTCTGCACCGGGTGTAACGGTCTGGTCTATGATATGGGAATAATCATACATCATATCCGCCTTCATATTTTCCGGTTGAACAAAACGTGCTTTGCGGTTTAGTCCGACATCTTTATCAGCAGCCGTTTTTGCATAGAAATATTCCCAGATAGGACGGGCCGCTCTTCCGCCTTCTCCCAGTCCGCCATCAAGCCTGATGAAATTATCGTCGCATCCAATCCATACACCCGCAAGTAATTGCGGTGTGTAACCAATGAACCAGGCATCCGTATTGTTTTGAGTAGTACCTGTTTTACCCCCCATTTCAGCGAGGCCAAGGCGATCCCGCATTCCCGCAGCTGTTCCGATATCCACCGTACCTTGCATCATCCGGCACATAGTATAAGCTGTGTTCTGGCTGATCACTTCTTTTCTTTCCGTATCAAAGCGGTCGAGTACGTTTCCGTTTTTATCTTCAATTCGTACAATATAGTATGGTTTGGTGCTAAAACCACCTGATGGAAACATAGTGTACCCCCATAACATTTCATAGAGTGAAATTTCAATGGCTCCCAGACAAAGACTGGGGTAGGCTTCCATTTTTGATTTGATATTGATATTATGAAGAAAATCCACAAAACGTTTTGGAGTAACCGACTTCATAATGGAAGCAGAGGCACAGTTTAAGGAATGGGCAAGCGCGGTTGCCATCGTAACGTGTGGATCCATTTTACATTTTCCACCTGCCGGTACAAGGCCGAAACCATCAAAATATTGCGGCTCATTATCAACGATGGTTTCCGGAGAATAGCCCGCATCTTCAATCGCATCAGCATAAAGCAGGGGCTTTATAGATGATCCGACCTGTCTTTTAGTGTTCAGGTTCGCGTGATCAAATTTATACGTCTTGAAATCAATTCCGCCAATCCACGCTTTTACCGCACCACTCATGGGATCCATGGCCAGAAATGCCGTTTGCATCATCTGGTGATTGTATTTGATTGAATCCAAAGGAGACATCACTGTATCTGTTTCGCGGCGGGAGTTCCACGCAAATACTTTCATCTGAATCGGCAGGTCAAATGATTTCCTGATTTCCGCAGCAGGAATTCCATCATCTTCCATATTTTGCCAGCGCTCAGTATGCCGTATCAGGGATTCAATAATATTGGAATGGTCTTTCCACACAAGACCCCGTCGGATGGAGGGTTGGGCATTGAGAACTTTTTGCAGACCGGGAACCTGCTTCGCTACTGCTTCTTCAGCATATAATTGCATACGGGGATTGATGGTTGTATAAATCCGCAGACCGTCTTCATAGAGATCATATGAGTCCCCGGTTGCCGGATTTTTATGGTCCTTACACCATTTTTTTAATTCATCTCTTATCACATCCCGGAAATAAGGCGCGAGGCCATTATTTTCATCCAGTTTTTTATAGTTGGATAAATCGATGGGCTTTAATTTGTAATTCCTGCCCTGTTCTTCTGTTAAGAAATTGCTTTCCACCATCCGGTTGATGACAACATTCCGGCGTTCGATGGCAGCTTTGGGATTTTTTCTCGGATTATATAATGTATTTCCGCTCAGCATTCCAATGAGCATGGCAGATTCATCCACCGTCAGCTGGTCAGGTTCTTTTTGAAAAAAAGTTCGGCTGGCATTCCTTATACCATAAACATTATCTCCAAACGGAACTGCATTCAGGTAAAGTGCGAGAATTTCTTCCTTAGTAAAATTTCTCTCCAGGCGAACAGCTGTAATCCATTCTTTTAGTTTTTCTATACCTCTCCTGGCCATATTATGTGATCCCTGGCCCAGCATGTACTTGGCAAGCTGTTGTGTTATCGTGGATCCGCCACCGTCCCTTCCCAGCTTCGCAACAGCTCGGAGTACTCCCATTCCATCAATTCCTGAATGATCGTAAAATCTTTTGTCTTCTGTTGAAAGAAGGGCATTGATCGCATTTTTAGAAATATCGTGGTATTCCACATTACTACGGTTGCTCTTGTCTTTATAATATTTCCCCATCAGGGTTCCATCATCGGCGTATACTTCAGATGCAAGCATGATGGAAGGGTTTTCCAGTTCTTTTAGAGATGGAAGTGAACCAAAAACGCCAAAGTTGATGAGTATCAGTAAAAGTATAAAGGCAACAAGACCTCCAAAAAAAATCTTCCAGAATATTGGGTTTGCCTTTTGCATATTTTTATTTTATTTAATTATTTTCATTTTTCTATTTTCCCGTTTATCGTTTATCGTGTGTCGTGCATCGATATACGATACTCGATCAGCGATCTACCGATCATTTGACGGGCGGAAATTTATCGGGTGAATAAACGGATAAAAATTTCTTATATAGTGAAATGTCTTTATTGGTCCTGAGTATTTCAAGATTCTGGTCATCTATAATTATAAAGAAAAATTTATTTGCCGGAAGCCATGGAATGATTTCCCGTGGCGCTGCATTTCCTGCCTTATCCAGGTAGGCCAGGGCCAGCGCCGCATTGTCAAATCCATGAATGACCATCATCTTTGTGGTATCACTGAACGCCAGCTGGCTGGTTTCATAATCTTTTCCATAGAAATTTTCCCGGTTATACCTGTCGAACGCATTTTTAGATTCGGTTACGTAAACAGGATCCACTTTTGTCATTACCAGAACAACGGACTGCGGTTTATCAGGCGCCCATGTAAAGGGAGATGAAAACAATGCTTGTTTTCTTAATTGCAGGGAGTCAGGTTTTTTGAGAACAACCTGGTTACTGTCTTTATTTGCTCCATTCACCACCGTGAGTTTGGTTGGCGGTTGGCGGTTGGCGGTTGGCTGAGCATTGCCGTTAGCGACTCTTGCAATGCTGTCTTCGGGCATCCTGGTTACGTGAAGCGTTCTCAGGTAATTTTCAATCCTTTCTCTTTCATTTAATACCCGTAGAATATTTTTAGCTTTTACTGCGATAACTGATCCCTGATATTTGGTGATGATTTTATTCAGGGTGGACTTTCCAATACTGTCATACCTGTAATGGATATAATAGAGTGCCTCTATATATAACAATTGCGGAGTCCAGTATTTATCACCATACATACTGTCGAGTTTCAATTTTTCCGCTGCGGCTTCGTCAAAATTTCCTTCAATCAGATTATCATAGACTTTTTCGTAAGCTCTGGTTGCCAGTGTGCGGACTGGCAGGTCTTCAGGACCTTTGGGCGGGTTTTCAATCAATGCAATATAACGGCCGGTTGGAAATTTTTGTTTCATCAGTGCCAATATCCTGGCGGCATTGACGGAATCATCCAGATGTATATAACAGTAATACTGATCAAACAGGGCTTCCTGGAAAAATCTTGTATCGGGAAATTGTGTTTCCAGTGTATCATAGGTTTTGATTGCGCTTTGATAATCCGGTATATAATCCTGTAAAGATTTCCCAAGTACGAATAATGCGTTTTCAACAGAATCCTTTGACTTCTTCAGTTTTTCTGGAGTGAGTGGTAGGGCTTCCATCAGGATCCGGGCAGTTATTTGTGCTGCTGCGGGAGCAGCTGCAGCACCAGGTTCAGCTCCGTTTAGTCTCAGGTTACTCGCCGGTGTCAATCCGGTAATTTGTTTATTGATCAGGGACTGCACCTGCCAATTATCTACATTAGGCCGGGTTCCCCATTTGGACTTAAAATCGTTATATCCCTTGGATTTAACAGCCTGATTATAAAAATACCATTCACCTGTACCGGCTGAATTAAACATATCGGTGGTGGCATTATTGGATGCGAAAGCATAACCACCCGAACCGCCGTTAAATTCTTCTTCAGAGAGACCCTGCTGTTTACGATAGGCACGCAGCATTTTTTTAATATATGCTTCCCTGTCTTCAGGGGTCATTTCCGCAATTCTCTGGAGACTATCCTGTCTTTGAATTATGAGGATTTGCGGAACGATGCGGCTGAGCGCCAGTTTCCTGTCCAGCAATATTTTGAGTGAATCCGCAATATTGGGATTGCTGATATTGACACTGTCATAAGCATATTTTGCCTGCAGATACATTTTATCATCCATAAAAATCCAGCCGAGTTTCAGGAAGGCCCTGTCACGATTGTATCCAAGTCCGTTTGCATGTGCAATACATTTTTTGTAATAATCTCGCGCTGCTACCCTGTTATTTCTTTCGAGTTCCATTTCTGCTGCGACATAATAAATTACGTCAAGGTAAGGTTCGTAAATTTCTTTTCTTGCCATCCTTCTGAGCGCGTTCAGATTCTTTTGAATATAATCATCATCCTTGGCTCCTGTTCCTTTATTCTGTCGGATAGCATTCAGACGGGCATAGACTTCCAGGGCTGGATCGATGGTGTGGGAGGCAGATTTTTCAAACCAGATTTTAGATAATGCCGGATTGCCTGATCGCTCATACAGTTGTCCGATAAGGAATTCCCAACGGGCTTCTTCTCCCTGGTCGGTAGTATTTTTTAAGGCCAGGCTCAGATGGAGAGCAGCGCTATCCCACTGTTTTATTTTATAATTCCAAAGTGCCTGCATTTCGTGCAGCGAGGGCTGTAAACGTTCAGGGAAATTCGGATCATTCCTTAGAATTTCTATAAGTACCGCACCGTTGGTTAATTTCTCCTGCTGGAAATAATTTCGAATCTGCCAGATAAATGATTCATTGCGGCTCGGCGGCTGGCTGAAAGTTTTTTTTGCAATATTTCTTTTTTCATTGGTAGAGATCGTAAATGCATTTCCACCTTCTTCCTGGTTGCTTCCGATCGGGATAGGATACCCGTCAGGGTCGCGTGGAGCATAGGCATAGTTTACGAATTGAAAAAGAATATGGGCTGAATCGAGGTTGTTTTTATAAAAATATGCCCTGCCCATCAGCATCCATAAATTATCTGTCCAGCTATTTCTCAAATCACGCAGCAGGATAGCCGAATTGACTTTATCCAAAACGGAATCCAGGTTCCTTTTATCTTTCGATGTGATATCCAGGGTATAATTATAAAAGGGGAGGAGCTGGGTATAATCTTCTTTAAATTGAGCCTTAGCACGGGCAAGCACTTCATTCAGCTTGTTGTTGGCATTGAAATAAAAATTATACTGGGTGATGGTATTTTGGAGGAAGGCGCGGGGAACGTTCCATTTGGTCTCAGTAGTCTTCTCATAACCCAGGACCCGGTTTTCATACTTATCTGGTTTCTTCAGGTCAAAATCTATCCCTTCCTGCCCAAATCCGTTCAGGTAAAAGAAAAAACTAAAACAAATTACTGAGGTAACGATCCGTTTCACCCTTCGACCTTTAGGATTGCTGTGCAAACTAAATTGTTATTAACTGATAAACGCTGTTTTTATTTTAAAAATCAGCCAATTTAAGGCTGTTTTAACCTGCAAACCAATAACTTGTTATCTTTAGACCGCAATATCCGCATATGGCCAAATTCGATGCCAATTCTACTTTAAAAAGATTGCAAAACCGTTACAGGCTGGTGGTAATGAATGATGATACCTATGAAGAGGTTGTAACATTCAAGCTTTCACGTCTGAGTGTTTACGTTTTTCTCAGCACGATTTTTGTATTACTTACCGGTCTTACAGTGGCTTTAATCGTGTTTACTCCATTAAAACTTTATATACCCGGATATGGAGATTTAAATAATACTACGGAGCTTCGTGAACTAAAAATACGAACTGATTCGTTAGAGCAGGAGATGAGGTACCGTGATCAGTACTTTCAAAGTTTGAGAAATGTGCTGGAAGGCAATAGTTCAGTAAAAACGGATACTACGGTGCTTAAAATCCCGAAAGCGGAAAAAATAGACGATTAAAATCTAATACCAATGTTTAATAGCAAATCAAAATCTGAAACAACAGAATCTGTAGTACCAACAGGCAGCGCCAGTCTTATCGGCAGTGGAACTTCCCTTAAAGGTGATATTACCAGCAGTGGTGACCTCCGGATCGACGGAACCCTGGTAGGGAATATTATCTGTTCTTCCAAAATCATCATCGGAGCAAACGGTGTTGTGGAAGGGGATATCAGTGGCCAGCAGGCTGATATTATGGGCAAGGTAAGCGGTACTATCAAGGTTAAAGAGCTGTTGCAGTTAAAAAGCAATTGCCAGGTTAACGGTAACCTGTATTCTGCCAAACTGCAAATTGAACCGGCTGCAAGTTTTAACGGACAGTGCCATATGATTCAGGAACAACCTGCATCTATTTCTGGTAAATCCGGATCATCGTCCCATAAAGACGATTATTCGAAAAGTCCGACTTTGGCCATTTCATAGTTAAGCTTAAAGCCTAAAGCTTGAAGCTTATGGTGAATGGATGATGGTTTATGGTGTATGGATTATTAGATTTAATCTATTCACCGGTTTATCCATTAAATATTATTATTCTCAGGACGCAGACATATTTCCTTTTATTCTTTATTAAAATTTAACGAATTAGAAAAGCTTTAAGCGTTAGGCTTTAGGCTTTAAGCTTTAGGCCTTAATTTTGCCCGTATTTTAATTGAAATATGCATGCAAAACGGGTCTGCGGGTAAGGCTGATTTACAAATTATCTATCTTTTCCTGGCATCAAGTATTTTGTTTTTCTTTTTGAAGTTTTTGATAGCCGGAACTGCTGTTAATTATAATGTGTTGCTCTATGGCAACCTCCTTTTATTTGCAGTAAGCTGGATTTCTGTAAGAATGAGCACCAGGGCTGTTGTACACAAAAATGTCCAGGTCTTTTTAAGGCTTGTTTACGGCTCTTTTTTAATGAAATTTTTTGTACTGGCCATTGCTGCCTTTGTCTATATATCCATTTTCAAAAAGCAGGTGAATAAACCTGCGCTCTTCGGATGTTTCGGTTTATATATTATCTATACATTGATAGAAGTGCGCACAGTTTTGAAACAGAGTAAAAAGCCAAATGCCTAAAAAGGAAGCGCCACTCGAATACCTGGAAAATTATCTGCCTGCCGGTGCTTCCGGAAAACTGCTGGAGTATTTACATCGGTATAAGGTTCACCTTACTATTACCCGAAGCCGCAAGAGTATTCTGGGTGATTATCGTCATGCGACTGGAAGAGATCATCACCGTATCAGCGTAAATGGCAGCCTGAATAAATACGCATTCCTGATTACTTTGATTCATGAAATTGGTCATCTGATCACTTTTCAGCAGTATGGTAACCAGGTTAATTCGCATGGTAAAGAATGGAAAATGGCATACAGGGGTGTACTTGAAGATTTTATGCGGCTGAAATTATTTCCTCCCGACCTGCA
>Ga0207065_1146_pt1 | contig 12773 bp, 5 predicted proteins | sample Alteio_BWMinCont_27_FD_153492 | JGI IMG/M metagenome (GOLD analysis project Ga0207065, IMG submission 153492) | Enriched cells from forest soil in Barre Woods Harvard Forest LTER site, Petersham, Massachusetts, United States -... | ecosystem: Environmental > Terrestrial > Soil > Temperate forest >...
TTTTCCGGTGATTACGTCATGGGCCGGATTCGGGAAAAGGATTATCCCATCGGCCTGCGCGGATGCATCATCAACTGAAACTTTCACCACGGAGGTTGACGTGCTGCCCTGGTTATCGGTTACGGTTAGCTGAAACTCATACGAACCCGCCTGCAAATTTGTAAGATCTGCCTGTGCACTGTTCATAGATGTTGAGACCGCCGTATTCGGACCGCTGATTTCCTGCCACTGATAGGATACAATGGCCCCGTCCGGATCATAGGACAGCTGGCCATTCAGGGTATAGGTTTCGACGGGTAAATATATCGTTGTATCAGTTCCCGCAATGGCAACAGGTGGCAGGTTTAATTTGTTTATTTGCGCCAGAACATTGACGGTAACCTGATCGGTATTAGTAGCTCCGTCATTGTCGGTAACCTGGAGTTGGAAAACATATACACCTACTACAAGGCCAGAAGCAGTTGGTGAAACATTTCCGGTGTTTGAAATGGTAGCTATGGAAGGACCTGAAACCTCACTCCACAAATAACCCTGAATGGTTCCGTCCGGATCAAAGGAACTTGAACCGTTTAACGTAACGCTATTCACCGGAGCTGTAATGGTCAGGTTGTATCCGGCATTTGCGACGGGGTTCTGATTGGATTGGGTTGACGCAGGGAGAACGGTAACGGCTACCTGATCGGCGTTTGTCGCTCCGCTGTTGTCCGTTACTGTAAGCTGGAAAACATAAGCACCTGGTACCAGTCCCAGTACAGAAGGAATGGCAGTATTCGCATTGCTGATGGTTACAGAACCCTGTCCGGAAATCAATACCCAGGAATAAGCCGCAATGGTACCATCCGGATCATAAGACGCCGATCCGTTCAGGTTGACTGAACTCGCTGGAGCCGTTATAGTCTGATCGCTACCCGCATTGGCGACGGGTGCGATATTCGTCGTCGCTATTACGGTTACTTTAACCTGTGAACTGCCGGTTGCTCCATTGTTATCGGTAACCGTTAACTGATAAATATATTGGCCGGCCACCAGACCCGTCAGTGACAGGGAAGGGGAATTGGCCCCCGTTGCTCCCGGTGTATTTGGTCCTGAAATTTTTGACCAGCTATATGTTGTTATTGTTCCATCCGCATCGCTGGATTTTGACCCATCGAGCGTTGTCGTATTGACTGGTAAAGTGATGGTTACACTGGCACCGGCATTGGCAACAGGCGGAATATTTATTGCAGGGTTTACAGTAATTGTGAGGGAATCCTTTGCAGTGACATTGTTGTTGTCAACAATAGCCAGCTGAAACTGGTAAGTTCCTGCAACCAGACCGGTCGCATTGGTTTGTGCTGATGTTGCAGCCGTGAGGGTTGCCGTTGATGGTCCGGATATCTCCGTCCAGGTATAACTCACGATATTTCCGGAAGGCGCAACCGATGCGCTGCCGTCCATATTCGCCTGGTTCACGGGAAGCGTGATCGTTTGATTGGCGCCTGCATTTGCGATTGGAGGTTGCGGTCCCGTACCAACAACAGTTATTTTAACCTGTGCGGTACTTACTGCACCGCTATTATCTGTTACCGTGAGCTCAAAAATATACTGACCGGCTACCAGGTTATTGGCAGCTGTAACAGCGGATCCAGGATTGGTTATGGTTGAAGGAGACGGACCAGAAATTTGGGCCCAGCTATAACTTGCTATGGTACCGTCGGGATCATTCGAGAGTGAGCCATCCAGGTTTACGGTGTTCACCGGAAGTATAATAGATTTGCTGGTTCCTGCATTAGCAACAGGCGGAATGTTGGCAGCCGGCTTCACGGTGACTATTACAGAATCATAGGCTGTAGCACCACCAGAATCGGTGACCTGGAGCTTGAAAACATACACCCCTGCTTGCAGCCCGGTTATTGTAGTAATGGCAGTAGTTGATGATGTTATGGTGGCCCCGGAGGGCCCGCTGCTTTGACTCCAGGACCAGGAAGAAATCACTCCTCCATTGTCCTGGTCTTTGGAAGCAGATCCATCGACCGTTGCGGTATTGGCAGGTAACGTGATCGTTTGATCCGCTCCTGCGTTTGCGATTGGCGGCAGGTTAGCTGCTGCTTTTACATAGATAGTATCCAGTGCATAAGCAGTTGCGTTGCTGTCATCCGTTACCGTGAGTTTATAAATATAGGTTCCTGCAGTCAGGCCTGTTACCGTTGTCGTAGACCCGGTTGGTGTCACAATAGTTCCTCCGATTCCTGTAAGCTGAACCCAGCCATATCCTACGATATTACCATCCGGGTCATAAGATTTTGAACCGTCCAGAGTGGCATTGCCCGGTAGTGTAATCGTTGTAGCGGGTCCTGTAATTGCTACGGGTGGCTGATTGGGTGGCGGAGCAGCAGCAATAATACCATTAGGTGAGAATCGCATGCTTGCGAGATCAATTTCCCGATTGTAGTATGGTGAACCATTCTGATAAAAATAAAGCCGCATTGTTTTAGGTTTCAGCCCATTTCCGGTCGCATCAAAAATCGGCACAGATACCGGGGCATAACTGCTAAATTGGAAAGTAGCTTTCCCATTCCCATAGGTAATAGAAATTGGCTGATTTTGAAAGACAACTGGATTCAGTACGCCGCTTGCACCAGTAATAATGTTTGTTGTATTTCCAACGACAGACACAGTCGGACTGGATCCAAATGCAGCAGTCATCTGAAACCGGGTAATAACCTTCCCTGATACATCCAGGACGTCTAAATACATTCCGCCGGTTCCAAAATTTAAATTACTGGCCAGATAGTTGATAACACCGCTAAGTTTCCAGGAATTGAGATTGCTTGAATAGGTTCCCAGATCACGGGTTACTGTATAGGTATTAGAAGGCTGGGTAAAACTGGCAGCTACATCGGGAGATCCGTTTGGGCTATAAACAGTTTGAAAACCAGATTGAACACTCCACCATTCAGAATATTCAGGATGACTTATATCTTCCTGTGCAGGTGTTCTACCCCATCCAAACATATTATTCACGAGCGTCTTACGAAAATGCAGACCCCTCATCAAATCCAAACCATTGGCAGTATCAGGCAACAATGCAGGATATAAATTTCCGGTAGGAATTACCTGCAATGACTGACTGGGACTTGACCAGGACAGGGATTCAAGCGCACCCCCGCCGACAGTAGCATTACTATACTCAATCACGATAGCGTAGGACAATCCTGCCTTGAAATTAATCGGAGTACTGTTGAAAGAATTCTGAGTACCGTTGTTCCATTGATCAATTATAAGACTATCGTTGATCCAAAGTCGAACTTTATTGCCAGTATTAAAACTAAAAGTATAATTCTCCGAATATACTGGTTTTACATATCCTGACCAGCGCACGGAAAAATTTGAAGAACTGGAAATTTGAGTTCCTGAGGGTATTCCAGAGCCCCAGGAGAAATTTATTTGTTGGTCAATACGTGTTGTTTTTGTGTTCATATTGTTCAGGTCAACACCATCCATATATTCACCTAGCAATCCATGAGATGAATCTGCCCATACAACCGAAATGGTTTGTTCCTGAATGGTATTAAGACCCGTTATTTTCCACCGGTGCAATCCACCGTGATATGATTCATCACAATGATATAAATAAGCATTTCCGCTAGCGTCTTTTACCAGGGCTGCACTCAATGCGTTACCAGCCATCGCAGACGCAGCTTCCACTCCATTCGTTTCCGGACCGGTAATACCAAACTGACCCACGAGAAGCCCATCATCATAAACCTGATTCCATTTATTGGTCTCGCTATTTTTCCAAAACTCACCGTGATACCCCCATATGACAGTTCTATCAAGAGGCATTACCAAACTTCCTCCATATTGAACCCCATTACCAATGTCATAGGACCCATCTAACGGGAAAGGACCGGTATAACCTGTGAATGTCACGGGAGCAGTACGCCACAACCATTTGTTTGTTCCAAGCTTAATACCGCCCAAATGAAATCCAGCACTGCCAAAGGGCGAGGGTGGCAAACCTGCGTCAAATGCTACAGCGATATTGGAGCTGGTGATTGTAGAATTTCCCGCAGTGTAGAGTGGGTCAAATATTGTTGCCTTCGGCGAAGTTGCAATAACTGTGGCCGGACCCCATTGCGGATTATTTGACCCGTCAAATCCAACTAATGGTTTGCTTAAAAACGTTGAAGAAACACCAAGGGAACTCAAGGACAATCCGGTTTTCAAAGAACCATCGGGATATAGCTGGCAATCTAAATTTGGTGTGTTGATCCCGGTAATACGTAGTCCACCGCCAGATATTAATTCCACAACTGCCCAAACATAACCATACCGGATGAGACCATAAGTTCTCCCATTAGACAACGTGGCTACTGAACGTAACCTGCTCTGATCCTGATAAGCGCTGGTTACATTGTATCCCCAGTTTTTCACCAATGTCCAGGACCCGTTATTGGGATCAAGACCTTTGGAATAATCAATTTTAAATTCAAGATAATCGGCAAAAGCCCTGGTTGGGTCGTTAACATCGATCGTACATCCATAAAAATGCGGCATATACATGATCCGCTCTAAATAATTTCTACCTGCATCTAAATGTAAAGCTCTGTTATTACCCGGATCGCCAACCCAGAAAGATCCGTCAGGAGCAAATGTTAAAAAAGATCTGTTTATACCATTAATATCTGAAAAATAGAATTTGTCGTTAGTGACCGTTGCATCCGATGCATATCCTCCTGCCTGACCATATGTCCAAGATGCGGCTCCGCTACCATTATTAAATGCTTTTAACTGCTGACTAGTCCCCCCATCAGCTATTACAACGGTATTGTTATCAGGGGATACTGCAATAGACAGTGGTGATGCGAAACCTGATAAAGTAACCGCCGCAGCCTGCAGACTTCCATCCGCATTAACGCCATATTTTTTAACCGAGTTACCAGATGCAATCCAAAGATTATCATTAGCGTCTATAGCCAAAGAAGTCGGAGCATTGATGGAGACAGATTTTATCAACGCGCCGGAGATTTTATTGAAAACATTAAGTTGATTCAGCAATTGATGGGACACAAAAAGAAAATTACCAGTTTTCTGTACGGCTAATCCTGTAACCGTTGCATTTGAATTTGTACCCACATCAATACAGCTCTGTAATGGGCTACTTCTATATGTGATGGAAACTGGTTTTCCACTACTAAAACTTACCGGCTGATCATCAATAGTTCTTGTTGCATAAACAAAACTAGTTGCAGTATTAAAACCATCCGTCCCAGCCCAATAAACATTTGTATTATCAGTCGCAACAAAGTTAATAACTGCCGGACCACCAGGAACATCAATGGCGGTTTTACTTTGAACCGAAGACGTATTTAATTTAAAAGTAGAGGTAGTATTCTCATTGTAATTCGTTGTATAATACGCAGTCGATCCAGAGATCGCCATCGCCCACATATTTTGGTACGAGTGTAAAACAGTATTTCCCGATTGTGCAGACGAAGTGTTTCCAACCACCCCTTCCCAGGTATAGGCAACATTATTTGACAAAACACGAATATCATAACTGTTTGCAGCGACAATATTGCCCTGATCATCTGTTCCGTCCCAAACTGCCGTGTGAGTTCCACTGGAATAATTTACATTACTCCATAAAGTTTTTACCAAAGTGCTGTCTTTCATGAAAACCCCGGCACTTGTTCTGGCGGCCGAGGGCAGTGAAAATGAAAATGAAACCGAGGACGATTGTGCAATGCTTGTCAGCGGCCCTACCGACAGAAGAAAATAAACGATATAGAAATGCAGTAAGCTTTTGGTTTTAATCATAGGATTAAATAAAATATTGGCTATTGGATATATATGTCTACAGGATAGGGGGCTACTCTCCCTAATCAACAATGGTACCAAAAACGAAATTCAACGAAGGAAAAAAAACCGTATTTCCCTTCCCAAAATGGGAAATAAATGAAATGAATTGATAAAATATTGAACTAAAAGACGTTATCCAGGTTAAAATTAATGGGGATATTGATTTGAGTCAATATTTAATTTTATACCCATTTGTTCACAATAATTCTGATGTCGATGTGAGCAATTCTTCAATCGAAACAGATCTTCGTCGCCAAATATTAAACAGTCTGGTTTGAAAAACCGAGTTTTTTTAACCAGGTTTTCGCGAGAACTTCGTGTGAGAAATTTTTTTGATAAGCCTCTCTGAGTGCTGCATGGTTTACCTTTCCGTTACTTAAAGCAGCGGCAAAATCTAAAAGTGCGATTTTTATTTCCTCATAGCTAGAAGATGTTGCTATGATTCTGGTGGTATACGTGTCATGGAAGATATCGGGGATACCTCCACGGTCTGTTGCAAACCAGGGCAGACCAGCACTCATCACTTCCAGCAATACTATCGGAAGCGCTTCCGGATTATTAGATATCAGAAGATAGGCATGCAGGGACCCGATTACAACTGCAAGCTCTTTTTCACCTGAAAAAGGCCCGTGGTAGTGAATTTTAGGAAATCCTAAGAAATATTCTGGCGGATAAGCAGGGCCCTGTCCCCAAATATGAAACTCGACATGACCGAAATCTTTGTCTTCACTGAGATGACATAAAATGTCAATACCTTTTTCAGGAATCAATCTTCCATAATATCCGAGTTTTAATTTTTCTCCCCTTAAATCGTCCCTGGATTTTACCGAAACCTCTTTTGAAAAACAAGGAATGACTTCTATGGGTCTGTTTAAAGTTGAAAATAATTTATTTGCTATGCTCCTGGAGCAGGCGATCAACAAATCTGCTTGTGCTAATGACAGGCGATAACTCTTTCCCCAGGTTAATTGATCTTCAGGTTCGCATGATTGGTGATAATGATGAACCCAGTTGCTTCCAGGAGAAAACATCTTTGCAAAAAGGAGGATGCTTTCCCCCTGTCCATTCGTGTAAACTGCATTGTACCGCCTTCCAAATAATTTAATTTTAATCAGGAATAACCAGATTATCCGGAGCCATGTTTTCTTCTGTTTACCCGCATAGAATCGTCTGCAGGTCTTTTTATAGAATTCTTCTGTTTCAGGAAGCATTTCAGCATTCAGCACGATTAAATCTATTATCACTCCTTTTTTGCTTACCCAATGACAAAATTCCTGCAGATGGCTTTCAATTCCGCCAATTTTCATGTGTTGTGTAGCATATACCAGGACTGAATATGAACGGCTCATTAATGAAAATGAATATTTTATAAATACCAGGCTTCCTATTTTGTTGTTGGCAACAAAAAGATATCGAATGTAAATTATATCTAAATAGGTTTAATAACCGGGTTAAAATATTGATGTTTTTGATGGGGCTGATGCGAATTTTTGGACTTTTTATTTTTTCATTTGAAATGGTTAAATCAGGGATTTTTTAACTGGCCAACTGGTTCGAAATTCGGGGAATATTATATTGTTTTTTAGACCGGAATATTATATCTTGCCAACGGTCATCTGTCTCTGATTGATGATTTAAATAGTTACCATTTTCTTAAAAATTTAGTAACATTATTGTTTTGCACTTGAGATTTTTATCCTGGGTGTGATCGAATTAGCGGAGCTTTGCCGGCTAAATAATTATTTTTTTTACCTACACTGTTTATTTAACATATTAAAGTAAGACGGGCAATTTAATAAGCTTCAAATGAATTCTTTTAGGATTCAAATTATAATTATTACCTTATTATTTATTGTATGAAAATGATTTACCCTTATGGTTATAAAATTAAAGCATCAAACATTATTCGTCAGACAGTTGTTCTTTTGTTTCTCTATTTGTGTGGTGTTTGATTCCTGCAGTTCTTCAAATAAAATCAATTATAATCCAGTATATTTCAAAGTGGGTGCCGACACAGTAACAGCCATCCAAAAAGAAAGGGTTATTCACCCATTCGATCAACTTAGTATACAGGTTTATAGTAAAACGCCTAATCAGGAACAGGCTGCCATCTTTAATATATATACCAGTCCTGTTTCATCAATAAGAGAGTCTTTAACCGGTGCTGCCACTGCTGCCAGTGTTGCCGGTGCTGCAAGTAGTAGTGGTGTTTCAAGTTCTTCCGCAACGCTTCTGGGCTATAGAGTGAATGAATTGGGTAATATAGAAATGCCTGTAATCGGAACTATAAATACCAGTGGTTTAACCATTTATCAGCTGCAGGATTACATCGGCAAAAAAGTTGCAAATTATGTAAAGGACCCGGCAGTAGTTGTTCATTATCAGAATTTTGACGTGAATGTACTTGGTGAAGTTCGCATTCCGGGTGTTAAAAAATTTGCAGTGGATCAAGTAACGGTTTTGGATGCCATTGGCGCTTCTGGTGATCTTACAGATTTTGGCAAGCGAAGTGATGTGACTGTTATCAGGGACGAAGCCGGTAAACAGGTATTTTATCATGTTGATCTTAGAGACCGAAGTATCTTTAAATCACCTGTTTATCGTTTGCAACCCAATGATATTGTATATGTGGGTCCGACAAATATTAAATTGGAGAATTTAAATATCAGTCCTACTTCTCAAAAAACAACAACCTTGATATTCGGAATCTTGGGTATCGGGTTAAGCATTGCCACGCTAATCGTTACATTATCAACTCATCATTAACTCTAATCAGTGCCAAATCAGGAAGTTGTTTTTTTTGAGCAGGAACATTCAGCAGGGAATCTAAAGGACAAGATAGCTGTTTATACTACGAAGTGGCCACTATTCATTCTCCTCACTTCACTTTTCGTAGGATTGGGCATTTTTTACATACGACATACTCCTCCAAAATATTATGCTGAAGCTGGGGTAATGGTTGTCAGCAATGATGAAAATAAGGCAAGCAAGGACGACCTGATTGAGAACGCCATTTCAGGTAAAAAAGAAGTTAATTTGAATAATGAAATGTTAGTAATCGAGTCTTCTAGCCTGATGAAAAGGACTGTTGCCAAAAACGATTTTAATATTCAATATCTGATAAAGGGAAGGTTAGTAGATATTGACATTTATAAAGAAGTTCCTTTCACCCTTGTTCCTCAGCATATTATTGACTCTTCGAAGTCATATGAGATTTTAATTAATAGAATGAACCCGGAAGGCGGATCTTTTTTGTACGGACCAGAAAAGAAAGAAAAGCAGTTCTCTTTTCGCTGGAGAGAGCCGTTTACTCTAGGTGATCAGAGTTTCACCCTGTATTCAAAATATATTGTAAAAAATATCAAAACGGCCTATATCGTCAGATACCTTCCTGTTCCTGAAGCTGCCGAACATATTTCTAAATATTTTGTCGTAAGTAAGCCAGATCCAAAAGCTAGTGCTGTAGTCCTTTCTATCAGAACTGAAAACCTGCAAAAGGGTATTGATATCCTGAATGCGTTTATAAACGAACTGAACGCTGCAGATATTGAAGATCGAATTAAACTTTCAGCAAACACTGTAAAGTTTATTGATGAAAGACTTCTATCCATCTCCGGTGACCTAAGGAATGTTGAGGGGAATTTGGAAAATTATCAAGGAAATAACCAGCTTGTAGATATAAAAAGTCAATCCGCTCAGTCGCTTGAAGGTTCAGCTGGAATCTCAAGTACCATAAAAACCCTTACTAATCAACAGGCTGTTGTATCCATGCTGATAGATTATTTTAACAATCCTGCGAATGATAATAAATTGGTTCCCTCAGCCATGGGCCTAATGGATGCAAGCGTATCTTCTCTTATAACGCACTACAATGATGTGCAATTGAAAAAACAACGGGAAGAACCTTTTGTTACCCCAAATAGCACGGTAATGCAGGATCTGAATATGCAATTACTGAATTTGAGAAGTATTATAGTTCAGAGTCTCAACAATATAAATGCAAATCTAAAGATTCAGGAAAACGGATTTCAACAGCAAAACAGTGAGTACAAAAGTTTTTTATCTTCAGTTCCCCACAATGAGAGGGCATTACAGGAAATCAAAAGAAAGCAGGCAATAACTGAGGGTCTGTATTTATACCTTTTTCAGAAGAGAGAAGAAGCCGCTATTTCGAGTACGGCAGCTAATGCGCCGCGCTATAAACAACTTGATCCCGCATCAGGGTTTGGTCCCGTAGAACCCAGTAAGGCTAACATAATTGCATACTCAGCGCTGACAGGCCTGTTTATGGCCTTTGGATTGGTTTACCTCAGGGAATCCACATATGATAAAGTCAGATCTGCAGAGGAAGTCTCAAAAAAATTAAATTTCCCAATTGTAGGTGAAATTGAACACCGGCCAAAGACAAAAGGCCTGGAAATCGGAGTTTATGACCGAAGTCTGGTAAGTGAGCAGTTTCGCGCTATCAGAAGTCATTTAACTTTTCAATTAAAAAATAAAAAAACCAAATGTTTCCTTATAACTTCTTCTACCAGTGGTGAAGGCAAGTCATTTATAAGCCTTAACCTTTCTGCTGTTTTGGTATTCCGGGTAAAAAAGTGGCACTTCTTGAATTTGACATAAGAAAACCTGTTATAAATAAAGTCTTTAATATAGATTATGGAAGTACCGGGCTAACAGACTATCTAAATAAAACCGAAACAGATCTCTCAAAAATAAGTTATACTATAGAGGAGATACCTTCGCTGCATTTTTTTCCTTCGGGCTCTATATCAATGAATCCAGCAGACTTGCTATTATCTGATAATCTTAAATCACTATTTACCACACTTAAGGAGGAATATGAATATATAATAATTGATTCTCCACCCGTCGGTTTAGTTAGTGATTCTCTGATGCTTTCTGAGTACTGCGATATGGTATTATTTATCGTGCGACAAAAAAAGACGCTCAAAAAGAATCTGAATATAATTAAGAATCTGGGATTAAATAAGAGTTTCAGTAAAATCGGTCTCATTCTGAACGATACACGAAACGGTGACAAAGCGGGGTATAAGAATTATGAAGAGGCCTATGGTAAACATTTGGAATCAATAGCTAAAAATAAGGCATAGATCTAATCATTCATCAATGTTACCACAATCATGCTACATAAATTTGTCAGACTAGGACTGAGATTGTAAGTCCGGAAATTCAGACAAATTATTCCAAAACTATATATGGGGGCAAATTAATCTCCGTTGCTGGCGGAGCGCAGATTCTGATTCAGTGAATTAGACTTTTTTGTGGCGTTAAATAAGACGAGTGATGTGCTGAGGTCACGAAATTTTGCAATTAAAAAAATATTTATATACAGCGATGGACGATATAAATCTTTATACTCGTCTAATTGACGCGGGAGCAACGAAAAAATTTGTTTCAACAGCTATTGTTATTCACCCGTAGAGAAAAATCGCCTCTTTTAAAAATTTTAAAAAGCAAATTAAATCTCATATCTATTTTGCAAGAAAACAAAAATTGTCCGGAACATTTAAATATAGATGGAATAGAACAACCACGTTTGCAAGGATCTTTTTTTCAAATTGCAAGGCGCTGATTGGTTTTTCCATGAAAGGACGGATCGAGTTAATTGAAAATCCAGTTATCAATTTTATTTTGATTTTTATTTAAAGAGTAGGAGTTAATGATCAAACTAAATATTTTTAGTAGTATGAAGATCGTCCTTTCACATCCGACAGCTAATGCCAACGTGCGGGCCTTGGCGGTAGGGCTTGCTGACGCAGATATGCTTTCTGCATTCTATACCTGTATTGCAACCTTTCCGAATGATGTTTTAGATTTTATGAGCAAATTTGGTCCTTTGTCTGAATTTCGGCGCCGACGATTTGATCCGAAACTTGAACATTTTACACATACATGGCCCTGGACAGAATTAGGAAGGCATGTATCAGGTAAAATGGGATTGAGAAAAATAATCAGGCATGAATACGGCTTACTTTCTATTGATGCAGTATTTAAAAATCTGGACAGGAAAATAGCCTCGAAATTAAAGAGTCTGGCGCAAAAAGGTACTACGGCTGTATATTCTTACGAAGACGCGGCGTTGGAGACCTTCAAAAAAGCAAAAAATTTAGGCCTCCTGTGTAATTATGAGCTACCTATAGCCTATTGGCGGTCAATTCACCGTATATTATCAGAAGAAAGTCGCAATAGACCAGAATGGGCTATGACGATGACGGGTTTAACTGACTCGAGTCGCAAACTTTTAAGAAAGGATCAGGAATTACTTGGCTCAGATCGTATTTTCGTAGCCAGCAGCTTTACAGCAAAAACACTTGAAGATTTCCCGGGAGAACTGCCGCCGATCAAAATAATACCTTATGGATTTCCACCGGTTACCGGTATTCGGAACTATGAGCAGATTAAAGGCAGGCCTTTGAGAATTTTATTTGTAGGAGGGTTATCACAACGCAAGGGCATTGCTACCTTACTCGATGCGGTTGATAAATTAGACAAAGAAATTGAACTTACTTTCGTAGGTAGAAAGGCAGAAGAAGATTGCAAACCATTGAACGTTGCACTTAATAAACATAAATGGATTGAAACCTTATCACACGCCGAAGTATTGCAATTGATGAAGGGGAATGATATTCTGGTACTACCGACCCTGATTGAAGGATTTGGCCTGGTGATTACCGAGGCAATGTCGCAGGGAACGCCGGTTATCACAACTGAAAGAAGCGCCGGCCCGGACTTCATTGAGCACAATATGAATGGCTGGCTTGTAAATGCCGGTTCGGTTGAAGCGCTTCGTTCAACGGTTGAATACATTCTTAATCATCCCGAATCTGTCGAAAAGAACGGCAGAAATGCCATGGAGTCTGCCAAAAAAAGACCTTGGAGCATTTACGCCAGTGATATAGTCAAAG
>Ga0207065_1181_pt1 | contig 12689 bp, 9 predicted proteins | sample Alteio_BWMinCont_27_FD_153492 | JGI IMG/M metagenome (GOLD analysis project Ga0207065, IMG submission 153492) | Enriched cells from forest soil in Barre Woods Harvard Forest LTER site, Petersham, Massachusetts, United States -... | ecosystem: Environmental > Terrestrial > Soil > Temperate forest >...
AGCTGGAGGCGGAGGATTATGAGAATCAGAAAGTCACCTATGACAAGATGTACAAGGGCATACGCAAGATCGACGTAGCAAAAAAAGATATCGACCTCTTCTATAAGGAGGGGATCATCGAAATGCATCAGGAGTTCAGTCCGAATGAGTATTGCCTTTTAGTGGCTCCTGAACGGTCGACAGCTCTCTGCAAGTTTAACAAGAATACCAAAAAGCTGGAGCCGCTTTTGCAGATTTCCAAGGACATTTGGGGGATCAATCCCCTGAATATCGAACAGAGGTGCGCAATCGACCTGCTGCTCAGGGATGACATCAATCTTGTCACGCTAATAGGGCAGGCGGGTACGGGAAAAACTCTGCTTGCGCTTGCATGCGGGATGAAAAAGGTTTTCGATGACAATCAGTATTCGCGCATACTCGTTTCCAGGCCGATCGTGCCGCTTGGGAAAGATATCGGCTATCTGCCCGGGACAAAGGAGGAAAAGCTCTACCACTGGATGCAGCCCATCTATGACAATTTGGAATTTCTCTGCGAGGCTACAAGCGGACAGGGCAATGGAAAAGCCTCTTTGGAATTCATCATGGAGAGTAAGAAAATCGAGATGGAGGCGGTAACTTATATCCGTGGAAGGTCCTTGCCCAGGGTCTATATGATTATTGATGAGGCGCAAAACCTGACCCCTCATGAGGTGAAAACGGTCATTTCGCGGGCGGGGCATGGGACCAAAGTCATCCTGACGGGAGATCCTACCCAGATCGACAATCCCTATCTCGATAAGGATTCCAACGGCTTGACCTACACGGTGTCCAAATTTCGCAACCAGAAAGTTTTTGGCCATATCTTCCTCGATAAAACAGAGAGGTCAGAGCTAGCTTCGGTTGCAGCTGAGATTATGTAACATTATAAATTGGAGGGAGTTATGTTGTATTGGGCTCTAATGTTTTTTATTATTGCCATTATCGCTTCTATTTTTGGCTTTGGCGGGATTGCAGCAGGAGCGGAGACGATCGCTCTATGGCTTTTCTGGATCTTCCTGATTGTATTCCTGGTGACGCTCATTGCGGGTCTCCTGAGAAGACGAAGGTAGGTAATTTGGGGGTGCAGTCCGCCTGCTGCACTTCTCGTGGTGCAAAAACCTAAAATAATTAAAAAAAAATTAATTGTTGTTTTTAACAATTTAATAATGTTATTCTTTTCGCAAAACAAGGAATATCATAAAAAAATGTCAAATATAGCAATTCAATATAATTATCTCTCTTTATACCCTACTGAAACCACCATTTGGACAAAGGTTCAGCAGCAGGATGGGTTATTGAAAGTGGTTGCTATGATCGCTGCGCTGGTGCTTGTTCCCTTCGAATGGCTCGGGCGCCTGTTTTACAATCTGGCTATGGGACTCCTTAGCTTGTGCAGCAGAGGAGGGATTTCTACTCCTCTTCCTATCGCCTCTCCCACCCCCATTTCAGCAGTGAGTCAAATCTCCCTCCAGGATAGAGTGCAGGGGGCGCTCCAAGGGCAGTCAATTGGCGATGCTCTGGGTGTTTTTACTGAATTTTTAACGCGGGATCAAGCGGCGGCGGCAAGAGTTGCTTTGGGGAGGGATGATTTGGAATTTTCAAGCAGATCCTTCTTCTTGCCTAGAGAACAGGGAAGACACCTCAGTGCCTTTCCCGTAGATGGCTGGACAGACGATAGTGACCAGGCCATGATGATCCCTAGGGCAGTAAGATCTGCCTCTCGATCGGGTAGCTCTTCTGAATCTCTGTTTGCAGGGCAGCTTCTCAACTGGATTTACCATGGTTTGAATGGTTACAGCGGTGTTCAGGGAGACACCTTTATTTCGCGTCAAGATCCCTCCTCTTCCGATCCCAATCGCAGCCAGATTCGCGCAGCTGGATTGGGCCAGCTGGTCAGTGCTGTTACCAGGAACCAGAACTTTTCTACTAACCCTCACCGGGCTGCCTTGGAAGAGTGGAAAACCATGAGCTATGCTCCTACCGTGAGTGATCGCGGGCTTATGCACTTCCGCCCTGCTCCAAATGGCGCCGTAATGAGAACATCCCCCATTGGTTCGATGTATCGAAGCGATAATGCGCGGGTGGTTGCAGAGGCTATTCGTTTTGCAAAAGTGACCCATGCAGACCCTCGCTGTCTAGCCTCTTGCGTTGCGGTGAGCTTGGCCATTGCCCTGTTGCAGAATGGGGTGGCGGTGCCTCAGGTCTTGCGGTTGGCAGAAGACGCCGCAGTGCAGACTCTTACAACAGAAATGGTACAGATTGCCCCTCATCTCGATCCAAGAGAGCAGGGAAGAGTGCCAGAGCTTACGGAGAGATACAAGCAAGAGCTGCAGCAATTTCTGCGTGCAGACCTTTCCCAGTTGCAACTGGGCGAAGGGATGATCGGCTACACCTATAAATGCATGGGTGCGGGATTTTATGCTCTGCGAAAAGCCTATGAAAGCTCTCAGCAGGGCGGCCAACCAACCAGTGCTATTTTCCGCCGTGTTTTGCAGGATGTGATCTGGCAGGGGGGCGATGCTGATACGAATGCCGCTGTAGCAGGAGCTATGGTAGGAGCGTTCGTAGGGGTAAATGGGATACCCGATAGTTGGAAGCAGGGGCTGCATCCTCAGGATAGGGCTCTTCTTGCAGAGACCAATCAACTGATCCATCAAATTTCCGCCTCAGGATAGGGCTCTTCTTACAGAGACCTAAATCAACTGATTCGATCAAATTTCTGGTTAAGAGGGTGTCTACAAAGTATCAATCTGTCAGATTCGGCAAGGGCTGTTTACAGACTCCGAAGATGATAGGTTCAGACTTTGTAGACATCCTTTAATATAAATATTTAATCTCAAATAAGGTGTTTTATTATGTCTTTATTAAATTGTATTCGTTCCTATCTCTGTTGTTGCTGTACTTCCTCTCAAAACAATCAAGTCTCAACCGTTTTTAACGGTAGGCAAGGGAGGATGGGTGAGAGAGAAGTCGTCCATCAAGTTGATAGACCCCTAGTAAGTAGGGATTCTCCAGATCCTCCTTCTAATCCGCAACAGGTAAGGACGCTAGGGCAGAGAGTGCCGAACGACTCTCCCAATCCTAACCAAGGAGATTCTCCTGTTAGCCCTATCCGAAATCCAAGAAGGTTAGACTTGACTAGAGCGCGCTTGGAGACGATTACAACTCCTCGCAACTTGAGACAAGGTGAAGATCCTAATCAACCTATTCATTTTGGCGATGAGCCTCCCAGTATTTCAAAACATGAGTCGCCAGCAGGCCTTGATGATGTCTTAGCTTTTAATGCTCCGCGACGAATTTCCTTTGACCAGGTACATTATCAAGATTCTCCTATGCCGGTTCTTGCTGTTTATCAAACGAATGAGAAGATTTTATACATGAATCCCCCATCAGAGATCTTCTTTCAGAAGAAATTAGGAAACAGGCAAGCTCTTGCAACACTATTTGCTACTGATCTAACAACCTTTCAAGCGGGAGCGCTCTATCCAGTGACAATCCGTGTTGGAAATGAAGATAAAAACGTCCAAATGAAATTAACACTAGCGACATACAAAAGTTACGATGTTTGGATCATTACGATTATTTCCGTAGATGATTTAAAGAAACGGGTAGAGCAGTTGCGGAGTCCGATGGCGCCAGATCCTCAAGTAGTGAGTGATCAAGAGCGCATACAATTCTTGGAGAAGCAGCTGATCAATGCGCGTCAAATAAGCCATGATCTAGGGAATGAACTCAACACAATCATAAATGTCTTTGACCAGGTAATGTCACGAAGAGGAGAGATCATCACTCCTAGGCTAGAAAAAACTGTTTCTAGTGCTCATGAAAGCCTAGGGACAGTTCAGCACTTAAATAGGCGGTTAGTTGCAGAGGGAAATGCAACAGTAGAGATAACGCTTGCCAACTTCTCTGCGGACAATATTCGTAGCTATCTGTTTTTAGCACAAACAACACGGTTTAATCCTCAAACAAACAAAGCACACACTTTTACTTTTGAGGTAGCTGAGGGCATGCCTCCGCGCATGAATGGTCCTTATCAAAGTATTAAAACCATTCTTGGCAATCTCATTGGGAATGCAGACAAATATGGACAGCTAGGCGCTATCCATGTTGCGGTTACAGTTATTGCTAATGACTCCGAGAAAGAGGGGGATCTGTTACTGCATTTTTCCGTTTCTAATGTAGGCACTTTGAGTGAAGGTGATATTAAAACGCTGTTTGCGAAAAGGAAAGAGGGAGAAAGGGTCAAGCTGGGCGAATCTGGTTCTGGAATCGAAGGAACTGGAATTGGTTTAGGTACTTGCCTAGAGATCACAAATAGCATGAATTCTCTAAAAGCTCGTATGGGAAAACATACTATGCATGCCACTTCTAAAGATAATTCTACAGAATTCTGGTTTGAAGCTCCTGTCACTCTTCCTAGAAGTGAGGAAAAGAAAGTTGATTTTGTTGAAAGAGCTGACGTACAAGCAACGACAGAAATCACTAAAGTAGCTCCTCAACAAAATATCTCTCTGAAGGATTTGGAGATATTGATTGTGGATGATAATAAAACGAATATGACTATCTTACAAAAAATGGTTGTAAAAATGGGCTGCGACACTGCAAAAATTCGCACAGCTAAAAACGGACAAGAGGCTATAAATGCTTATCAGACGCAATCTGCCGATGTCATCTTTATGGATTACCAGATGCCTGTGATGGGCGGCCTGGATGCGACTTTGGCCATTCGTAAGCTTCCAGGACAGCCTCTTATTTATGGGCTCACCGGAGAGCAGGGTTCAGAGGAGGCGCAACACGGTATCACAGCCGGTATGGATGCAGTCCTTACTAAGCCTTTTAATCGAGAAGCAATACAAACTAAGCTGGAAGCAGCTGTCGTAAAAAAGCAGAGTCAATAGATTCCAGAACAACTCTTTATCGCTGCGTGTCGCTCTGACGTGCAGCGATTTTTTCTATTTGCAATTTCTCTTTTTTAAAATTTTAGGATTGCACAAGGACGTAAGTCCTTTGCCCTATATCCTAAGAGGAGGAACTCCTCTTTGCAAATGACAAAAATTCCTTATATGACATAACCTTTCGTTCCTTTTTTTTACTCAAACGGAGGTTTTTCGTGAAAATGATGAAGTTAGCTCTACTATTCACTTGTGCAACCGGTTTATTAAGCGCGCATAACCGTGTTGATTTTCTTACTCCTCCTCAATTGGTTCCTGAGGCGATTGCGAAGGAGATACCCTGTGTAAGGCCTATGCGCGAGGGCATTTTCAATATTTCCAGCCAGGATGTGGGAGAGAAATTTGTCGTCCACTGTTTTGGCCATGGTGGTTGTGGATGGACCACTTTTTTAGGGTCGGTTGAGTATGCGATTGGTCTTTTTCAAGAGCGCTATCCTTCTCCTGAGAGTGCGCCTGCAATCCGTGTGATTGGAGCGGGATGCATGGGGCTTTGCTCTGCGATTGAACTGACTAGGAGAGGGTATAGGGTTGCGGCGATCTCGACTAAAGAGCTCTACGACATCCCTTCTTGGAACGCAGCGGGCTATTTTGCTGTTGTCTCCGTAAAAATCTCGCCGGAGCAGGAGGAGATGGTAAGAGAGATCAACTTTTCTACCTTTCACTCCTATCAGCAGATCGAGAGGGGAGAGCATCCCTACCTCTCTGCGGCGGCTACCCGCTTTATCCCTGTCTACTGCAGTGCAGATACCCATTCTGGCGTAGAAGACTTGGAAGAGCAGGGTCTGATTCCGCCAAGAGAAGTGGTCGACATCGATTTTGGAAATGGTGTTGTGCATCATGATTACAACAAGTTCATGACCTATTTTTTTGATGTGACTACTCTAATGCAAGAGTTGCATAGAGAGGTCAACCGCTTGGGAATTCCTGTTGAGATGCAAGAGGTGCAGGAGTTTGATGACCTTGCAGAAGTGGTGGTTTTTAATTGCGGAGGACTTGGCGGTGGTGATCTTGCCCATGACAATAAGATGATCCCTGTGAGAGGGCACTTGTTGATGCTGAGTGAAAAAGCGGGTACAGAGCATATGGATTATATGATCTATACGAAGGTAAAGCAGGAAGGAAAAGAGGAGTATGTCTATCTTTTCCCAAGAACCTCTTTTGTTATTCCGCAGAATGGAAGCCTCGAGCCTGCAAATGGAGTCCTGGGAGGAAGTTTTATCATTGGTGCAGATAAGCTGCCTCGGGAAGATCTTGCAGAACTAGACAGGGTTGAGTTCAAAAGGCTGCTGGATAGGAATCAGGAGTTCTTTTACGGCAAGTAAACGATAAGGCTGGGTTTCCCCCAGCCTTTCCTTAACCTGTAATAAGGATGCGGAGTGAACGCATTCCTTCTCTCGCAATGGTTTCGTCGTGGGAGTGGGTGCCGAAAATAACCAGCATGATGCTGCTGTAAATGGCACGGAGCTTTGCTAACTCCCAAGTGGTATCGCTGATAGTTCCATAGGCTTTCCTGAATTTTTCATGAGCCTGCACAGGCAAAAAGCTATGGGCAATGGCAATATCGATCGCGGGATTGCCGAAATGAATATCTCCCCAGTCGATGATGCCTGTGAGATGGCGCTCTTTATCCACGAGAAGATGCCTTACATAAAAATCGCCATGGACAATGGCTGAACTCATGGAAGCCTGTAGATGTTGCGCCTGTTCAAGCGCCCGTTCGATCTGCTCTCTACCTTTCCATAATCCAAGCTCTATAAGTTCTTCAAAGTTCTTTGTGATTTTAGGAATGAGCTGCTTGGGATCAATTCTGCTCTCATTATCGCCTGGAATCGCGCATCCGGAGAGGAGTTCTCGAGGGAGTCCATGCAAAGCGGACAGGAAGCGGCCAATCGGTTCAGCCAGCTTTCGCCTCTCTTCTTCAGAGAGGTTGGCGTGGCAAGCGCTGCTGCCAGAGAGCATGCGGTAGCCGATGAATGGCCAGGGGAAGGCTTGGCTGGGAGATCCCAGCCATTGGGGAATGGGGATAGGCAGCGGAAGGCGAGGAGCAAGTTTTGGCAAGAAGCACCATTCTGCTTCCAACAGGGGAAAAGCTATCTCTCTTCGGGGAAAGCGGAAAATAAGAGATTCATCAATGACAAATACAGTATTGTCCCATCCTGCGCCCAAGAAGCGGATCTGTCTGGCTTCAAGTGCAGGAAATTGCTCCCTGATGAGTTGCAGAGCTGTTTGAGCATCTATGGCATGCTCTGGTTTCCAAGGCTGGGTCATGTTTTTTCTATCACTCTACCGACTTCAAAGGAGGAGACCTAGCATAGTCCGAATTCTAGTATGCGCCAAGAAAAATCAGGATTGCATAAGGACGGGAGTCCTTTGCTTTTTCTCTTTGTTTTTTGGTGACATTACAACTTTGGCGCTTTGCTTTTGGGAATGACAAATTTGTTGGCATTTTCTAAACTGGCTCTCTTTTTTTGGAGACAATGATGAAAAAATTGCTTATTTGCTTTGCGCTCTTTTCGCGTGCAGTATTTTGTGTTGAGGCTGCTTTTCCCTATGAAGAGGTGCAGGAGATGGCGGCGCGTGATAAGGAGGTTCGGCTCTCCTGGATCTATTCAGGAGATGAGGAATCAGCTAGGAGCATCCGTGTTCAGGAGAGAGCTAGCACGAGGCGTTTACAGGAGATCTTAGAGAGTTATGGATTGCCGCAGGAGGGGAGTGAGGTTGATCTTTCTAGCATCGTGCAGCTGGCCCTTCGCTCTTCCAACCTCGCTTTTCAACAAGAGCTGTTAGAGCAGGCTTCCGCAGCAGGGAAGCCATGGAGCAATCTCTTTGGCACGCTAGAGGATCGCGTTTTGATCCGCCAGGGGCTGCCCCAGCGTTACGGTTCGCATTTGTATTGGGAAAAAGAGGGTTTGGTTCCTTACCCAATTGAGGACGTTGCAAATGTCGATGCGCTCCGAGCTGCAATCGGCGAGCCTCCCTTGCACGAGTACATCGCAATCATGCAGGCGATCGCCCAGGCGCTCCAGAAGAATAATGATGCAGACCTTTACAAGATATTCTTCAACATCGCCCACGATTTTAATAACAACCCGCATGACTACCTCTATTACGCTTCCCTTGAGCCGGATGGAGCGCCCCCGGAAAATGCAGAGGGTACTGGTTTTCTTGCCTTTGAAGATCCCGCATCAGCTGCCGCTTATACCTTGTTGCAGACGATGCCGATCTTCGGAGACGTCTGCTGGTCAGCTGAGGAGGGGCAGCCTGAATATTTGAGCGTGCTGGTCTTTATCCGCACTCAGGAGGATCTGAGCCTGTTGCAGAAGCCTGTTTACCTCTCTCTTGTCCGCCGCGAAGACTTCTTTCAATCAGGTGCAAGCAGTTTTCAGAACAGGCTGCTTGTTTCTGCAGAAAAAAAGAGGCCTGTTGCCGAGTGTTTGTGCAACTCGTTTTTGGAGGTCTTGATCTCCGGAGGCAGCGCACTCAGAATCCACGATGGGCTCTCTGAGTATACGATTAAGGATTCCACCATCAAAGAGATGCTCCTCTGTGCCCTCTTTTTTGATGTAACCCTGAATCATGAAGTTTTCGAAGAATAAGCAGGAGGACTCTGTTGCAAAACCTTAAAAGTTATAAAGGAGGAAGGGGAGGAATGGGTTTTTCTCTGGGATGTTTCCATGCATAGATATCGGGTAGGACAGCTGCGAGGATGATGATCAGCCCGCCTAAAAGCACTGAAATTGTGATCTGATCATCAAAAAGCATGACCCCAAAGAGAAGGCTAAAAATGATTTCCAGCAAGCCAATTAAACCGCCAATACTTGCATCCACATGCCTGAACCCTTCAATCACAAGCCAAAAACCCCCTAGTCCTGTTAAGGCATAGGCTAGCATTGCAAACCACTCTAAGTTGAAAGCAGGCATGAGCTGGGTTTCTCTAGCGAGGAGTGAAATAGGCAGATGGGTACACAGGATGAGAATCCATGAGTAGACAGTCAATTGAAGCGATGAGTAGCGCTCTGTCGATTTTTTGCTCGTTGCCACCTCTCCGCCGCTTGCAATGCCATTTAAAGCTGCAAGCAGCATCGCGCCGATGGAAAAAAAGGCCAGCGATAAACCAAAGGTCAACAGCAGTCCTGCAAAAGAGAGAAAAAAAGAGATGATTTTTACAGGCGTTATCTTTTCAGACAGGAAGAGCCAGCCAATTACATAGGAGGTAATTAGGAAGAAGCCGTAGAAGATAAAAGTCGCTGTCCCTAGAGGGAGGTGGTTGAAGGCAAAATAGAGAGGCGCTTGTGAGAAAACAGTGAAGAGCATGGTGATGAGAAACCATTTCCGATCACTCTTGCGAATGGGTTTAAAAGACCTGCTAAGAAGGGTGATCGGGAGCAGGAAAGCGAGGATGACCGCACTGCGCACCCAGCCCTGATAAAACACCCCAAAGCTTTGTCCTAAGAGACGGGACCAGACGCCGTATGACCCGAAACATAGGGCCGATACCAAGATCATTGTGTATCCCTTAACTTTTGACATTTGGCTGTCTCACGGGATTAAGTTATCCGGAACAATGGCAAGTTTCATCCATTCCAAAATTTGGATTTTTGCATTGCGTGCGCTATATTATAGAAGTCTCAGTATAGCGAAGAAGTTTTTTATTGATGAATAGAATTTAAATACTTGATTGTTATGTACTTAGATCAGAGCTCCTGCTATTTGATGAAAAAAATAGATGGTTGATAAAAATCTTTAGAACAGCTAAAAAAGCCAGTAAAATATTTTCTAGCCAATAGAAGGAGTCACAATGCCCCAATCTCAAGTCAAAGCTAAGTTGCAATTTTGGTCCTATAGGTTATCGACAGTCTGCAAGTCTTTCAAAGTGTTGTATTCTCTGTCGCCAGAGAAGATCAATGCTTTTCTCAACTCTTACAACATCTATGACCATGATTGGGCCAACGAGGAGCAGTTGGTGCAGAAAATGGGGGCTGACTACTACAAAGAGATCAAGAAAAAGCTCGTTGACTACTACAGCGTGCTCAACCATCTCTGCGCGCTTGGCCAGGTGGAAAAGATGTATATCCCGCCTGCAATCGATCTCTCCCGCAGCATCATTGCCAACCAGTCCCTCTTTGAAAAGAGGATGAGCAGCGATCTTGGCGTAAAGAAGGGGAGCAAAGTATTGGATATCGGCTGTGGAAGAGGACGCGTTGCCAACCACATAGCTTCCCTTACAGGCGCTGAAGTCACTGGCATGAATATCGATCCCGACCAGTTGGAATCGGCCAGGCGCTTTGCCCTTGGGAATGGCCTGTCTCAGCAGTGCCAGTTCAAAATGGCAGACCTAAATGAGATGCCTCTGCCCTTTGGCAACAACTCTTTTGACTCTATCTACCAAATACAGGTATTTAGCCTGGCAAAAAACCTCCAGAAGCTTTTTGAGGATGTCCACCGGATGCTGAAGCCAGGTGGGAAGTTTGCCTGTCTCGACTGGGTGCGCCTGCCCAAATATGATGCGAAAAACCCCCACCATGCGAGTTTGATGAAAAGGATCAAGCCCCTCATCGGCGCGATCGGCACCCCCTCTTCGGAGGAGTATGTCCGTCTGTTGAAAAAAGCGGGATTTGAGATTGTAATCAGCGAGAATGCGAGCATCAATGGCCTGCAAGCTCCTCTCATTGAAAATGCCGACCGCTTTTTTACCCGCGTAGCTGCCCTCATTAAATTCCTGGTACGCACTAGAGTGCTGCCTAAACATTTTCAAGCCCTCTTTGACCGGCTGACGAAGGATGGCGAAGCATTTGTAGAAGCTGACCGCCTGGGGCTTGTGACGACAAGTTATTACATCGTCGCGCAAAAAAAAGCATAAGAATTTTTATTGCAGGGGCATCAAAAATCGCTTTTTGACTGCGCCTGCATCTCTTTTTGCAAATTCATATAAATAATCTTTTACTTCCCTAGCATTAATTTTTTTATTGAATAAAAACCATGTTTTTGTTATAATAATTTATTAATTTATAATAAATTTGTATAATTATGACAAATGCTATATCAACTGTTCGAACTCCGCCAACGAGCCATATTGCAACTACAATTGCGAGCTATCTGGGAAATGAAGATGGTGATTTGATCTTCAAAAGACAAATCTTTCATCGTTTATTTACCCAAGCAACCACATTTAATCTGGATTGGCATCGAAGACCTGAAAAACTGCAGGAGAAAATCGATAGTAAGTTTGAACGATTAACCAAGAACGACACAAGCATGTGGCATTGTAGTGGGAGCTCTAGTTATCATTTGTGCAATATTAATGAATGCCTTTTATTAAAGGCCATTATTCTAAAAGCTCCAATCACTCAGAAGGAGTTTTATTTTTTAGATATAGGGGCTGGAAACTTTCAATTGGGTGAGACTATCGAGGATTTCATAAATAAGCAGAATGATCTTCCTCCAGATATCACTGTGTATATCATTAGCATGCGAGGCGAGGCCTATTTTGGCGAACCAATTATCATATCAAAACGCTGCAAGCATTATAAGTTAGGGTGTTTCAAAATTGAGGAAATTACAAAAGAATTAGAAGAACGTCGCGGTCTTAAGGTAAAAAATAAGATAGACGTGGCTACGAGTCGACTTTGTATGACGCATGTGTGTGATCCATTAGCTCTATTCGCACAAATCCATGATGATCTTCTATCTGGTTCAGGAATTCTCTGCATGGATCAATTCGATTATTTTGTTGATGGCGATGAATTTGATTCCCACAATCAGGGTTACTCCAGAGCAAGCTCTTTAATGTTCAAAATCTTACTAGATTCAAAGTCTCCATTTTTAGCGCATCATGTTGATGGGGACTTTATTCTAAAAAAACTCGATTGCAATCGCTCTCTTTTACCTTTACGTTACCTTCCTCTGGATGAACCGCGAAGGGCAAAATATAAAAGAAATCCAGATGAAGAAATTTCATGGAGCATCCTACTCCCTCAGCTTGAAGATATTTCAGACACACTTCATGGAAGCAAGTCTTTATTTAATTCATTGAAAACTCAAGGCGTGATCGAACCCTCACGAAAATGGATGCCCATAGAAATTATATACTAATTTATTTATTTTACTGATATTAGATTTTAATATATAATATCATTTAAAAAAATAGGTTTTTATGTCTAATTCAATTAGTGCAGAATATAATAATATTCAACATGACGCTCTAAATTTAGTTAATCGATGTGCTTTAGATTCTTCGAATACTCGGTCGAATATTTCTTCCATTCAACAGGATTTAGCTCGTCTAAAAGAGCGCGTGCATGTTTTGAATCAGAGACAAATAACAAACTCTAGTTCAGGCGCTTCTCTCAATCAAGCTGGATTACAGCAAACATTTCGTAAGATCGAATCTTTTCTCTCTGCATATACGTGCCTTTCTGCACCAGACCGCTTTTCGAGTCTACCTCCTGGACAAGGCCCTCAGACTATCATTGTTTCTTGTCTCGATCCCCACTCAATAATAACTCTCTCGGAAGCCTCGCATACCTTGTGGAAGAGGCTAGCAGTAGAGAGAATAAACAGTGTAATACTGATAGGAATGGAGCATCTCATTAACAAAGAGATGGAATGCCCGCTTTTCCTCTTCAAGTTTGCCACTGCACGCAAGGCAGCACTATATTTTCCCCTCTATACCTCATTCGCTACTCATTATGAATCTCTTCTTGGCGAAATGGACAA
>Ga0207065_1154_pt2 | contig 12680 bp, 9 predicted proteins | sample Alteio_BWMinCont_27_FD_153492 | JGI IMG/M metagenome (GOLD analysis project Ga0207065, IMG submission 153492) | Enriched cells from forest soil in Barre Woods Harvard Forest LTER site, Petersham, Massachusetts, United States -... | ecosystem: Environmental > Terrestrial > Soil > Temperate forest >...
ATGCTTTTGACCGACCAGGATAGGTTTTTTGCTCCCTCTTCTAAGGAGGGCAATGGGGAAGCTATCGAACTGCTGCTGTAAGGCACTCTTGAGCACATAATCTTCTCGCCGTTAGTTATACTAACAAGGGTAATCCTTAACCTGTAATGCTGGAGCCTGCTTGCGGAGGATACCAATCTGCTGCATCACCCTCCTCGTCCATAGCCACTTGGCTATGCACTCGTCGGGCTCTTTGCATCTTGATACCCTGCGCTGCGCATTCTCCGAGCCTTACTTGTTGCGGACTACCCTAACAAGCTAAAGATTATAACAAAAAAATAGATAAAAATAAATAAACACAATTAATTTAATTAAATAAACAAAAATTAATTATTGTATTTAAAATTATGAATATTATGATGAAGTTTGATTGTTAGGATCAAAACTCCACAAACTCCTCACGACCGCACTTTGCCGTGCCGGAACAAAATGCTGGATATTATGAAAGTCATCCTCACGAATCTGATGCCTTTCTAAGAATGCTCTAAAAAAGATCATCCCTAACTGCATTCGTATGGAAGCATCAAGAGTAGAAAATAGCTGAGGCAATGCGGACCAAACACTATATGCGTTGGAATACTCAGTGTGATTTTGGAATAGTGCTTGCGACCAGGGATTATTTACCCCTCTCTGGATGTGAAAGAAGTATTCCTGCACTCTTTTCCAGAGGATCTCCTGGTCACGCTCTAGAGTCCTTCCATCCCGAATATTGCTCAAAGCTCCACGCAAGTGCTCTCCAATAACTCTTCCCTCATCTCCCCTGGGTTCGTAGACATCCTGAAGGGTTATAGGATGGTTACTATTGGAGAGAGTAAATGGAGTTTGTACAAAACGGAAATAGCTATTGCGCAATTCTCTTTTCGTATCATTGAGTTGACTGTCAGGTAAAGGCTGTTGATGTAGGAGGGAATTGGGAAGCGGCAATAGGGAAGAGGAACTTGATGTAGTGATTGGTGTATTGGCCAGTGGCGGCGCAGGAGGTATTTGGTGAGAAGTTGTAGCGATTGGTGGATTGACATTCAGTGGGGGCGCGGGAGGTATTTGGTGAGAAGTTGTAGTGATTGGTGTATTGGCATTCGGGGGCAGCAGAGACGGCGTTTGGTTAGAAGTTGTAGCGATTGGTGGATTGACATTCAGTGGGGGCGCGGGAGGTATTTGCTGAGAAGTTGTAGTGATTGGTGTATTGGCATTCGGCGGCAGCGGAGAAGGTGTAGGGATTAGGGGTGTATTGGTGCTTGTTTGTGAAGAGAGTGGCGGTGCTGGAGGAGGCGATGATTGCCCACTAGGGATAAAAGTTGAAGAGCGGGAGTGGTGGCCATTTGGATTCGAATTGCCTCCAACTTGATGCCATTCTACCGATCTTCCTCTCAATAGATCTTCCGCGAGATACATCGCATCTCTTATCCTTTCTCCTCTCCATCCGACATGCCGAACCCTCAGGTCGTTTACTCTTTCCTGCGTAAGTAAAATCTGGGAGGCATCTATAACGGGCTGACCGCTTTCAAGTACCTGGCAGGTGCCATCTGGCCTTTTTTCAAGGGTAATATGAGTCATTCGTTCAGCTAGCCCTGCAAGGGGAGAAGTAGGAGATACATGAGAGAGGTGGGCCTCAAAGCTTGCGACTACTAAAGGGATGAGTGCATCCTCTATGGCAGGAGAAAGTTGTAAATTCCTTGCATCTACGGGATTGCCATTGGAATCTGTCAATTCCAAAACAATATCATACATGTCATTCCCGCTACCTCGAGGGAAGGCATTTCGCAGAATCAGCTCATTTCCTAGTGAGGAGCTCATGAAGTTTTCCTTAAATTAAGTTTTAATGTTTATATTATATCATTTATATAAATTAATCTCGATAACATTAGACATTATTGTAAAATTAAAAACATTTTTATTACTTTAAAAATACCGCTTATTAAAATAATAATTAATATGTTTATAACATTTTGATTATCAATAAGCTATTTCCACATTTTCTCTTGCGCAATAGAAGCTCTTTACAGTAAGCTACTAGAGTATCTAAGACATTACCTCCCTTTTTACTATGGAAAAAAGAAGACTTGAGGACTTTGCCCCTAGGGTGACAGAGCCATTTCGTTCGATACTGCTTTTTGGCCCTCCTGGTTCAGGCAAGGGAACCTTAGGCAAGTTTCTGAGCAGTGCTGGAAACCATTTCCATCTCTCTTCAGGTGACATTTTCCGCAGTCTTTCTCCGGAGTCTGCTGCGGGGCAGCTCTATCATGCTTATGCGGGAAAGGGTCTTCTTCTTCCTGATGAGGTGACGCTGGAGATCTGGCATCATTTTGTGTCTGGTCTGATTGCAACTAACCGTTATTTTCCTTCTCAGCAGTACCTGCTTTTAGATGGCATTCCGCGAACGGCGCGGCAGGCGGAGCTTTTGGATAAGTACATTAAAGTTGAGCAGATCATCATGTTGGACATTTCCAGCACGGAGGTATTGGCTAAGCGGATGCAGAGGAGGGCTATGATTGAAAAGAGGTCTGACGACCTGGATCCGAATGTATTGCAAACCCGTATGGATGTGTACCGTAAAGACACCTTAAAGGTGCTGAAGCATTATCCTAAAGAGCTGCTATCGGTCTTTAATGCCGATCAAAAACCATTGGAAGTCCTGCGGGATGTTCTTGTCAAATTATCAGATATTCTGACCTAACCTCACGTCATCCTAAATCCCAGCTAGAGCCTACATGTTGTGGGCTAGCACAAATGGCATCAACTTTTTTCTGCACATGCGAACAAAAAAAAACTACGCCTGATTGCTCAGGCGTAGTTCGTTTTTTTTACAATCTTTTTTACTTAAAAAAGATTATTCGCCACGCAACCATCCTGTTACGGCGCTAGCACCTGATGCTAGGGCGCCTGTTCCAGCATTCCACAATGAAGCAAACCTGCTTGGTGCTGGTCCCCATGTCATTGGAATAATTGGCAGGTTAAGTGGTGGTGTTGTTGGTATTACCGGTGTTGTTGGTGTTGGTATTACCGGTGTTGTTGTTGGTGTTACCGGTGTTGTTGTTGGTATTACCGGTGTTGTTGGTGTTGGTATTACCGGTGTTGTTGGTGTTGGTATTACCGGTGTTGTTGTTGGTATTACCGGTGTTGTTGGTATTACCGGTGTTGTTGTTGGTATTACCGGTGTTGTTGTCGTTGGTATTACCGGTGTTGGTGTTGTTGTTACCGGTGTTGTTGGTATTACCGGTGTTGTTGGCGGTACTGTTGTTGTTGTCTGTCGTAACGAACGTAATGCTGTTGCCAAAGTTCCAGCATTTATTCCTGACACACCAGAAGCATTTGGAACGACTAGTGGCGTTCTAGGTACTACAGGAGTTGTTACAGGAGTTGTTGGAACAATTGGTGTTGTTGGTGCAACAATTGTACTTCCAACAGCTGGTGCTACAGGTATTGTACTTCCAACAGCTGGTGCTGGAGGTATTGTACTTCCAAGAACTACTGGTGCTACAGGTATTGACGATACAGAACCTGATGCTACCGCTGGAGCTGGAGCTGGAGCTAACAACTGAGGAGCAACGTTAGGATTAAGATGTAATATTACACCTCTTCTAGCTGCTAATGCTGTGTCAATTCCAATTTCAACGTTATTTCTAGCAATAGTATTGGCATTAAGAGCTGTTTCTTGTGCAATTTTTTGCTGGTTTACAGGAGCAAATTGCGCTTCAAGAGCTGCTAATTCAGCAGTAAGTAGATTAAAACGTGCAACGTCTGCGCTATTGAGTGCATTAGCACCTTGAGTAGCCATTTGAGAAACAGTCACACCAGCAAAAGGAGTCAGACCGCCTACTAGTGCAATCTCAGTTCTTTTAGCAGTGATCTGAGCGTCAAGAGCATTAGCCCGTGTAACTAAACCTGGCGTTGCTGCTGCCCCGTTAACACCTGGAGCATCATTAAGCAATGCCTGTGATCCTGCAATAGCTGTATCAAGAGCATTTACCCTACCAGCTACAGCTTGAGCTCGGTGAGCTGGGTTACTATAGAGATTGTAGTTGGCTATAGCAGCATTTACTTCTGTTGCTGACATAGTGCCACATGCAACTCTAACATCTTCTTGTGCATTCTGTGCTGGGAACAGAGCCGCAAGAGCCGCGTTAGCTAGGTTTATACTAGCCAATGTTGGCGCGTTTGGATCTAAAGCGTCAAGAGTAAGGCTGTTTCGAATCTGGTTTGCACCCATGTCTCTAAGCTTTGGATAAGCTTGTTGTCTTAAGAGCATCGCAGCAAAATCCAGAACAGGCATTCCGCTAAGGATTGGCGTGCCAACAAGACTTGTGCCAGCTAGCGGCATAGTATCGTATGGTTTTAAAGTGCTTAAAGTTTTTAGAGCAGCTTTTTCACCCTCTAAGTTAGCAATAACAGTAGCTAGAGGCGGATTACCTTGGCCGCTGAGATGGTGATTGACTATCTCGTCACCATATTGATTGACCTTGCTCATCTCACTAGTTTGTGCTTTTGGGTCAATTTGAGCTCCAGCAGTAACGGGAGTTACCCTGCGGAGGTTCTCAACAGATGCAACGAAGTTTTGACGCGCTAGCGCTAATTTTGCATCTGCAGTTGGCGCTGCAGGTGCATAATGTCCTGTGCCTGTTCTGTAGTGATGAATCGCTCTGCACATATTCACAATTAGCCCGGGGAGTATATTGTAACCCAATTCGAGAACGCCGAAAACGAGGATTGCTAGTTTATTGACAAAATGATAAGAGGATCGAGCGGCCCATGCTCCGAAACCTGTTTTTTCGGTATCATCTGGATTCCAGCCAGCATGTTCCCATCCACTATTTTCCATAGCACGGTCAATATGTGATGTCCAATCGAAATTAAAGTAGTAGGCTCCGTATGTTTTAAGTGGAACTACTGGGTAATTTTGAAGCGTAGCAGTTATGAGCGTACCTGGAGCTGCTGCACCTGTTACTGGAGCTGCTGCACCTGTTACTGGAGCTGCTGCACCTGTTACTGGAGCTGCTGCACCTGTTGGAGCTGGGGGGTTGTTAACTACAGGCGGCACCAAAGGTGTTGCTGCCGGTGCTGTTGGTGGTATTGTTGACATAATTTCCTCCGAAATTAATTAAAATAAATATTATCTAAATTTTTTAGTTGACTGCTTTATGTTCAACAAGCCAACCGTTTATCTTTAACAATTCCCAATTATTATAATTATAACGCCATAATAAATCAAACTGTAAAATAATTTATACTATATTTAACTCAGGATAGGTTAGTATTTTAAATTTTAATTATCTCGTTTTTCAGACAGAAAAAATTTCACTTGGGCAAATAAACAAGAAAGATCATTTGTTATTGATGCAAATTAAGATCAGGAATACAATAATGATATATTAATAATAATTTCGGTTAGTTTTTTGTCTAATTTATAAATTTAAGTACCTGTCTATGGATAGTAATAAATATTTTAATAATTATATAATAACTACTGCGGAGGCAGACCCATGGATCATAACAATAAAAAAATGGCTCAAATGGAGAGCCAGATCGATATGCTCGAAACCGAGCTCTTCTACTTGAATGACCTGTTAATCGAATGCGGCTTTCCTGAAGGGATTAAAACCCTGAAAGAGACAGCTTTAGAACTCCTCGCCGAAAATGGGGCTGGCTCTCCATCCCGCTTCTCTGTGCAAGAATAACCACTAGAACCTTCAGGCAGCTCTTTCCTAGAGCTGCCTGGCCATTTGGCAATCCTTTTTTCTTATTGCCTTTTATCCTTTTTTTGTCATAATTTTCCCTTAAAGTAGAGTTTTTATGCCCAAACTGATTTTTCAAAATGCCGATGAGATAGAGCTACCTGAAGACGCTGAGATCGCCTCTGCCTGTGAGCAGGCTGGCGTCCCCTTTGCTTGTACCGAAGGCGTCTGCGGCACCTGCGTCATCGAAGTCACCGAAGGCATGGAAAATCTCTCTGAATTCAACCAGGCCGAATCTGACTTTCTTGGCGACCTAGGCACCGAAAGGCTCGCCTGCCAGTGCAAGATCAAGCGCGGCTGTGTGAAGATTAAATTTTAAACCTTTTACGAGCGGGAATATGAAAGAAAAACGCATCACGAAAGAAATGACAATTGAAGAAATTTTCAGTCATTTCCCCGATAAGAGCCAGCGGCTATCTCAAGAAATGACCAATGCTGGTTTGCACTGTTCCAATTGCAGTGCCGCCTCTTGGGAGACCTTGGAAGCGGGTATGCTGAGCCATGGGAAAAAAGAAAAAGAGGTGACAGACCTCCTTAAAAAGTTGAACCAGATCCTCGCCGAGCAGAGCGACGCCTCCACGGTTTCGCTTACTGAGAAGGCGGCTAAGAAGTTGAGGGAGATCCTGGCTGAAGATGGCAAAGAGGGGTGGGCGCTCAAATTTGGCGACCAGGCGGCTGGCTGTAATGGCTTTGAGTATGTGTTAGACTTTTCAGAGAAACCGCAGCTAAACGATGTGATCTTTCATTCGCAAGGGATTGAGATTCATGTACCTGGTTCCAGCCTACAGCGCATTTTGGGCTCGATCATCGACTATGCAGATGGTTTGCAAGGCGCTGGTTTTAAGATTTCGAACCCTAATGCCAAATCCTCCTGCAAGTGCGGCACCTCCCACGGCTACTAATTTTCTAGGCAAAGGACGTCCTGATCCTTTGCCTTCTCTCTTTTACTTCTGCCTTCAGATGTGCTGATCCTTTGCCTTCTCTCTTTTACTTCTACCTTCTTTCTTTACTCTTCCTAAAAAATAGAGGATTCCATAAGGACGCTAGTCCTTTGGCCTAAACTGGATAGTTTCTATCTTGAATTCCAAGATTGTCGCAGATGTTCTTGGAGGCTTGGATGGAGGTTATTCCATTGGGCTAGGAATTCTGCCTGGAATCTTCGTGCAAAGGATGCGAAGCTGACCTCATAAAAAAAATTATTATTTCCTCTCTGCAAGCCATCACTAAGCATATGATCTGCAAGATCTCGCTCAGCAAAGCCGTTATACTGGAACTCTCTAAGGAGATAATTTCTGAACCGAGCTTCTTTTAAGGGCCAGGTGGAGCCGATCCAGTCGGGTGTGGTGCAATTTCTTAGCCAATGAAAGAATCTTGTGACACAGTTTTTTGTTGTCACCATTTGTTCGCAAGCCATATCGTGGGCTGCACTTTTTTTAAAAATATTTAGACCTTTAACCCTGCTTGTCAGGCTGAGGGGCCCTTGAAGCGTGTTATTTTCTTGTGCTCTGAGTTGAAAAGCCTGAGAGAGGTCTTGAATTTTAGAGCTGAGGTCGACCAGTTGATCCAGGGATGCTGTCCCATCGAAACCCGTTGTAGAGATGGTTTTGGTGGCCCAAAAAGAGAGATCCGAAGAGGTTGGCCTATTGAGCAGATCTGCTGTATCCCCTATGAGACTTTCCAGGGCAGCAGAATCGACAATAGTGCGATTCAATAAACTTTGAATGTAGCTCTCTAATTTCATAGAAACACCTAAAATCATCAATTAATCGCATTAAATTTATCCGTTTTCGTAATTAACGTCAAATAAACTGATTTTTGTTAATTTTACAGAGGATTCCATAAGGACGCTAGTCCTTTGGCCTAACTCCTATTATATTTCCATTTATACTTCCCTGCTTACATGTGGATGGCGCCGTGGGTTAGGGCGAGGGCGGCTTCTTTGATGGCTTCTGAGAGGGTGGGGTGGGCGTAGCAGGTTTCGGCGAGCTGCTCTACGGTGGCTCTGCTTTTCATGGCAAATACGGGCCCTGCGATGAGTTCTGAGGCGTGGGCGCCTAGGATATGGACGCCGAGGAGGCGTCTGGTGTCTTGGTGCATGATCATTTTGACTAGTCCCTCTTCTTCTCCTGTGCAGCGGGCGCGTGAGTTGGCTTTGAAGGGAAAGCTGGAGGTTTTGATCGATAGGCCTGCTTGTTTGGCGGCTTCTTCTGTGAGACCGACGCTGGCTACTTCGGGGTAGGTGTAGGCGACGTTGGGGATGGCCATGTAGTCGAGCTGGGGGGAGAGGCCGGCCAGGAATTCGACGGCGGCTATACCCTCTTCTGAGGCTTTGTGGGCAAGCATGGACCCTTCGACGAGGTCGCCGATGGCTAGGATGTTGGGGATGCTGGTGCGAAAGGAGCTGTCGATGAGGACGTAGCCGCGGGGATCTTTTTGAATGCCGAGGGCTTCCAGGCCAAGCTCTTTAGAATAGGGCCGCCTACCGATGGCGACCAGGATGGCATCGCCGGAGAAAAGAGAGGTGCCGGCGGCGGCTTCAACAGTGAGGGTGATGCCTGCTGCTAGCTCTGCCTTGACCACTTTGTGGGAGAAGTGAAACTGCATCCCCTGCTTAGTAAGGATTTTTTCCAAAGCGCGGGATAGGGCGACATCGAGTGAGGGACAGACCCGATCGGAAAACTCGAGGAAGATGACCTCAGACCCTAAACGGCTATAGACTGAGCCCAGTTCAACACCGATGATGCCAGCTCCTACGACAAGCAATTTTTTAGGAACCTGCCCTAATGCCAAAGCTCCTGTGGATGAGAGGACTTTTTTCTCGTCAAAAGGCAGAAAGGGCAAGGGAATGGGCTCGGATCCGGAAGCTAGAAGGATCGATTGGGCCTGGATGTGTTTTGTCCCCTCTTGGCTAGCTATCAGGATCGTGTGGGGGTCTTGCAGGGTAGCTGTGCCTTGGAGGCGAACTATCCCATTTTTGCGGAAGAGGCCGTCTATCCCCTTGACAAACCCCTCTACAATCTTCTTTTTACGTCCCATCATTTGGGGAAAATCGGCACGGATAGAGCTGGTATGAATCCCATTTTCTGCACTTTCCTGCTGCATCTTCCAGAGGAGCTCTGTCGAGTGCAGAAGGGCTTTTGAGGGGATGCAGCCGACGCGCAGGCAGGTGCCTCCAAGCTCTTTCTCCTTTTCAATGCAGACGGTCTTTAGGCCGAGCTGGGCTGCGCGGATCGCAGCGACATAGCCGCCGGGGCCTGACCCGATCACTGCAAGATCAAATCTCTCTTCCATTAAAAAATTCCTATAAATCGAGGAGAAGACGGGTTGGGTCTTCTAGATTTTTTTTCACATGCACTAAAAACGAGATCGCCTCTTTGCCATCGACAATCCGATGGTCATAGCTGAGTGCCAGGTACATCATGGGACGGATCTCCACCTTGCCTTTAATGGCAACAGGCCGCTCCTGGATCGAGTGCATGCCCAGGATACCGCTCTGAGGGGGATTTAAAATGGGGGTCGAGAGGAGTGAGCCATAGACACCGCCATTGGTGATCGTAAAAGTCCCTCCTTTGAGATCGCCTGCGGAGATCGTCCCTGCCCTTGCCTTTTCAGCAAACTCCTTGAGTTGGCTCTCAATTTGTGAAAAGGAGCTCTTCTCGCAGTTCCTGAGCACAGGAACCATCAGCCCCTTTTCTGTCGCTACGGCAATGCCGATATCATAGTAGTCCCAATAGACGATCTCCTCTCCCTCGATGCAAGCGTTGATGTCGGGATATTCCTGGAGGGCAGCTACGCATGCTTTCACGAAAAAAGAGGTGAAACCGAGTTTGACTCCATGGCGTTTCTGGAAATTCTCCTGCTCCCTTTTGCGCACTTCGATCACAGCAGACATGTCCGCTTCATTGAAGGTAGTGAGCATGGCGGTTTCCGACTTTACCTCCATCAGCCGCTTGGCGATGATGCGGCGCAGCTTGCTCATCTTTTCACGCCTCTCTCCCCGCTCTGAAACTGCCCTCTCGCTGGCTTGTGGAACCGTTTTTTCAGGAGCCTTTGGCATTTCAGGAGGTTTTCCAGAGGGCTTTTGTTCCACCCCTAAGCCTCTCTCTTCGGGCCTTTTTCCCAGCTCTTTGAGGTAGTCTGACTCTTTTTGGCGGATGCCTCCCTCCTCTTTGCGTTGGGATGGAGGTTTTGCTTCCTCTTTTTTAGGAGGGGCTTTTTCAGCGGCAGGAGCTCCAGCTGTTTTATCTGTAGAGATGCTGCCAACTACCTGGCCTACTTTTACGACATCTCCCACCTTGACTCTGATCTCGAGGACTCCTTGGGCGGGGGCGTAAATGATCTGGTTTACCTTATCGGTTTCCAGCTCGATGATCTCCTCATCCGCAGCCACAGAAGAGCCGCTGGGTTTGAGGATCGTTGCAATCGTAGCTTCGGTTACACTTTCGCCTACCGGCGGGATCTTGATCTCCACTTTCATCGCTTTACCTCAAAGGCCTTTTCGAGAATTTCTTGTTGCTCTTTTTTATGCATCAGCTTGGAGCCGGTAGCAGGCGATGCGCTCCTCTCCCTTCCGATGTATCGAAGGGGGATCTTGCCGAGAAGTTTTTGCAATAAGGGGCGCAAGTAATCCCATCCCCCCATATTCTCCTGCTCCTCCTGCACCCAGAAACATTCTGTATAGCCGCTATATTTGGCAAGCATTTTCTGCAGCTTTTCTGCATGAAAGGGATAGAACTGCTCTACTCGTAAAATCGCTATTCCCTTCGTTTGCAACTTTTCCCGCTCCTCTTGCAGTTCATAGAAGATTTTACCGGAGCAGATCAGCAACCTCTCTGCTTTTATCCCTGCAAGGGGATCATCCAGGAACTCCTGGAATTTCCCTTGGGATAGTTCTGCAAGCGAACTTGTACAGGCAGGGAGGCGCAGCAGGATTTTCGGAGTAAATACAATGAGCGGCTTCTTGATCTTTTGCAGTGCTTGTCTGCGCAGAAGATGGAAAACCTGGGCGGGAGTTGTGGGGTTGACTACTTGAATATTGTCATGGCCTGAGAGTTGTAAAAACCTTTCAATCCTGGCTGAACTATGCTCCGGCCCTTCCCCTTCCATTCCATGCGGCAAAAGCAGAACAAGAGAGGAGAGCCTGCGCCATTTCTGCTCGGCAGAGGTGATGAACTGGTCGATGATGATCTGTGCGCCGTTGCTAAAATCACCATATTGCGCCTCCCATAACACTAAAGCTTTCGGCTGCGACCAGCTATAGCCATATTCAAAGCCCATGACCGCATATTCGGAAAGGGGCGAATTAAGCACATCGAACCTTCCCTGCTTTTCTTTGAGGTGCTCCAGCGGAAAGTATTTATCTGCATTTTGCTGGTCTACCCAGACGGCATGGCGCTGGCTGAATGTCCCCCGTTGGCTATCTTGGCCGGAGAGCCGCACAGGGATCTCCTCCCATAGGAGCGAGCCAAAAGCTAAAGCTTCTGCGAAGGCCCAATCTAAAACAGGTTTTTGCGGATCCTGCTTTAGTTTTTCATGCCTTCCCTCAACCAGTTTTGCCAGTTTAGGGTGAATGGCAAATCCCTCAGGAACAAAAGCAATCCTATCGCCAATCGCCTGGATGGTCTCCACTGCTACTTGAGTCGAAACCTCTTCGAAATGCCCCGCTTCTGCTGCATGCACATACTCCGTCCAGACGCTGCCATGCATCTCTTCAAGAGGGGGGGGCGCTTCTTTATACTCCTTCGACTTCTCCTGATGCTCTTGCAGCTTTTTTTTAAAATCCTTTTCCAACGCGTCTGCTGCCAGCTGTTCCACTACTCCCTCTGCCACCATCTGCTCGGCATAGAGTTCGCGGATATTTTTTTTGTTGCGGATGATCTGGTATTGCAGGGGCTGGGTGAAGTTGGGCTCATCCCCCTCATTATGGCCATATTTGCGGTAGCAGATCATATCGATGAAGACATCGAGGCCGAACGCCTGCCGTATCTGGACAGCCAGTTTAGCCGCCCAGAAGCACCCCTCAGGGTCTTCGCCATTCACGTGAAAAACGGGGCAGCCAAAAGTTTTGGCGATATCGGTGCAATAGAGAGTTGACCTCCCCTCTTGCGGCAATGTGGTAAAGCCGATCTGATTGTTCACGACAATATGGATCGTCCCTCCCGTATCGTAGCCAGGGATCTCCATGCACTGCATGCATTCGTAGATGATGCCTTGGCCTGCAATCGCTGCATCCCCATGGATCAGGATCGCTGCGATCTCTTTTTTTTCCCTATCATTTTTCAGTACCTGTTTGGCTTTGGTCTGGCCCAGCACAACGGGGTTGACCGCTTCCAAGTGGGAGGGGTTTGCAGCTAAATTGAGATGAACTTTTTTTCCAAAGCGGGTCGTTGTGTCTGCGCAAAATCCCTTGTGGTATTTCACATCGCTCGTCCCCTCAGACTCATGAGGAAGGACCGACCCTTCGAATTCGTAGAAGAGCACTGAATAGGGTTTTTGCAGGATATTAGCCAGCACATTGAGCCTGCCGCGATGCGCCATGCACATCACAAACTCTTTCACCCCCCCTTCGCCCCCCTCCTCCACCACTGCCTGTAAAATAGGGATGAGGGTCTCCCCTCCTTCCAGGGAAAAGCGCTTCTGCCCCACATATTTTGTATGTAAAAACGATTCAAAGACCTCTGCCTTATTGAGCAGATCCAATATGTTTTTTTTGTCTTCGACCAAAAGCCCTCTATCCGCTACTGGCTCAAGCCTTTTTTGCATCCAGTCTTCCAACTCAGGATTGTCCAGATCCATGTATTCGAAGCCGATCCTGCCGCAGTAGATCTTTTGCAAGGCAGAGATAATCTCCTGCAAAGACGCCCTCTCCTCAGCCAAAAAACCAAGCGTCGGAAACTCCTGATTGAGGTCGCC